>Ga0268262_10003667_pt1 | contig 16476 bp, 13 predicted proteins | sample TergutNc150P3_FD_190354 | JGI IMG/M metagenome (GOLD analysis project Ga0268262, IMG submission 190354) | Nasutitermes corniger P3 segment gut microbial community from laboratory colony in Florida, USA - Nc150 P3 (SPAdes) (version 2) | ecosystem: Host-associated > Arthropoda: Insects >... | reverse complement strand
TCGAAGGTGTATGATGGCAATGTTCGGGCCGTGGAAAACGCCAACATTGTGGTTGAGGACAAGGAATTTGTCGTTTTGGTAGGGCCGTCGGGCTGCGGTAAGTCCACCACCCTCCGTATGGTAGCCGGACTTGAGGAAATCACCGAAGGCGAACTGTACATTGACGGCGAACTGATGAACGATGTTCCCCCCAAAGATCGGAATATCGCCATGGTATTCCAAAATTACGCCCTGTATCCCCACATGAGCGTTTATGAAAACATGGCGTTTGGTCTGCGGATTAAGAAAGTCCCCAAAGACGAAATCGATCGGCGGGTCAAAGACGCGGCGAAAATCCTTGATATCGAGAAATTGCTGGATCGCAAGCCGAAGGCGCTTTCCGGCGGTCAGCGGCAGCGTGTCGCGGTAGGACGCGCCATTGTCCGCAACCCCAAAGTCTTCCTCTTTGACGAACCCCTTTCCAACCTGGACGCCAAATTGCGCGTACAGATGAGGGCGGAACTTTCCGGCCTGCACCTGCGCCTGAACGCCACCATGATCTACGTTACCCACGACCAGGTGGAAGCCATGACCATGGCCAACAAAATCGTCGTTATGAAAGACGGTCTGGTTCAGCAAATCGGGTCGCCCCTGTACCTGTACAACCATCCGCAGAATAAGTTTGTCGCCGGCTTTATCGGTTCTCCGCCCATGAACTTCCTCTCCGTCAAAGTGCTGGAAGAAGGCGGTTTGTTACTGCTGGACGAAGGTTCGTTCAAAATCAAACCGGATTCAACCCATGCCGATTACCTCAAAAATTATGTCGGCAAGGAAGTTTTCTTCGGTATTCGTCCGGAAGACATGAATTATATTGAAAATGAAGAACACAACAGCTTTACCGCGAAAGTAACCGTCGTCGAGCCGTTGGGCGCGGACATTCACCTGTGGCTTACTACCGGCACTCAGCCGATGGTCGCCCGGACAGAGCCCCACCATAATTTCACGGTCGGCGATACTGCCCGATTCTGCCCCCGCATGGATAAAGCCCGTTACTTTGACAGGGAAACAGAACTGGCGATCCTTCCGGGACCGAGCAATTAAGGAAAAAATAACAAATAACAGGTAACAGGTAACAAAGAGGGCATTATTTCTCTTTGTTACTTGTTATTTGTTACCTGTTAATTGATATGACAATCGACGAAAATCATCCTTTTTCCTCATTTGGACTGTCCGATACGGTGCTTCAGGCTATTGTCCGCAAAGGCTGGACAGCCCCCAGTTCGATTCAAAGCATAGCCCTGCCCCGTCTGCTTGCCGATGAAGGGCATTGTATCGTCAAGGCCCGCACGGGAACGGGAAAAACCGCCGCTTTTGGCATACCGCTGATTGAACGGCTGACCCAGGCCGGCCATACCCCCCGCGCCTTGATTCTCACCCCCACCCGCGAACTTGCCCTGCAAGTGTCCAGGGAAATCGCCTCGCTGGTTTCGGGCCATTACCCGCGGGTAACCGCCGTTTACGGCGGCGCTTCGATACGGAACCAGATACTCGATCTGCGGCGGGGAACGGAAATTGTCGTGGGAACCCCCGGCCGCGTTATGGATTTAATGGAACGAAAAGCCCTGGATTTAGCCGCGGTGGACTGGTTCATTCTGGATGAAGCCGACGAAATGCTGGATATGGGCTTTTTTGAGGATGTGGAAAAGATACTTGAGGCGGTCAAGGCCCATGAACGCGAACGCTCACTCCATATCGCCCTTTTTTCCGCCACCATGCCCGAACCAATCCTCAAAGTAGTCCGCAAACACATCGGGGATGTTGAAATTATTGTGGACAGCGCGCCGGAAGACGAAAAACCGCTGGTGGATCAATTCTGCGTGATCATAAAACGCGAGGACAAGCTCGAAGCCCTCAGAAGAATCATCGACAGCGCCGCCGAATTTTACGGGCTTATCTTCTGCGCCACCAAAGTAGAAACCGATGAACTTGCCCGCCGTTTGATTGAAGCGGGTTACCATGCCGAAGCCCTGCACGGCGACCTCTCCCAGGAGATTCGGGAACGCACCCTGCGGCGTTTCCGTCTGCACCGCGCCGCCGCCGCCAATACTACCGGCGCGGGCGGGGAACCGGCAATCCTGGTCGCCACCGATGTCGCGGCGCGGGGCCTGGACATCGAAAATTTAAGCCATGTTATCAACTGGGATCTTCCCAATGACCGTGAAACCTACCTTCACCGCATAGGCAGAACAGGCCGGGCGGGGCGGCGGGGCATTGCCATAAGCCTGGCAACGCTCGCTGAACGGGGCAGAATACACCAATTCTCCCGTATGATGGAGAAAAACCAGGGAATCGGCGCTCAGGGCGGCATTCTTTGGCTCAGAGTCCCCTCGGTAAAGGCGGTTATGAAGGCTTTACGCCGCCGTATTACCTCCGCGGTGATTGCCGCCCTACCCGAACAGGAGCAAATCCCGGCAGACGGTGCGCCGGCGGAAGAATCGGCGCTGCCGCCCCCCATTCCGCCGGAAGCGCCCGCGGCAGCATCCTCCGCCGGTCAGGAAGCCCCTTCCCCTGTTTCGCCTTTTCTTGACAAGGTTTGCCACACTTTAATTGAACGGCTGGGCGCGGAGAAGGCGGTTGAGGCGCTGGTGTCGCTCAATTTCGGTGAATTTCTGGATCCTGCCCGCTACGGCCCCATAACCGAGTTCTCCGAAGAGGACTTTAAGGACCTCGGTAAGGGTATGGGCAGGGGTCGGGACGACAGAAGGCGCGGGAGAGCCTTTTCGGAGGGCAAAAAACACCATTCAACCTTCAAAGAAAACCGCGCTTTGGGGGAAAATCGCCGTTCAGCGGGCGGCGGACGGCAAAATCGTTCAGTTACGGGGGAATTTACCCGCTTGTATGTGGGTCAGGGGCGGCAGCATGGCCTGGGAGCCCGGGATATAGCCGCTCTTTTAGGGCGGGCGGGCAGTATTCCGGGGCGTTTGGTAGATGAAATTGAGGTAAAAGATTACTGTTCTTTCGCGACCTTGCCGGCGGATGCCGCCCGAAAAGCCTGCGCGCATTCACGAACAGCGCCGGGGGAACCGGTTATACGTGTCGCCAACCGTTAAAAAAAATAGTCAAAAAAAATGACAAAAATAGGCGTTTTTGTCGAAATTTGTTGATTTTTTTTCTCATGTATTAAAATTCGCGAAAAACGTGAAAAAACGGGTTTTTTTTGCTAAAATTTGTTGATTTTTTTTGTAAAAACGCTTGACATAATATTGTTTTTTCGAATAAACTTATAGTTAGAACAACTTATACTAAATAATACCTTTAGAGGAGGGCAAAGAATGGGCTCGGTTCACGAGTACAAACGACTTGAAAACAGTATCGTACAAAAGACAAAAAGCGCCGTTATTGTTGCCGGGCGTGGAATAGCCGAGGCTCTACGGGCAACAGGACGCTTTCTTGCCCGCCGTTATACCGTTGTTTTTGTCCCCCATTCGGAAAAAAAGGTCTATAATTTCCAAATAACCGTCCTTTCTATACTTTTATTCATGTTGGTAGCGGGAAGTATCGCGGGAGCTTCTGTGTGGTACAGAATTTCCTATAATTCGACCCAAAATATTCTCGTTGGCAAGGATAGCCGCCTAAAAGAGGTTCAGGCAAGCCTTGATCAGCTGCGCGATGAGACGGCGCTGCTGTTACGGGAGGCGCGGGGCTTTGAAACAGCCTTTTCCGGCGCTTTATCCGCGTTAAGCCCTGATTTTAAGGCCCAAAAGTCGCCCAGCGGCGACCTGGGGTCTTTCTTTAATATCCGCGAGACCCCGGAAGGTATGTTGCAGGAAGTTGACGATGTACGGCGGCTTTCCGCCTATCTTTCCTCGGCGGCGGGACCGGTCAAGGAAATTGGCGCTATGCTCAATTCCCAGAGCGCCCTTCTGACCGAGATTCCCAGTATATGGCCCATTAAAGGCGGTCAGGGGCATATTTCCATGTACTTTGGCCAGAACGAGAACCCCTTTAACGGACAGCAATACATCCACAAGGGTATCGATATTTCTACCTACCGTTCCGGCGACCCGGTTGTCACCACTGCCGACGGACAGGTCGTTACCATTGACTATACCGATGACTTTGGCAATTACATACTTATCAAGCACAAACACGGTTATTATACCCGCTACGCGCATTTACTCTCCGCCCGGGTGAGGCTGGGACAAAGAGTACAGCAGGGCGAGGTTATAGGCTATATCGGCAATACCGGTCTTTCTACCGGTCCTCACCTGCATTACGAGATTCGTATCGGGTCGGACGTTGTTGATCCTTACCGGTACATTAATATCCGTTCCAGTATCGCCAAACAAGCGCGATAGTTAAAAGCCATTTATGCCCAGATACGAAGATTTCTCCATCAATACTATTATAGGTCCCAACACCAGCCTGAAAGGGAATATTGAAACCGGCGGCTTTACCCGGATTGACGGCAACATCACGGGAAATGTGACCGCCCGCGGCAGAGTGGTAATCGGCGAACGCGCGCGGTTAAAAGGCAATGTTTCCGGCACGGCGATTACCATCGGCGGAGTAGTATACGGCAATGTCATCGCCGAAGAAGCCCTTATAATACTTTCCACCGCGCTGGTATTGGGCGACATCATTACCCGCCGCATTCAGGCGGATGACGGCTGCCTCATCCACGGCAGGGTGCTGGTATGCCCGAATCAAGAAAGCTGGTCCCATGCCGTCAGCGAGTACCGTGACGATCAGGGGATAAAGTCGGTACTGCCCGTATTTTCAAACACATCGTCCCACGCCGAGCATCCGCGGGGCGGGCATTTCAAAGCGGAGTCCATTACCGGCGGGGCATGAGTTATGGCCAGAGTTGACGGCGATGTGCCGTCTTTTTACATGAATCCCGCGGCGTATACCCATGTAAAAGAAGATCCCAAAAAAACCAAAGGCGTCAAACACAGCGGCAAGACCGAATTTTCTCGCCTTTTCGAAAAATTGCAGGGCAAGACAGCCGGAGAACTCGGCCCATTCCCGAATTTGCCGGTATCTGAGGAAACCCTTGATTTATTGATGGACGAAGTGCGCAGCGCCGGCGATACCCTGCGCAGCCGGCCCTTCCCCGATGAAATTGTCCGCTACAAACAGGCAGTGCGTAATTTTATGCACTATGTGGTGGAGAACAGCTACAGCCTGGATCATGAAACGGGTATTCCCAAATTTCTCAAACCGGGCTATAAAGGAGCGCGCGGCACTCCTGAGGCGATGAAACAGATCACCTACACCAAGATCAAGGTCATCGACAAGAAGCTGGAAGATTTGGCGGCGATGCTGCTTTCCAGCCAGATGCCGCAATTGGAGCTTGCCTCCCGTCTTGAGGAAATCAAGGGACTTTTGGTAGACTTATTTCAATAAGGATAAACATGAGCGATTTTGAAGAAGAAGACATTTCCCTTCTTGAGGACAGACCGGAAGAAAGGGAAACTACATCGGTTATCAGCCAGGAGGTCGCGTCCCTGGCTCCTGATACGCCTATTTACCGTCTGCGGCTTTCCTACTCCCACGAGACCTTTCTTGCCATATACCGCGAAGATACCCTCGCCCCCGGCTCCATGGTGATAGTCCCCACCCGCTACGGCAAAGACCTTGCCCAGGTAATGGGGCCGGTACGGTGCCGGCATGATGTTTCCGATATTGCCTGGATTGAACGTTCCGCGTCCAAAGAAGATATCGAAAAGGCGGAGAATAATCACGTTCTGGAAGAAGGGGCCTTCAAGATTTGCAAGGAAAAAATTGAAAAACACCAACTGGAAATGAAGCTGGTCAAGGTTCATTATCTGCTTGAAGAACCCAAGATACTGTTTTTCTTTACCGCCGATAACCGCGTGGATTTCCGGGAACTGGTAAAAGATTTGGTCAGCGTTTTTAAGACCCGCATTGAACTGCGTCAAATCGGAGTCCGTGACGAAGCCAGGGTGGTCAGCGGCCTGGGCATCTGCGGGCGCGGTTATTGCTGCCACGCGGTTTCCGACAAAATAAAGCCGGTATCCATAAAAATGGCGAAAGATCAAAACCTCTCGTTTAACTCAATGAAAATTTCCGGCCCCTGCGGGCGGCTGCTCTGCTGCCTTTCCTATGAGTATGGCTTTTACTGCGAACAAATACGCCATGTTCCCCAGGCGGGAGCCCGCGTCAGTTACAGCAATGAAATATGGACGGTCACCGAATCAAACATGGTTACCGGCCAGGTCAAAATGACCAATAACGACAGCCGTGTAGTCACGATTTCCGCCGGAAGTTTTGAGAATGTTGAAAACCGCTGGCGCGTTAAAAGCTAGACAATGAAAAACAAATATTTCTTAATGTTGATTACCGGCTTGTTGGCGCTCAGTTCTCTGGAAGCCCAGACGCGCAAAGAAGTAAAAGTAAACACGGTCAATAATTCCGCGCTTATTAATGGATTTAAGGTTACCGCCCCCGCTTACGATCTGGTAAATATAGACGGGCGGACAAATGTTATAAAAATAAACGGAGCCGCCTCTCAATGGAACGCAATGGAATTTTCCCTCGCGAATTACAGGAACAAACCTATTACCATATATTTTTCGGCGGATGTAATGCGGACAGGCCCCCAAAAAGGAATGTCCTGGACGGTGAACAATGATCCTGAATATCCCTCTGTAACCGCCGTGAAAGAACCTCAACCGGGAACATGGTATAATATGAGTGGGAATTTAACCATTGTTCCCTCAAATAATAATCCGTTCCTTCATTTAAATAAATGGGAACAGAACAGCCCCAATACGTTTTTCTATGTTGATAACATTAAAATAAAAATTGAAACATGGGATTATACCCCCGCTTTCGTGTATGAAACGGCAGGACAGACAAACAGTAATGGTACGCGGATTTTTTATGTCAGCGCGGGCAGGGGATCGGACAAAGGGGACGGTACGCAAAACCGGCCGTTCAGGAAAATAGCCGACGCGATGTATTATGTCAAACCGGGTGACACCGTACTGGTCGATTCAGGAGTTTACAACGAAAGATTTAAAATGCCGGGCGGAACGGCGGGAAAACCCGTTACGCTTGGCGCGATGCCGGGAGCGGATGTTGTAATTTCGCCCGCTGTTCCGGTTACGCCGCAATGGAAACAGCATGAAAAAAACATTTATGTCGCCGATATAAGTGAATATGTTCAATATATTGATACGAATTTCCCCCAGCTTTTCGCCGACAGGGACGCTATGGTAGAAGCGAGATACCCCAATATGGGTCCCGCGATGTCAGCGATGTGGGATTATAAAAGAGATGTCGCGCAAAAGGGAACAAACAAAAATACCGTTGTCGCAAGCGGTAATATCCCCGCGAATATTGAAGGCGCGAGGGTAATAATCTGGCCGGGAGACAGCGAAGTGCCCGGTTGGAGACCGATTATCTCGCCGGTTAAAACGGTAAAAGGCAAGACGATACAGTTGGCGAATGAAATAACCGGTAATTCCAGTCCGCATACAAAAAATGATCCCGATACGCCGTATCCGGGTAATCCATTTTACATTACCGGAGCCCTGGCGCTGCTGGACGCGCCCGGCGAGTATTATTTTGACAAACAAACCAATCTTTTGTATTTTTATCCCTCATGGGATGGCGCGCCGGCCCAGCGTACCCTTTCTATGCGCGGTAATGATATCGCTGTTTACGCGGCAAATACTTCATACATAACAATAAAAGATATTACGGTTCTCGGCGGCGGCATAAATATGCGGGACTCCAAAAACAATACGCTGGAAAACTGCCGTATCGCATACGCCCAGCATTTTTACATCAGTGATTATTCACAAATTGAGGAATACAAGTGGAGTAACTGCATGGTTGTAACAGGATCAAACAACCGGATAACACGATGTGAATTTGGTAATACAAGCGGCAACGGGATTGTTTTGGGCGGCGATGACAATATATTTACCAATAACTACGTTCACGATACAAATTACGCGGGTAATTTTCTTGATGGAGTGTATGTTCTATCTTCAAAACGCCTTGAGATTTCGCATAACACAATGATAAATCAGGGACGCGCTCATATATATTTCGCGTACGGACACTCTTTTGAAAAATGCGTTGTTCGCAATAATTATTGTGAAAATCACAGTATACATGTTCCCGATGGGGCAGGCGGATTTTATACCATAAATACCAACGGCGGCGGCAGTGAAATATATAACAACTTTATCGTTGTCGGCGGCAGTAAAGGCGACAATGGGACAATGAAAAGACTTCTTTCCGGTTTGTATATTGATGATTTAAGTTTTAATTACATCGTTCATCATAATATTGTTATAGGCGGCACTGACGCGGGAATACGGCATGGTCTGACGCATGTAAATATTCCGCAGCAGCAAGGCGCGCGCTTTTTTAACAATACCATTATTGGCGCGCAAAACGGGTTTGGGTTCCATTACATCTACGGGCAAAACACAGACACAAGAAGCGTTACCATTACCGACAACTTGCTGGTAAATATTAAATCCCGTGATATAACAGGCGCGGGTTTTGAAAACGGGAAGTGGGTTAACTACGATGGTAATCTTGTTGACGGCGCTATACCGGTAACAAAAAATACGGAAAGACGTATGACTTCATCCGGCAATGCCCGCGGGACTGTAGGCGCGCAATACCGTTCCACAGGCGCGGCTTCCGGCATTGGAGCGATTCCGGGAAACGGCGCGTTATTCACATTCGGGGCGGATTGGGGCCAGGGCGGAGCAATCGCGGCCGCGGCTCGTGAGGGATTTTAATTAGCGGGCAGTTTTAGCTACGTCGCAGATACGGCGGGCCATGTTTTGCAGGGAAACCTGCTCCATGACATGACCCAATTCATAGGCAACACGGGGCATTCCGTAGACAACGGCGCTCGCCTCATCCTGACCCAGAGTCATACCGCCTTCTTTGTAGATAGTCCCCAAATGCTGAGCCCCGTCACGCCCCATGCCGGTCATAATCACGCCCAAAGCATGATTTTGATAGGACATGGCTACCGACGCGAACAGAACATCGGCGGAAGGGCGGTGGCCGGAAACCAGCGGGGTATCGGAAAGCCGCGCTACCGGGGGCTGTAAAGACTTTTTTTGCACTTCCAGATGTTTATTCCCCTGCGCAATCAATATTCTGCCGGGCAGTATGGCGTCGCCGTCTTCGGCTTCTTTGACATCCAGCGGGCAGATACGATCCAGGCTTCTGGCAAATTCATTGGTAAAGCCGGGGGGCATATGCTGAACTACCACAATGGGAACTTTCAGGTCGGCGTCCAGTTGGGAGAAAACGACCCTCAGCGCGTCGGGGCCGCCGGTACTTATGCCAATGGCGATAATTTCGGTAGAGGCGGGCTTGCGAACCGGAGTTGGCGGTTTCGCGGGCGCGGTTGACACAGGGCCTAAATTAAAATGAGCCAGAAGGTCCGGGCTGCTGGGAGCTTTTGCCGGTTTATCTTTGTATTCCGATGGGGCAAGAACTTTCTTGCCCTGGGATTTACGGTACGCGCCGCCATAACCAAACAGCATTCCCACCAGGGTATCTTTAACCAGATGAATATCCTCTGATACCGAACCGGAGGGTTTTTGTATAAAATCACTGGCCCCCAGAGACAGGGCTTCCATGGTAATTTCCGCGCCCCTGCGGGCAATGGATGACAGAATTACTACCGGAATGATAATGCCGCGTTTTTTTCGTTCTTTCAGAAATTCAATGCCGTTCATTTCCGGCATTTCCAGATCCAAAACAATAATATCGGGATTAACACGGGGGATCTTGTCCAGCGCGAATCTGCCGTTCATTGCTTTATCGGCTACCGCCAGACCAGGCGTGTCATCAACCATGTGACCAATAAGATTACGCATCAATGCGGAGTCATCAACAATTAATACAGATATTTCGTCAGCCACGATAACCTCCCGTTAGATGAATTTGCGGTACAAAGTCGCCCATTCGGTTTTTACGAATTCAAATTTGGTATCCATACCGAAAAGGGATTCTGAATGACCAATAAACAGGAACGATTTTGATGCCATAGCGTCCCAGAACCGGCTCATGACCGCGGTTTGGGCGGCTTCGTCGAAATAAATAATAACATTGCGGCAAAATACCACATCCAGACCGCGCTGGCCGGAATCATTCTTGAGGTTGTGGTAGTCAAATTTAATCTTTGCCTGAATATCAGGATGAACATGATAGCCGCCATCCACTTTGTCAAAATACTTGAGAAGGTAGTTGGGAGGGATACCGTCTATCCGGTTGTCCGCGTAAAAACCCTCACGGGCGGTCATCAGGCATTTCAAACTAATATCGCTGGCCAATATCTCAAACTTCCAGGGCGGCGGCAGAATTTCGGTCAGCAGCATTGCCAGACTGTACGGTTCTTCCCCGGTGGAACAGCCCGCGCTCCATATTTTAATGGTGTTGACTCCGCCTTTTTTGATAGTCATCAGTTCGGGGATTACATGCTTCTCAAAGGCGTCAAATTGGGCCTGATTCCTGAAAAACCGTGTCAAATTGGTGGTTATCGCGTCAAGAAAGCCTTTTAATTCTTCTTTATTACTTGAAATAGTGGAAAAGTAGGTTTTTACAGAATCAACACTTTTTTCCCGAAGCCGTTCTTTTAGCCGGCTTTCCAGAATTGACCTGTTTGCCTGAGTAAAAGTAATACCGCTTTCAGCATAGATAAAAGAACGATATTTCTCAAAATCAGCGTCACTAAAGAATTCGGCGTCTGCCATGGTGATATAATACCCTGTCCATACCCCTTTGTCAAGAGACCAATCCTGAAAAAACAGACTATTTACCCTTCTGGAGGGAATGGGTATAATAGTGGAATAAACCAGAAGGCGGTGAATTATGGTAATTTTAACCTTGAATTGCGGATCCTCATCGGCAAAATACCAGGTATATAACTGGGAAACGAAGGATATTTTGGCGGTCGGCATTGTGGAAAAAGTAACTTTTGCCGGTTCTTTTATTAGCCACCATGTAAAAGGCAGGGATGAATATACCCTGCAGCAGAACTGTCCCACCCATACCGACGCGGTAGAACTGATTATTAAAACCCTGACCAGCAAGGATCAGGGGGTTATCAGCGATATGTCGGTGATCAAGGCGGTAGGCCACCGCGTACTGCACGGCGGCATGAAATTTACCAAAAGCGTCATTGTGGACAAGGCGGCAATGGCCGCTTTTAACGAGGTAAAAGACCTGGGGCCCCTGCACAATCCGGCAAACATCATGGGTATTGAGGCGGCAAAAAAGGTGCTGCCCGATGTGCCGCACTGCGCCATTATGGATACTGCGTGGCATCAGACCATGCCGCCCGAGTCGTACCTGTACGCGATCCCCAAAGAATGGTTTGAAAAATACCAGGCGCGGCGTTACGGTTTCCACGGCACGAGCTTTCTGTATACGGCGAAACGGGCCGCGGTGCTGCTGGGCAAAGACTCTTTCAAAACGAATCTGGTTATCTGCCATCTGGGGAACGGCGCTTCGGTAAATGCCGTGAAAAACGGCTGTTCCTTTGACACGAGCATGGGAATTACCCCGCTGGAAGGCCTGGTGATGGGAACCCGTTCCGGCGATGTTGACGCGGCGCTTCCTTTTTATATTATGCGCAAAACCGGCATGAGCGCCGCCGATATGGAAAACGCCCTGAATAAAAAGTCCGGTCTTTTGGGGCTGACGGGACTGTACACCGACCGCCGCGACATTCAGGCCGCCGCGGTAAAGGGAGATAAAGAAGCCTTGCTTGCCCAGCATATTGAAGCGCAGCGGGTTAAAAAATATATCGGCGCGTATCAGGCGACATTGGGCAGAGTTGACGCGCTGGTGTTTACCGCCGGCGTAGGGGAATTTGCCTGGTTCATGCGGGACAAGATACTCGACGGGCTTGAGGGCATTGGCATTGTGTATGATCCCCGCAAGAACGAAATGTCCCACACCCGCAACACCGAGACAATCATCAGCAAACCTGAATCAAAAATACCGATTTATATTATTCCCACTGATGAAGAACTGGTGATGACCGAAGACGCGTTCGCTCTGATGAAAGGCACTTACGACATTCACACCAAATTTACCTATTCTTTCCAAAGCAAGGACTATGTGAACAAAGGCCGGGCCGAAGGCCTGGAACACGAGTTGGCAAAGTCTCCTGAACTGGCGGAAATTATTGCCAAACCCAAATAATGAGGGAATGGAAATCTCGTGACTGAACTGCTTTGTTTTGGCAACGCGATTGTTGATGTATTTTCCTCCGCCAATCCCGACTGGCTCGAAAAACAGGGAATAACGGCGCCGGCGCAGCACATTTCCCGTGAAAAAGCCCAGCAAATGTGGGAAGGATTGAACGGCGCAAAGGCGGATATAACGGTCAGTTCCGGAGGCGCGGCGGCGAATGTGGCAAAAATCGCCGCCATGCTGAATGTCAGCGCGGCGTTTGCCGGCTGTACCGGCGGTGATGATTTAGCCGCCGTCTTTGAAAAAGAACTGCGGACCGCGGGCGTTGTCCCATATCTGAGTACCGGCAAGGAAAAAACCGGCGTATGCTATGCCTTTAATTGCGGCGGCAAAACCCGCGGCGAACCCGAAGTTCGCATTGCCGCCTCGCCCGGAGCCGCCCTGGAATTCACCGAAGCCGATGTGCGGGAAGACCTGATCGCCGACGCGGAAGCAATCGTGCTGGACGGCTACATGCTTGACCGCCGGCCTTTGGTACAGCGGATACTGCAGCTTGCCAGCCGCCGGGGAATTCCCATCGCGCTGGATGCCGCTTCGGTATTTCATATTCGGGAGAAGACCGAGGAAATTTTGCACTACAGCCGCAACTACCCCCTGATTGTTTTTATGAACGCTGATGAAAGCATCGTCTTTTACGATACCATCAGGAAAGGCGGCAAAAAAACTGAAGTTACCGGAGAAGAGGAAAAAGAAACGTTGATTCTGCGGGACATTTGTCCGGTGCTGAAATATATGACCGAGGGGGAAATTTTTCCCATTATCGTCATTAAGCTGGGGGGCCGGGGGGCGGTGGTTTTGGCGGGGGGTAACATTTACCGCGAGGAAACCTTTACCATCATTCCCCGGAACACTGTCGGCGCGGGGGACGCTTTTTGCGCCGCTTTTCTTGCCGCGTGGATTCGGGGCAAACCGATACAGGAATGCGCCGCCCTGGGAAACAAAGTCGCCCGCAAAATCCTTGAGGTGCCCGGCACCAAAATCAATAGCAATAAACTGAAATCGTTTGCCAAAATGCTGAGTAAATAGGCAGGAGAAATTATGAAAATTTTATTGATAGACAATTACGACTCGTTTGTGTTTAACGTCAAGCAGTATCTGCTTGAACTGGGTTTTGACGTGGTGGTTTTCCGCAACGATAAAATTACCACCGGCAAAATTGAAAAAATGGATATTGACGCGATTGTTTTATCGCCCGGCCCCAAAGCCCCCCGTGACGCGGGAGTTTGTCTGGACATTCTGCGTACCTTCGCGGGGAAACTGCCGATTCTCGGAATCTGTCTGGGGCATCAGGCAATCGGCGAGGCTTTTGGCGGAAAAATTATCCATGCCAAAGAATTGATGCACGGAAAAATAGCGACCATACATTCGCTGAAAAAGGGAATGTTTGAAGAGTTTGGCGATTTTCAGGCGACCCGCTATCATTCGCTGGCGATAGAACGCGCCACATTGCCTGACTGTCTGGAGGTAACCTGCGAAACCGACGACGGTGAAATTATGGGAGTGCGGCACAAGGAATTTTTGATAGAAGGCGTGCAATTTCATCCTGAATCCATTATGACCGAAGACGGTCACCGCATGCTCAGGGCGTTTTTCAACCGCATAGAACAAAAGTGGCAGGAAGTTGAAACCGTTAAACCAAAGCTGGAATTTTTCGATCTGTTCCGCGAGTTTTACCTGAACTTCGGCGGCGAAAATGTGTGCATTCTGGATTCGGCAAAGGGGCCCGACCTTGATCGGAACAGCAGCGTCATCGGACTGTTTCCGAAATTCGACATAATGATTGACCGGGGCTTTATGCGTTTTGAAAGCGCCTCTGATGAATTGAAGAACCGGTTTTTAACGGAATTTTCCGAGATTTATGATGAAAGAATGGGCGGGTTTATGCTGGGCGATTTGATTTTTTCGGATATATTCCCGCGCCTGCAAAAAATGTTCAGGGTTGAAAAAAAGCACGATGTAAAAATGGATTACGGCAACGGACTAATCGGATATTTTAGTTATGAATTTTTGCATTATCTGGAAAATATAGAGCGCAAAAATATTTCCGATTTGGGAATGTCCGACGTTCATTTAACTTTTTATTCAAACCTTTTGATTCACACTACCAAAGACAACGCGGTAAAACTGGTGTCGAATTTTGTTACCGGCGATACCGGAGCCGACAAGAAAAAAATTCTTGACTTTATCGCCCAAAAAACCACCGTTACCCCGCTGGAACAATACGAAACCAAAATCAGCGGCATTGAAAACTCGGTTGAAAAAGATGAATTCCTGAAAAATGTTGAAATCGCCAAAAAATACATTGTGGACGGCGATATTTTCCAGGTCCAGCTGGGAAACCGCAAAAAGATGACAACTAACGCGCGGGCTATCGATATTTATACCAGAATCCGCACGGTAAATCCTTCGCCCTATATGTTTTTCTGGGAAAGGGGCGGAGCCGCGCTGATAGGGAATTCCCCTGAATTGCAGATAAAGGTTGAGAATCAATATGTGGAAATCCGGCCCATTGCGGGAACGTCCAAAGGAAAGGGAAAGGACGAAGCCGAGCGCAAAAAAATTCTTGACGAACTGATAAACAGCCCCAAAGAACGGGCGGAACATATTATGCTGGTTGATCTGGCGAGAAATGACATCGGCGCTCACGCAAAGCCCGGCAGCGTTAAGGTAAAAAACCTGCTCGGTATTCAGGAGTATTCCAACGTGTTTCACATCGTGTCGATTGTCAGCGGCCATATTCACGAAAACGCCAACACCATGAAAATTTTTGAAGCGTCATTCCCGGCGGGTACGCTGACCGGCGCGCCGAAAGTCCGTGCTATGGAAATTATTCAGGAACTGGAAAATTATGAACGGGGCGTTTACGGCGGGGCATTCGGGTTCTTTGATTTTAACGGCAATATTTTAAGTTCCATAGCGATTCGCACCGCCATAAAAATCGGCGATAATATATATTTTCAGTCATCGGCGGGAATTGTCGCGGATTCCAACCCCGAAGATGAATGGAATGAAACGCATTACAAAACAATGGCGATAAAGTCAGTCATTGAGGGGTAATATACGAAATTCAAAATAACCAAAAAGAGAATCATAATAATATGCGTCGCTGTTTTATTGCTAATATTGGGCGCCTTGTATTTTGATTATTATGCGTGGAATACTTATTTATTTGGCTCTTTGCCTCCCGAAGTTGGCAGCAGAAGACTTCCTTTAATTGTAATATTAATGGATAAAAAAAGAGAAAAACAGGAAAACAAAAGGAAAGAAGAAGAAAAAATAGAGAAGGCTAAAAAACTTGAAGAATATTTAAGAAATAAAAAAAGCCCGTCTGAATATTTATCGTTATTGGAGAAAGAAAAATTTTTTTTGTTTCTTATTCACAATCAACTTCAAGTGAAAATGGAATTTATGAAGTTGAAATAATAAATAATGTCCCTGTTTTACACCGAATCGAACTGATTAACGGTGAAAAAACAAAGCTCTATGATATTGTTTTGGATGAACAGTTCGATAATCCCTATTTACCTGATTGGCAGTCCCGGGTATATAATTGTGATTTTGCGTTTTTTAACAGGTATTCTGATAACAAAGATAATTTGGATAATATAAGTTCCTATCTGAAATTTCTTGAAGAAGACGGAGAGATTAAAATTTGGGCGCATGACGGGTATGATAACTCCAATTTAAAATATGAAACTGAAAGCATAGAGAATATATTGTCAGAATTTAACAGCGACCGTCCTAAAAATGAAATAAAGTATACGGGTAAATATATATATGAAAAGATTGAAATAATAAAAAATTTTGACAGGAGCGACCCAAATTTTACTCCGGAAGCAGCGAAAGAAATAAACATAGCTTATACCTCTACTAACAATTTAATTATGTATTATGATGACGACAGCGAATGGCGTTTTATTGAAATTAATGATCGTGATATTAACGAGCCTTATATAGGTCTTTTCGCGGCTGATGGCGGCGGTGGCAGCGCAAGTACTTACATTTATTTTAAAAATGATTATCTTATTTATCATAGTGAATATTGGCGGTATGATATGGAAACTGAAGAATTGAAATATGACGTTAAGTATGAAGTGTATTATAAAAAAACAGCAAGCGGCAGCATGGCGGAAACTGATTATTGAAGCTTCCAGTTTAACAGGTAAGTTCCCGCTTTACTTCCGTTCGCTTTATAAAAATCGTCAAATCCAACGTCAAACACAA
>Ga0268262_10003666_pt1 | contig 16479 bp, 17 predicted proteins | sample TergutNc150P3_FD_190354 | JGI IMG/M metagenome (GOLD analysis project Ga0268262, IMG submission 190354) | Nasutitermes corniger P3 segment gut microbial community from laboratory colony in Florida, USA - Nc150 P3 (SPAdes) (version 2) | ecosystem: Host-associated > Arthropoda: Insects >... | reverse complement strand
TTTACGCGAAAGCAAGGGAAAACTACAAGGATTACTGCCAGAACATGAAAGTTTTTTGGCAAGACGCAGGGAATGAATGTTCCACCGCTGTTTTCGCAGTTATTTCAAATAAGATAAAGATAGAGAAATCACAGTGCTCAGGGGGTCTAAACCTGAATTTCAACTGCCTTGAAAAGTGCAAAACCTCCGCCTATGGCACAGAATGTTCTTACGAACCATCCCTGTCCATTGAATCTTGCGGAGGCGAGTCTTATTCTCTGCTCAAAGCGCAATCACCAGTGACAGGCATCAATATAGGTAGCGCGGCAAAGGCGATGGAAAAACTGACAGAAAATTTGCCGAAGGCAGATTTTTTTAACGAATGGGAAAAGGAGATAAAGGAATGGATACCACAATGCACAGATTGATTATTTTAATAAAGGAGTGACACAGGATATGAAAAAACAGATTTTCTTTTTGCTGTTTCTTGCCCTCGCCGCCTACGGGCAGATGCAGGAGCGCATTGCCGTTATCAACACTATGGATGACTTTGATTCCATAAGCGTTGCCGATTTGACTTACCTGACCGACAGGCTGCGGGAGACGGCTGTCAATGTTCTGCCTGCCGAGAGGTTTGGCGTTATGACCACAGAGAGCATAGTTGCTTTTCTCGGCTCAATGGAGAACACAGTCAGGGTGTGCAAGGAATCAAGCTGCCTTGCGGAATTGGGAAGGCAGGTGAGCGCGGACTATGTTGCCCAGGGGAGGATAGGGCGATTCAACGATAATTTGACCATAAAGGTGGAGCTTTACAGTGTCAAGAGCGGAAATTTGATGGGCTCGTTCACGGGCAATGAAAAAAGCGTGTTCGGCTTGCTGGCATTGATAGACGACAAGGCGGCGGATTTGTTCAAGAGGATGCTTGCGGAACCGAGGCCGATAGTTGTTGAGAAACCGGAAACTGCTAAGATGGAGCCGAAGCCGGAGGTGATGGTGGTTGAAAAAAAGCCTAACAAAACCCTCTTTTGGGTTGCTGTTGGCTTGGATGTGCTGGGGGCGGGGCTGCTTGTTGCGGGATATTTGAAAGATAATGAAATGTTAGATGCGTACAATACATATAACATTGACGAACAAGACCAGTCCCATTATAATAGTGCTTGGGATGAGACGGACAGAGTTCGAACCCAAAGGAATTTGTTTTACATTCTCGGTAGCGTTTTTTTGGCTTCGGGGATAGGAGTACATATATGGTTTTAAGATTTTTGATACTCGCAACTGCGTTTCTTTTGGCTTGCTCAACTGTAGAACGCGACAATTGTTATGATGAAGTTAGTGCTAATTATAGCGGAGGGGGATTTTGTGTGAATAAACACCCCCACCCGACTGATAGTATTGGACGGTAATGACTAACTTAAAACATACGATACCTATCGCAGCAACGCTTTGCGCTTTTCTGCTTTTCTCCTGCTCAACTGTGGAGAGAGACAATCCTTATGATAAGGGCGGTATTAATTATGGTGGTGGCGGGAAATCAGGTTATAGAACCGTGCCAATTGGCACTCAGGTATGGATGGCAGAAAATCTCAACTACAATGTAAGTGGCTCCCTATGCTATGAAAATAAGGAAAGCAACTGTAAGAAATACGGCAGACTTTATGATTGGGCAACAGCTATGGAATTACCATCCAACTGCAACTCTGAATCTTGCACTTCGCTGATATCCGAGAAGCATAGGGGAATATGCCCTGATGGCTGGCATATACCAAGCGAAGCTGAGTGGACAATACTGATAGATTATTTAGGTGATAAGGAAACTGCTGGCAAGTATTTGAAAACTAGCGATTGGAACGGCAATGACGAATATGGCTTTTCGGCTCTACCGGGTGGCCAAGGTTATCGAAATGATAATGGTGGTTCTTTCAGTGGCATCGGCGGCTATGGCAATTGGCAGAGCAGCAGCGGGAGTTTCTGCGCGAGTATGAGCTACTACTACGATTATTTATATCTCTGGTGCAACCTTACTAAGAGTTCCTCAATAAGTGTTCGTTGTCTCCAAGACTGATTACATCAACCAATAGGAGAATGAAAAATGAAGCATAAACACACCTCAAAGCTCGTACTAGCGGTAGCCTTTCTGCTTTTCTCCTGCTCAATTGTGGAGCGCGACAATCCTTATGATAAGGGCGGTATTAATTATGGGGGAGCGGGTTCAAAAATTATTTACGGCCCGTCTGTAGAGTATGGTGACGAAACTTACGAGACAGTTGTGATTGGTAAGCAAACTTGGATGGCGAGGAATTTGAATTATGTGAGCGGTAGTAATAATTGCTATAAATACGACCAAGCCAACTGTGCGACTTACGGCAGATTGTATAACTGGGCAACAGCAATGGCACTGATTTCTAGCTGTAACACTAGTCGTTGCGCTTCTCAAATATCCGAGAAGCATAGGGGAATATGCCCTAGCGGTTGGCATATACCAAACAATGCGGAGTGGACAACACTGATAGATTATGTAGGCACCTCTAGTGCAGGAACCAAATTAAAGGCATCTAGCGGTTGGGAACACTATGGCTATGGCACAGACGATTACGGTTTTGCGGCTCTGCCGGGCGGCTACGGCACTGCCGCTAGCAGTTTCAGCAATGTCGGCACCGATGGCTATTGGTGGAGTGCTGACGAGAATTATAGCAGCGATGCCTACGGCTGGTATATGTACTACAGCGGTGAGCGTGTCAACCAAAGCGACGGCGATAAGAGCCGCCTGTATAGTGTCCGTTGTGTGAAGGATTAGGTTCAATATAACTTGGCACGCTTTTTGCAAGTAGCCAAGTATGGTTAATGGTCTTTATACAGCGCGCAATGGAATGATGCTCTTGCAAGAGATGATGGAGAATACTACCCATAATCTCGCCAATGCAAACACATCTGGTTTTAAAAAATCGCTTATGGCAAGCATTGCCCAGGTTGATATTAAGCGAAACGACCAGCTAAAGCTCCACCAAGACGAAGACCATCAAATGTCTGAGAATTATATAGAGTATTCTCAAGGCAGCTTGATAATGACCGAAAATTCTTTTGATTTGGCACTTGAAAACTCAGGTTTTTTTGAAGTGGAAACACCTAATGGAATTAGATACACCAGAAACGGCAGCTTTACCCGCAATGGAATGGGCGATTTGGTTACGCTCCAGGGGTACAAGGTACTTGGCGAGGGAAAAGCCCCGATAAATTTGGATGAAGCAGCAGAATTTTCCGTTTCTCCCAATGGAAAGGTTTATGTGAACGGAAAAGAAGAGGCAAAATTATCAATCGTGGACTTTGCAGATAAAAGAACCGAGCTTGGGCGCGAAGGTCATAACCTCTATTATGCAAAACCAGATGTGGAGCCAGTACAAGCCTTTAATACGACGGTTAAGCAAGGTTTTTTGGAAAGCTCCAATGTGAGCGTTGTTGATTCAATGGTAGAAATGATAAGATTCCAGCGAAACTACGAGGCAAATCAAAAATCCATTCAGTCCGAAGACGATACATTGAACAAAGCCGTGAACGATATTGGCAGAGTGGGCTAAGTTTTAACCCTAACGCTTATTGCTGTGGCTATTAAAATTCCAATGTAGATAACAAGAATAACAAATCGCGTATTGCTCACGCCTTCTAAGCATATACCTCCTATTTGTAACTCCAGAGGTTTATCGGTTTTATTTTTCCAACCGGAAAACATTTCTATGCCCGCTACGGTAGAAAATCTCTTTGAGTTGTGGGTATCCCTTGCTTTTTGCTGCTCAAACCAATAATCCGGTGTGTAAAAATCTTCCATAGACAAGGAATAGCGTTTTTTATTTTGTTCCAGTTTAACTTCTTTTATTATTGGTTTCATTGTGCTGCGGTCGGTTTTTCTTGTGTGCGGGTCCACTGTGAGTATTTGCACTATAAGCTCTTCAAAATCATCTGAACCTTGCATATCAATAATAATAAAGTCCATTAGGTTCCAGTTTTCAGTTTCGTTAAAAGAAAAGCCCATTCCGCAATGTCCGCCCTCTTTTGATAAAATACATTTGAAGCCAGGCGGTGCCACTTCTGCGCTCTTAACTCCGCTTGTTGAGTCAATATAAGAATAAAAATTTAATTTTTTTTCAATGCAGCCCACTTTTTTTTTGGTGGGAAACAGGATGTATGCAATAATGCCTACAATGCCTAAAAACAACAATATAGCTCTTATATTAGATCTTTTCATATTTGTTTTAATTTTGGTGGTCTGCCTTTTTTGCGGACTGGTTGGGTTTGTGTTTGGGTTGCAACAGGTTTTGTTCCATTTAAAGCAGCTCTTAAAGTTGGTCTTGGAGCGGCATTTGCGGAATTATTGCCGTTGATGGCACTGAGCGAGAATCGGCTTCCAACAAGAGCTTGAGTTTGCTGTTCATGCTTTCTGAACTCTCCGGCTATGGCTTTTAGTTTTGCGGCATCTTTTTCTTGTTTTATTGCATTTCTCTCTTTTTTGCCGGGTCGTTTGCGCAATTTCCACTTTACCGCCAAATCTTTGGCGGTTCTTTCTTCCAACTCTTCAACCGTTGGCAAGAGCAACTCTCCAGGTATTTCCATGTCTATAAACCCTCTTTTACCAAAAAATAGAAAATTTTTTCATAGCATTAAGTCTGGTTCCACTGTTAAATCGTAGTACACGTGTTGCTGCAACTGGTTTTCTATATAATATAGCGTTCCTTCACCCGCAGCTCCACAACCGGCGCATGCTCCCTGATAGCGAATTAGAACTGTATTATCGTCTTTTATATCCAGCACTTCCATACCGCCTCCGTCTCCGGCAAGCATTGCTCGCACATTGTCGTTTAGGCATTCCTCTATTTGTTCCAATTTCTCCGTTTTGCTCAGATTTTTCCACTGCTCATCGGCTTGTTCCCTGCCTTCCGCAGAAAAGGCTTTTAATTTTGCGCTTCCCATAGCGGCTCTTGCCGCAAGTGCAATTTTCTTTTTTTCGGGGTAAGCCTCGGTTATGATTGCCGGCAATTTTGCCACTGTTTGAAAGTCTGCATTGCTAGGTTCCACCCCGAATTTCCCAAACAAACTTTCAAAGGATATGCTTTGAATTTCCTCTATTTTTTTGCCAAAAAGCTCTTCGCAAAATATATTTGCAAGGGCGGTTATCATTTGCCCGCCATAGGTGAAAAATTTTGTGTTTAAAACTTGCTCTGCATCGGGGTCTATCAAAACATAAACTTTAAGCGTTCCAGATTTCACATCCACCAGCGCAAGCCCTTTATCGTCTGCTTCTGTTTGGAAAATAGCCCCCCTGTGTTTGGGAAAGTGGGCTATTTCCGCAAGCTCTTTGGGAATACTCTCTTCTGGCATATTGTTTGGAAATATAGTAAGATTTGCCAGCTAAATTATTAATCACGCCCATAATGCCGCAGTAGGCACAGCAAGCATATCTTTGCCAAAAGGTATAATGTGTTCCCCTGAATAGAGTACTATACCTTTAAATTGTTTTTTTGCAAGATTATTTTTAAACCACTCCAAATGCTTAAAATCATCTTTTGAAACATTGTGTCCTGCCTTTACCTCAATACCCAAAAGCTTTTTGTCATTTTGTTCAACAATAAAATCTATTTCTCGTTTTTCGCGGTCTCTGTATTGATAAAGCGAATAGTTTTTACCAAAATCTATTTGCGCAACGAGTTCTTTATATATAAAAGTTTCAATTAATTTTCCAGAACGGTCAGGATTTAAGGCTACTTCCTGTTCATTCCAGTCTAAAATAGAGCTAATAAGTCCAGAATCAGAAACATATAACTTTGATTTTCTCCCCACTCTATCATAGTCGGTATATATCCAAGGAGAGACCTTGTCAAATAAAAACATTGAAACTAGGGTATTTATATAAGTTTCTATTGTTGGTTTTGATATAGTGAGTTTTGAGCAAATCCCAGCAATATCAATAAATTTTCCAGACCAGGAGAGCATAATTTTAAACAATTCTTCCAAAGAATCCTGCCTTTTTATATTGGATATATCTTTTAAATCTCTTAGCATTAGAGTATTTATATAATCTTTATGCCATTCTTTGGTATCTGAAATGTGTTTCATTTTAACTGCTTCTGGATACCCTCCTTTAAAAGCCATATTTATTATCGCTCTTTTGTCATAACCGCCTATTTTTGCAGGGAAATCCAGAGCAAAGGCTCTTTCTAAAAAATTTGGCTTGCTGTCTAAAATTTCACCGACAGTTAAGGTTCTCAAACGAACGTTTTTAATCCTTCCTGCAAGGCTTTCGGTAACAGCTGGCAGAGTTTGCAAGTTTGCGGAACCAGTTAGTAAATATTGCCCATTTCTATTGTTTTCATCAACCACAAGTTTTATTTCTGGCAATAGCATTGGTGCCTTTTGTATTTCGTCTATAATCATTGTTTGGGAATTGGTTTTTATGAAACCTTTTGGGTCTTCCAATGCGCCTCTTAAAAGCGAGGTATCGTCTAGGGACCTATAGATGTAATTTTTATTTGAAATTTGCTTGGAAAGCGTTGTTTTGCCAGTTTGTCTTGCGCCAGATATAAGGACAATTCGCCTGTTACGCAAGGCTTGCTTAACGTTTTCGCCCAAAAATCTGCTATATTCTTTGCTCATAAACATAAATATAGCAAAAATACGCGAAAAGTAAAATGAAAGCCCCGCGAAAAGTAAAGTAGAACCCCCGCGAAAAGTAAAATAGAACCACATTTACTGGCTTTTTAGAATTTTTCCGCTGGAAAATTTATATGTTACCAAGCAATGAACAAACTATTTTCCATTGACCCCCTAATCGTCCAAAGAGACGGAACACCAGCAGTTGGGTTAGCTTTCAATGTGAGGTATTGAAGCACCCCTCCGCTATGCAGTTGCTGAATGGGTTTGTTTGTCTTTTTCTATATTACCCTCAGAATTTACAAACGAGGTTTATATGTTTCGCGAATCAATAAAGGTTTTGGACTGCTCAATACGCGATGGCGGTTTAATCAATAATCACAAGTTTTCATTTGAATTTGTGCAGAGAGTTTATAAGGCTCTTGCTGCCGCAGGCGTTGATTATATGGAAGCAGGCTATAAAAACTCTTCCCAGTTGTTCAGCAGGGAAGAATACGGACCTTGGAAATTCTGCGATGATGACCTGCTTTGGAAAATGAAAGAAGGCGTTGAAAATGGGCCTAAAATATCTGTTATGGCAGATATTGGCAGGGCAGATATGAGCAAAGTAAAGCCAAGAAACGAATCCCCTTACGATATGGTGCGCGTGGCTTGCTATGCTCGCGATATTGACAAGTGCATTGCTATGGTAAATGAATTCCACGACCTTGGCTACGAAACCACCATAAACATTATGGCGGCAAGCCGTGACAACGGGCCTGAGCTAGACGAGGCTTTAGATCAGGCAGAAAAGGAAGCCAATACCGAAGTTGTTTACATTGTGGATAGTTTTGGTTATTTTTACCAAGAAAATATAGACAAGCTGGCAAAACGCTACAAAAAGTGGATTAAAACCAAGAAACTCGGCTTTCACGGCCATAACAACCAGCAGCTCGCCTTTTCAAACACCATTCAAGCCATAATAAACCACGTGGATTATTTGGACTGCTCAATTTACGGTATGGGACGCGGAGCGGGCAACTGCCCAACGGAGCTGTTGCTCAGTTTCCTCAAAAATCCCAAATTTGATGTGCGTCCAGTTTTGGATTCTATTGCAAATGATTTTATGCCTTTGCAAAGGGAGCAGAAATTGGAATGGGGCTATATAATTCCGCAAATGATAACTGGATTTTTCAATTCCCATCCTGAATCTGCAATTAAATTCCGAAAAGGCACAGATAAAGACAATTACCGCGCCTTTTGGATGCAAGTCAGTGGTCAGTAATTTCCAATTTATATTCTTCGAGTTTGCGCCACAAGGTTGTTCTGCTTATCCCAAGTTTTTCTGCGGCTAGGGATACGCTTTTATATTTTTCAAAAATTTTTATTATATGCCGCCTTTCAAGCTCGGCAAGCGATAGGTCTTCGCCCTCATTGCTCTTTTGAGATTCTTCGGGCTTTGCCGCAGACGAAGACAGCAAATACCTGTTCTCTGGGACATTGTAGCCAGGGTGCAAAACCTCTGGCAAATCTTCCAATGTTATTTCTTCGCCTTCTGCCATTATCATTGCGTGTTCAATTATATTTTCAAGTTCTCTTATATTGCCTGGGTAATCGTAGCTTGTAAGCGCCATTTGCGCGGGTTGGCTTATGCTCCTTATTGTTTTGCCAGTATTGTTTTGGTGCTTTATTATAAAATGCTTTATGAGGTTGCTTATGGTGCTTCGCCTTTCCCTGAGCGGAGGCAATTCTATATGGAAAGTGTTTAGGCGGTAATACAAATCTTCTCTGAATGTTCCTTTTTTAACCTCTTCCAAAACATTGCGATTGGTGGCGGCTATAATGCGAACATCGAGGGTTCTGTTTTCGGTTTCGCCAACGCGCCGAACTTCTCTGTTTTGCAAAAAGCGCAGCAGTTTAACCTGAACCGCCTGCGAAAGCTCTGCAACTTCGTCTAAAAAAAGAGTGCCGCCATCGGCTTCTTCAAACAATCCTTTTTTGTCCACTGCTCCGGTAAAGGCTCCTCTGCGGCTGCCAAAGAGTTCGCTTTCCACAATGTTTTCGGGAATGGCTCCGCAGTTCACAGCCAAAAAAGGTTCATCGGCTCTTTTGCTGAGGCGGTGTATTATATTGGCGGCAAATTCCTTGCCCGTGCCAGATTCCCCTGTTATTAAAACTGTGCTTGCAGTGGGGGCTATTTTGTAAATGGTTTTTAAAGTTTTTCGCATTTCGGGAGTGCTGCCAAAAAGTTCTTCCAGAACTTGGCTCTCCATAAGCTGGTAATTTTTTTTGTTGCTGTGTTTTTGCAGTGCTTTTCTAACAGTGTTTTCAAGCGTAAACACAGGCACAGGCTTTATCAAATATTTGCTTGCTCCACGCGACATAGAAGATTCTGCCGCTGGTAGTTTTTTTGGCTCGCACAGAACATAGATTTCAATGCCTTGGTTATGGTCTTTCAAATAGGAAACCGCATCAAGTTCTGCAACCCACAAAAAATCTGCGCTTATAAAAGCAACGGAAATATCGCCGTTTGCGGCAACGGAAATCATATCTGCGGTATTGGTCACGGCGGTCACGGAAACCTCTGTTATTGACCAGGTTTCCAAAATTTCATTCACAAATTTTTTATCTGAATCTGCAAGCAAGACTATCATTTCATCTCCTGTCTAACTTGCTTATCGTAAAAATCGCCGCCAAGCGCAAGATAGCGGTTCCAGGCTTTGTTTGCTTCTACCGCGTCTATTTTGTAGTATTTTTGCAAGAAACCTATGTTCTTCCAAAAGAATGGGTCTCTTGTTCTGTTGTCTGCCGCGGTTTGCATAATTTTGAGTGCTTTGTCGTAGTTCTCTTCTTTCATATACATAATGGCAAGCATTTTTCTGGAAGATTCAACCCTTGGGTTCAGGTGTATGGCTTTAATAAAACAATCTTCGGCTGCAAGCATTTCACCTCTAGACATATAAAGCAAACCGAGGTCTTCTAGCAGAAGGTAATCGTTTTTCAATCTGGGATTTGTGGCTAATTTAGAGCGTTTAGATTCGTATTCATCAAAGTCAAGAGCCTGCGGCCACATATTTTCAAAAGGTGGGTTAAAATCACCTATCATCGCGGTGGCTAAATCTGTGCGAATTTGATAAGAATCAATATCTTCAGCGGATTCTTTTTGTTTATAGTAAGCAAAAAGAAAACTAGCAGCTCGCGGCACATCTTTTGTGTAATATAGGTTTAGAATGCCCAGATTTTTAAGGGCGGCGGCATTGCTTTTGTCTATTTTGAGCGCATTGTAAAACACCGGCTCTGCTTGGCTAGTAAGTTCCATAGCAACAAGCACTGAGCCGAGTTGATTCCAATTATCTGGGTCTTGCGGGTCAATGGAAATTGCTCTTCTGGCGGTAGTTTCTGCTGCATCTAGGGAACCTCTCATTAACTCCGCCACAGAAATCCACCTTGGAATGCTGCCGTCTTTTGAAGACAAGGATTCAGCTTTGCGAAAAAAAGCCACTGCGGAATCTATCTCTGGCATAGCACCTGCTTGTCCATAGTTTTTCCATTTCTGTGCATCCATTTTTTTGCGAGCCGCTCCTATATAATATTTGCCTTGCAAAACCAAAAGTTCCACATCGTTTGGGTTTTGCGAGAGCTGCCTTCGTATGCTATGCCTTGCCTTGCCCAAGTTGCCTTTTTTCAAAAGTTTGTCGGCTTTTTCGGGGCTTGGCTTGAACTGTTCCTTAATCCACTCATACTTTAAACTTGCAAAAGTTGCAAAACCCGCAAGGCAAAGCATTATGAAAATAAGGCATCCCGCTGGAATTCCATCTTTGGGGAGTTCAGTTCTTATTTCTCTGGGTTCTCTCTCTGGCACAGGTGCTGCCACTACCGGAGGGGCAACATTCAATTCCGGTTCCACTTTTATGCCTGCGCCCATGCCCTCAAACATATTTACCATTAACTCTGCTTCATTCCTGGGCAAATTTTCTGCCAGAACAAGCGGCAAATTTTTGGCTTTTTCAACCGCGCTGCGTTTATCAATATTCAAAACTCCAGAGATTGCGCCAACAATAGCCCTTAAATCGGATTTTGTGGTTAATTCAATGAGAGTTACTGAGTGCATGCCTAAACCTTATTTTTTTTCCTGCCGTTTAATTTCTTTTATATTAGCAAGCGGAATGCTTAAATTCTTGCCAGCGTTTTCTGCAATCAAGGTTCCCTCTACGCAAATAAATCCATCCTTGGGAACGGCAGTGGTATCTTCTAAAGATAGCGTTGCAGGGTAAAACACTTTGCCATCAAAAATTGTTGGTTCTGCTTCAATGGAAAGAGAAACAATTTCTTCTACCTCCAGTTCTCTTGTTGCATTGCCTATTTTGTATTCCAAATATCTGCCGTGTTCAAGTTGTGGGTTTTCAATAACAAAGGTGTTTCCGCTCCTGTCTGTTAAGTTAAATGGAGTGGTGCAAGAAGCGAGGAGTAAAACAGATAAAGCCAAAATCAAGTAGTGAAACATGGGATTTAATTTAGAAAATTTGACAGGGCAGGGCAAATTTACTATATTTATGCTTCCACGGTGGATGTAGCTCAGTTGGTTAGAGTACTGGATTGTGATTCCAGTTGTCGTGGGTTCAAATCCCATCATTCACCCTTTTTAGCTATTTTGTCAACAACTGTATGCAAAATGAATGGGTTTTAGTTTTTTTTACCATTTTTTCCAATATATTTATTATATTTTTGTAGTGAAACTTTAAAAGGAGTTATTTATGACTGACCAAGAATTAAAAGATTTAGTTGCCAGCCTTGCTGTAGAAAGCAAGAAAACCGAACTTATGATGCGGGAAACAGACCGTGTTGTAAAAGAAACTTCTGAAACGGTACGCAACATATCTAAGCAAATAGGAGGTATAGATGAAAATCAAGGTCATCACGCAGAGCAATATTTTCAAGAAATATTGATGGAAAAACTGGCTTTTGGTGGGCAGAAATACGACAGAATGATACCTAACTTGGAATGTTTTGGCAAAAGTGGCGTTTCTCTGATAGAATTTGACATTGTTTTGGTGAACGGCAAATCCGTGGCTATAATAGAGACAAAAAATAGAATACATCCCAGCTTTGTAAAGAAATTAGTGGAAGAGAGGTTGCCGAAATTTCGCGAGTTTTTCCCCGGATTTTCTAAATGCAAGGCCTATCTTGGCATAGCGGGATTTTCATTTAGCCAAAAAGTTTTGGAAGAAGCCCGTAAATACGGGATAGGCATAATAAGGCAGGTGGGTAATAGCGTTGAAATAGAGACAAATAATTTAAGGGTTTATTAACAAAAGCCGTAAATTAGAGTTTTCTATATTCTTCATTAACACAATAATTCAAAAAGGAAATAGGTGATGGCTACCATAACCAAAGAAAAGACTGCTGAGATTATCGCTAAATTAGGCAAAAATGCCGGCGATTCTGGCAATGTGCGTTCGCAAATAGGCATTTTAACAGAGCGCATAATCAATTTAACCGAACATTGCAGCAAAAATCGCAAAGATGTTCATTCACTTCGCGGGTTGCAGATGCTGGTGTCTAAACGCAAAAGACTCCTTAAATATTACGCCGGACAGGATTTGGAAGGCTACCGTGCCCTGCACAAAGAACTAAACTTGCGTGGCGGCAACTAGGGAGTATTATGCAAGAATTTAAAATGCTTAAGGCCGAAGAGGCTACTGCTAAATTGCCAGACGGAAGAGAACTTGTATTTGAAACAGGTCGCTTGGCTAAACAAGCCTCAGGTTCGGCTATTGTTAAAATGGGCGATGCCTTTGTGCTTGCCACCGTGTGCTATGGTCCAGAAAAAGACTCGGATTTTTTCCCTTTAACCGTTGAATATAGGGAAAAAGCTTATGCCGCAGGCCGTTTGCCTGGTGGCTACAAAAAAAGAGAAGCCCAGCCCGGAGACGAGGAGACCCTCAGGGCAAGGATCATAGACCGCCCAATTCGCCCAATGTTCCCAGATGGCTTTAGGCGCGAGGTACAACTTATAGTGCAGGTTCTAAGCGCAGACAAAAGTTTTGAAGCCGATGTTCTAGGCGTTAGTGCGGCGAGCCTCGCCATAGGGCTTTCGGAGCTTCCCTTTGAGGAGCAGGTTGCCGCAGTGCGAGTTGCCGTTGTTGAAGGCAAGCCTGTTATAAACCCAACATTTGCGCAGCTCGATATTTGCGAGCTAGACATGGTGGTTGGCGGCACAGCAAACAGCGTGTGCATGGTAGAAGGCGGAGCTTACGAGGTTTCCGAGCAAACCATGATAGATGCGATTCAGGCTGGCCACGCGGCTATTAAGGAATTGTGCAAGGTGCAAACAGAAATGGTTGCACGTCTTGCAAAACAGAAAATGGTTTTAACGCCAAAAGCGCAAAACGAAAATGCTACTAAAATTGCAGAAGCAGTTAAGTCTGCTATTTACGATGAACTTTGCAAAACGCTTCACACACCGATGGTAAAAACGCAGCACTACCCTGCTATGGAGGCTTTAGAAGAAAAAGCCCTTGCAAGCGAGGCTGTTGTTGCAATAGTTGGAGAAGACGGCTCTTTAAAAAAACTTGCAGAGGCGGCTTTCAAAGATATTGAGCGCGACACAATGCGCAAAATGATTCTAGACGAAGGCGTGCGCATAGATGGTCGCAAAACAACTGATATTCGCGACATCGAAATCCAGCTCGGAATTTTGCCGCGTTCTCACGGCTCCGCAATTTTCCAGCGCGGAGAAACGCAGGCACTTGTGACTTGCACACTCGGTACAAAAAACGATGAGCAGCATATTGAAACATTGCAAGGCGACGTGACCAAAAGCTATATGCTTCACTATAACTTCCCTCCATATTCCGTTGGCGAAGTGAAAAAGCTCGGTATGTCTAGGCGCGAAATAGGTCACGGACATTTGGCAGAACGCTCGCTCAATGCGGTGCTTCCAACGCCAGAGGGTTTCCCTTACACCATTCGCGTTGTATCGGAAATTATGGAATCCAATGGTTCTTCTTCAATGGCTTCTGTTTGCGGAGGCAGCCTTTCTTTGATGGACGCAGGCGTTCCAATAAGCAGTCCGGTTGCCGGCATTGCTATGGGTTTAATATCTGAAAAGGGTTCCGTTAATGAAGGCGGTAAAATTGAAATTCTATCCGATATAACTGGAACAGAAGACCATCTTGGCGATATGGATTTTAAGGTTACTGGAACAGAAGCTGGAATAACTGCGTTCCAAATGGATATTAAAATAAAGGGAATAACTCCAGAGCTTATGGGTAAGGCCCTTGAGCAAGCGAGGCAGGGAAGGTTGCACATAATAGGCAAAATAAAAGAGGCAATTCCAGAGCCGCGCACAAAGCTTTCAAGGCTTGCTCCAACTATGCTTCAAATGCGTATTCCAACAACCAAGATTCGCGATGTTATAGGTTCCGGCGGCGCAGTGATAAAGAAAATCCAAGCACAAACCGGTTGCAAAATAAACATCAGTGACGATGGCAATTTGGAAATAGCTGCACCTAGCTCAAAAGCTGGTTCTATGGCGAAACAGATGATAGAGGAAATCACAAGCGAACCGGAGCCAAACAAAGTCTATAAAGGCAAGGTTAAATCCATTCAGCCTTTTGGTGCTTTTGTGGAAATTTTGCCAGGCAGAGATGGCCTTATACATATTTCCGAAATCACAGATCATCGCTTGGAAAAAGTCGAAGACGCTTTGCATATAGGAGACGAAGTAACCGTGCTGTGTTTGGGTGTTGACCCAAAAGGCAAGGTTAAATTATCTATAAAAGCATTGCTGCCAAAACAGGAAAATTCCCAGCCAACGGAGTAAAAAAATATTTCGTTTGTTAAGATTAAATTGCTATATTATTGCAGAAGTTACATATTTTACTATTTGGAGCTTGAAAAATGCGAGAAATAATTGTAAATTACATAGACAAATGCGTGGGTTGCAACCATTGCGTTAGGGTTTGCCCCATCAGCGAAGCGAATATTGCTTTTCTAGACAATGGAAAAAACAAAATTAAAGTGGACAATAGCAAGTGCATTGCTTGCGGAAGTTGTTTAACCGCGTGCGCTCACGGCTCCAGAAGGTCCGAAGACGATACTAAAGATTTCTTTGAAGATTTGCAAACTGGAAACCCGATAAGTGTATTTGCCGCGCCTGCCATAAAAAGCAATTTTGAAGAATATGGACAAATATTCACTTGGTTGCGTTCAATGGGAGTTAGAAAAATTTACGATGTTTCGCTAGGAGCTGATATTTGCACGTGGGCGCATATTCGCTATATTCAAAAAAACGGGCCAAAACCAATCATATCCCAGCCTTGCCCAGCAATTGTGAATTATATTTTAATGCACAAAAATGAACTTTTAAAATATTTATCGCCCGTACATTCGCCAATGCTTTGCACAGCGGTATATATGCAAAAATACGAAAAAGTGGGAACAAAAATTGCGGCACTCTCTCCGTGTGTGGCAAAGGCTTATGAATTTGCTGCAACCGATATTGTGGACTATAACGTAACTTTTAGAAAATTGATGAGGTATATTAGAGAAAACAACATAATGTTGCCTTCAAAACCCAGTGGGTTTGACCATTACGATGCTGGTCTTGGTTCTCTGTATCCAATGCCGGGCGGTTTAAAGGAATGTGTTGAGCATTATGTTGGAAGAAAACTCAGAGTTGATAAATCGGAAGGCCCAAAAATTGTGTACGAGGCTTTGAATGAATACGCCAAGCAACCGGTATCAAAACTTCCAGTTCTGTTCGATGTGTTGAACTGCGCAGAAGGTTGCAATGCGGGAACAGGTTGCGAGCATAGTATTGATATTTTTGAGATTAATACTAAAATGGATGCTTTGCGCCAGGCCGCAATTAAGGAAGATAACTTGAAATATATGGATGATTTATTCAAAAAATTTGATGAAACATTGCACTTGGATGATTTTATCAGAAGCTATATTCCAACTACAGTAAGGTCTATTCCTATTAACCGAGAAAAAATAGATGCTGCTTTTATGGCTATGAACAAAATAGATGAAGAATCAAGAAATTTCAACTGCGCAGCTTGCGGTTGCGAAACTTGTCATGAAATGGCTGAGAAAATAGCGAAAGGAATAAATGTTCCCGAAAACTGCGTGCAAAAAATGCACAGCGAGGTTATTCAGAAACACGAAGAAGCAAAGAACATTTTGAGCAGTTCCATAAGCAGCTATGAAAATATTTTCAACGAAACCGCCCAAATCAGAAAAATGACTGAAAATATTACCTCTAGCATGACCGAAGTGACCGATGCCGTTGCTCAGTACAATCAGATGGTAACAGATATAGAGAGAATATCCGAAAAAGTCAATATCATATCTCTTAATGCATCTGTAGAAGCTGCAAAAGCAGGGCAGCACGGGCTTGCCTTTGGCGTGGTTGCAAAAGAGATAAGAAGCCTTGCCCAAAGCTCGGCAGATTCAGCAATGCAAACAAAAGAAGCGGCAGACAAAGCAAATGGCGCAATAACGACAGTAAACGATATGGTACTTAAAATAAAAGAAAAAGTACAATCGTCTTGCGATGTTATAGAGACCATTTCAGAAGATGCAAAAAAGATAGCGCAAAAATAGGTTGTAAGTGTACAATCCTAAATCTGCTATAGCTACGGAGTTCATAGATGATCAAGAAATTCTTGACTCTTTGGAATATGCCCAAAAAAACGGGGATAACCGAGAACTCATCAGAGAAATTTTGGATAAAGCGCATAATTTCAAAGGAATTTCTCACCGCGAAGCTATGGTTTTGCTGGAATGCAAAGATGCGGAATACAACAAGGAAATTGAAGACCTTGCAAAAAAAATCAAGGAAAAATTCTATGGAAATCGCATAGTTATATTTGCGCC
>Ga0268262_10003665_pt1 | contig 16480 bp, 19 predicted proteins | sample TergutNc150P3_FD_190354 | JGI IMG/M metagenome (GOLD analysis project Ga0268262, IMG submission 190354) | Nasutitermes corniger P3 segment gut microbial community from laboratory colony in Florida, USA - Nc150 P3 (SPAdes) (version 2) | ecosystem: Host-associated > Arthropoda: Insects >... | reverse complement strand
TTGCCGGGAGTTGTCTTTTTTTCGCCGTGATTCTTCAACAGATCGGCTTGATTTTTACAACCGCCGGAAACGCCGGTTTTATTACAGGGCTTTATGTTGTAATTACTCCTATTGTTGGAATTTTTTTAGGAAGGAAAACAGGGCTTCCCACATGGATTGGTTCTGTTCTGACTCTTACAGGGCTTTACTTTGTTAGCGCCGCAGGTCGTCCTTCCGTGAATCCCGGCGATTTAATTACTATTGTAAGCGCTTTTTTATGGACAGTTCATGTTCTTCTTATTGATCGATTTATGCATGTTGATATTCAGCGTAAAAATTCTGTTGACCCTATAGAACTTTCCGCCGGTCAGTTTGCGATTTGCGGAGTATTAATGCTGTTAGGCGCAATTTTTGCCGAACCTCATGTGATTCCCGTAATAGAAAAAATTAATCCCTCACTGCTTGATAACGGTCTTTTTGAATGGAAACCTTTACCTGCGCTTATTACGGCTGTAAAAAACGGAACCCTGCGGATTTCTTTTCAGTCTCTTATTCCAATTCTGTACGGCGGACTTTGCTCGGTGGGGATTGCGTATACTTTGCAGGTAGTCGCCCAGCGTGATGCACCGCCTGCCCATGCGGTTATAATTCTCAGCTTTGAAGGTTGTTTTGCCGCTCTCGGCGGAGTGCTACTGCTTTCCGAGAAAATCGGTTTATGGACATTGCTGGGATTTGTTTTGATGCTTGCCGGTATGCTTGCTACTCAGTGGGACGTGATTGTTAAGGCGAATAGAGGGAATGGTTGATAGTATATTTATAGTGGTAAAAAATAAATATGATTTCTACCACGAACAAAACATTTTTTTACGCCGAAGCGGCAATTTCTTTCTGCACCATTTCATCAATGATCTCTGATGGTGTTTTATGTACCGCATCGGCACGAGCACGAAGATATGTAGCGGAAATATCGTTTACTATGACAATATTACCTTTATGTTTCATAAAAAAACCGCTTTTTCCATCACCTGAAACTTTAGGGGGATTTTTAGTTACCAGTTCATCGAGGGCATCGGCTTCTTCATCTGTCATTCTTGGCATATTTTCTCCTTATTCTACTATGTTTTAAGTAAATGATAATAGATACTCCGACACTTCATAGCGTGGAATACATTTATTGTCTGTTCATCAATAATATTATACATGATTTCAAGCGGATTGCCATTACTATCGAAGCCCAAAAGCAGATGTTTATCAAAGTCCTCGTCCCAAATATCATCATAAATTACATTGATGATCGCTCGTCGAATGGCAGTCTCGGTAATTCCATGCTTAAAAGCAGAAGGATTGAACTCAATGGCAATGTTCATACTTTATTATATACTTAAACAGGAACAGATGCCATATGCTTTGCAGTACACTTTATTGACAAGTGATAGCAAGATGTATGCCTAAAGATTTTGTTCCGTAGGCAGGCAAAACTGCGTGCTGTAAAAACTTCGGGGGAACGCCGCCTACGGAGCCCCTTTCAGGGTCTCCTCCGTCTAAGAACCCCGAAAAATGTTTTTCCATCACGCATTTTGCCCTGCCTACGCTACATTTATTGGGCATACATCTTTAACGCTCTTTAAATTATACTACAAAAAACGCCGTTAGACACATTTGCGTGTACAAAATATCTTTGTTATAATAAAAGCAAACGTTATATTATGGGCGTTTTAACAAAAAAGGAAATGGGAAAATATAATGGCTTTATTATAAGGATAGTTTTTTCTAGGATAAATTATTCATAATACTGATGAAATTGAAGAAGTATCATTAAAAAGTTAGTAATAATTCGTCCTATTGACAATGTTGGACAAAAAACAATAAGATATTTATGTAAAATGTTTATAAGAATAAAGGAATGTATGATATGGCACAAGAAATTGAAAGCGAAAAACTTTTAGTAAAATCTGTTTTTGATAAATGGTTTCGTATTCCAGAATATCAACGCCCTTATGTTTGGGATAATGACCAAGTAACTGAATTACTTGACGATGTTATGCATGCAGCTACTTCAAATCAGGATGGACAGTATTTTTTAGGCTCAATGGTCTTACAGAAAAAAAATAAAACAGAAAATGATACAAATTATGTTGAATATGATTTATTAGACGGACAACAAAGATTAACGACATTGTTTTTGATCATGGCTGTTGTTCGCGATTTATCAAGTGATGAAACTCGCATAAACACATGCCAAAAATCTATTTTTCAAATGGCAAATCGTGATGACGATATTCCAGAACGTTTACGGATTGTATTTGATATTAGAGAACAAGTGAAAGATTTTATAAATGAATTTGTAAAAAAGCTAAATGGTACTTCAAAAGAAGCAGAGCTAAATTTAAAAATAAACAATAATGAAGAAGATGTTTCAATTCGGAATATGGCAAAGGCAATTTTAACTATTCGAGAATATTTTTCCAATAACAATATAGATGATTTTTTTCCCTTTCTTCGTTCAAATGTGTTGATGATTTATGTTGCGTCAGAAGACTTAGAGGACGCTTTTAGATTATTTACGGTAATGAATAGTAGAGGTGTAAAGCTTCGTAATAGTGATATTTTAAAAGCAGATAACTTAGGACAAATTAAAGAAACTAACAAACGACTTGAATGGGCAAAAAAATGGGAAGAAACAGAAAGTTATTTTGGAGAGGACTTTGATGCGTTTTTATCACATTTACGTTCGATTTTAGTAAAGCAAAAAGCCGTGGCTAGTCTATTAAAAGAATTTGAAAATAATATTTACAACCCACAAAGTTTTGATAGAAACACAAAAAAATATTCAAAGCTTCAGCCATTGTTAAAAAAAGGTGAAGACACATTTAAATTAATAGATCAGTATAAAAAACATTACGAACAACTTTTTGATAATGATAATTTTAGTTTATATGGAGATTTTGAACTCAATAATTATTTACATTTAATGTATAAAGGGTTTGAAGCAGATTTTTGGATAGCTCCGTTATTAAAATATTATGATAAATTTAAGACAGTCAATTTGCTGGATTTTGTGAAAGCACTTGACAATAAATTTGCTAACGATTGGATAATTGGTTTAACTCCAACGGATAGAATCCAAAATACGAATGCAATAATTCAAACAATAGATGATGCAACGCATCCTTCTGATGTTTTGTCTAATCAATTTCTGAATATTGATAAATCAGATTTAATCCAGATGTTGAAAGGTAATATTTACGGAAGAAGAGCGGCAAGATATATTTTACTCAAATTAGATTTATTATACCACGGTCATACATCAAAATTCGATCTTCCGGAAACAATCAGCATTGAACATATTCTTCCACAGACTCCAAAAGAAGATAGTAAATGGAAAGTAGATTTTAAGGACGAGGATAGAGAAAACTGGACAAATAAAATTGGTAATTTAGTATTAATCTCCAGGCGTAAAAATTCATCACAAGGAAATAAAGATTATTCAGAAAAAAAAGATAAATATTTTAAAAACAACGTAGAACTTTTTAGTAATTCAATAAGAATTTATAATCAATATTCAACTTGGACTTTATCTGATTTAAAAAATAATCATAATGAAGTATTGTTGAAAATAAAAGAAGGATTTTGTTTAATATAAAATAATGGAAAATCAAAGATATTTACCTATAAAAAAAGCATTATTGTTCTTTAAGGAAAGAAATTTATCTCAAGATATTATTGAAATTAATAAATTCTTTGAAAATACATACAAAAATATTGGGAAAAGAAAAGGAAGAGTAATAAATAAAGGATTTATTGTAATTGAACTGGAAAAGAACGAATTATTAAATGATTTTATTGAAAAATATTGGCAGAACGGAAAAACAGAAGATGGTGAAAAAATAATAAATCGTTACAAAAATAAATATTATTCATATTATGAAAATTCAACTAAAAAAGAAATTGAATTCGAAGATCCTGATAGTTCACAATTTGCCTATGAAGCTGATTTAAGGGATTATTTGGCAAAAAATTTAAGAGTCATTGAAAAAGATCTTACTTTATATAAAGCCCCAAATGGAAAAACTGGAATTGAATACATATTGGATAATAATAAAAGAATTGATATATTAGCAATAGATAAAAATAAAATTCCAGTAATAATTGAGTTAAAAGTAAATAGAGGATATGAAAAAGTAATAGGTCAATGTCAATATTATAAAAACAAAATAAAAAATATTTTTAAAACTGAAAAAGTAAGAGTAATAATAATTGCAAGGCAGATTACAGAATATTTGAAAATGGGAACAATTGATATGAAAGATTATGAATTATTTGAATACAAATTAAATATAGAGTTGCATAAAATTCAATAATTTGGTGCATTATATAAAAAAGGAATAAAATGAAACTTGTATCATGGAATTGTAAAGTTGGTTTTACTGAGCAAAAGGCAGAATATATAAAAAAATATGATGCTGATTTGTATATTATACAAGAATGCACGGAAAAAGATTTCTCTAATATAAATAAATATTTTAAGAATAATTCGTTTTTTTGTGACAATGTAGATAGTAAATATGGTGTTGGATTATTTTCCGATAAATTTGAATTTAAAATATTACCTGAACATAATATAAATTTTAGATATATTGTGCCTTACAAAATATTTAGTGCTGATTTTGAATTTATTTTATTCTCTGTATGGACAAAAGATAAAAACGAAAATAATAGAAAAATAGAGTATACAGAGCAATTATGGAATGCGATAAATTATAATGTATATGAGGAATATTTATTAGGTTCAATAATAATTATTGGGGATTTTAATAGCAATAATTTATTGGATAAACAATATCGACGAAAAAGAGTTCATTCACATTTTGATATTACATTCAAATTAAAAAACTATAATATAAAAAGTGCTTATCATGAATTTAATAATTGTGAAAATGGGAAAGAGATGGAGCCGACGCTATTATGGAAAATGGATAAGAACAATAAATTTCATATAGATTACTGTTTTGTTTCATCTGATTTTAAAATTAAGAATGTAGAAATACTTAATATAGATGAATGGGAGAAAAATAAATATAGTGATCATTGCCCAATAATAATAGAATTAGAACATTATATTAATAATAATCAATATAAAATATTCTTAACAGATGATTTAAAAATTATTCAAAAGTATTTTCATAAACTTATTATTCAGCGTGCAAATGATTTAATAAATAATTTGAAAAATGGTGAAAAAGATTTACCAATAATTACTAATGCAAACCAAAAGCAAAAATGTTGGTTTCCTGTTCCCGGAATGTATGGCGGATTTTCATATCAATTATTTGAAAAAAATGATAACCCTTTATTAGTAACTAAAAGTTGGTGTAGAATTGCAGGTGGTTCTGGTCAGAAACATGAAATCTCAATAGAGGGTTGTAATTTAGTTGAGGAAGGTTTTGTATAATTTTTATTTTTACTTCAACCTTACGCTAATACGTGTATTTATCGCTAATCTTTCTTTGTTAGCTATGGTTCGTGTGGTTCGTGGTTAAATATTTTCCAATAATCCCTTAATCCTCTCCGTCGTCTCCGCATCATCATCCCCCGGCTCTACCCAGTTCACATTAGGAATACCCGAAAAAAAAGTAATCTGCCGTTTTGCGTAACGGCGGCTGTTTTGCGCAACCAAAGCCTGCACCCCTTCGATATCTTCCGAAAGCCGCCACTTGCCTTGTTTGCCTGCGGAAAAATAGCCGTCTTGCGCCGCCTCGACAAAAAATTCTCTGTAACCGATGGCTCGCAAACCCGGGGCTTCGGGCGTGTAGCCCGACTTGAAAAGCGAGTTTACCTCGGCGGCAAGACCTTGTTTGAACATGTCGGCGCAGCGTAAGTTTATGCGGCGGTACAATTCTTCTCTGGGGCGTGAAAGACCGATGATGAGAAAATTGAAGTTAGGACGGTTTTTATCGGCGTTGACTTCAAACGATGATAGGGGCTTGCCGCAGGAGCGGTAAACTTCCAAAGCCCGAAGAAGACGGTACTCGTCGTTTATGTGAATACGATTTGCGCTGACGCTGTCGCAGGAAGCAAGTTCTTCCATAAGAGACGCAGCGCCTTTTTCGCTTAATTCACGTCTTAATTGTTCACGGATTAATTTGTCGCTTGGGGGCGCTTCGCTCAATCCTAAAATAAAATTTTTTAGGTAAAAACCAGTCCCCCCCGACACCACAGGGAGTTTTCCTCGAGAGGCAATTTCAGCGCAAGCGTCATCGGCAAGACGGACAAAATCGCCTGCGTTAAATTGTTCGCAAGGGTCTCGGATATCGATTAAATGATGGGGGAGTTTCGCTCTTTCATCAGCCGAAGGCTTGGCTGTCCCGATGTCCATGCCTCTGTAGACTTGCATGGAATCGGCGGAAATAACCTCGGCTTGCAATTTGGATTGAGAGTTGAAAAGTTGAAGGAGAATGCCTGTTTTACCTGACGCTGTCGGACCAAAGAGGACTAATACCGGAATAGCGGATGTTTCCAAAAGGATTATTCAGCTTCCAGACGGAATTGGACTTCTTTGGTAAAAACCTGTAAAGCGGCAAGGGCTACCATTTTGCCGTCGTAATCGTCTTTTTCATCTTTTTCCAGCACGGAAGAAAGCTGATAAGCCCTGCGTGAAGCCGCAGTGGTTATTTCGTACATATTGTCGCCGTATTCGATTAACTCTTTTAATGGAAATATCATAGTTAATTTATACCGAATTTATCGATTTATGTCCAGTGGTATATATCAAGAAAATTTGATTATTATTAGGGTTTTATTCGTAAAGATTTCACACAAAGATCACAAAGGTACAAAGATCACAAAGAAGAGGATCAGGGGTTGTTGTACGAAGGTTATGCGTGAATTTTACGATAAGATAACAGACAAAAACCTCTGATTTCCTCTTTGTGTCCTTCTCTTACTTTGTGTTCTTTGTGATAAATCATGCCGATAAAACACCCTTGCCGTTTTTTATTATTGCCGTTATAGTTTTTTTACAATGCGTAAATTATCAGACAGGACGGCTGGGTTTACCGATTCGGTTATTCGCAGAATGACCCGTATTTCGCTCAAACACGGGGCGGTCAATCTTTCGCAGGGTTTCCCCGATTTCGACCCGCCAAAGGAAATTTTAGACCGATTGGCTGAAATCGCGCATACGGGACCGCATCAATATTCCATCACATGGGGCGCGCAAAATTTCCGCGAGGCTCTTTCTGATAAACAATCAAAATTGATGGGCAGGCAAATTGACCCTCAGCGAGAAATCGTCGTAACTTGCGGCAGTACCGAAGCAATGATGGCGGCGATGATGACTGTTGCCAATCCCGGCGACAAGGTGATTGTGTTTTCGCCTTTTTATGAAAACTACGGAGCGGACACAATTCTATCCGGGGCGCAGCCGATCTATGTGCCTCTGCGTCCGCCTTTGTTCAATTTTGACGCAAATGAGTTGGAAGTCGCTTTCAAACAGCGCCCCAAAGCATTGATACTTTGCAATCCTTCCAACCCTTGCGGCAAAGTATTTACTAAAGACGAATTAACAGTAATCGCCGATCTTGCGAAAAAATATGACGCATATATCATTACCGATGAGGTGTATGAACACATCGTTTACGCTCCCCACATCCACACCTACATTGCGTCCCTGCCCGATATGTTTGAGAGAACGATTTCCTGCAGTTCACTTTCTAAAACTTATTCGATTACAGGCTGGCGGCTTGGATACATCATCGCTTCGGAAGAAATTATTGAAGTGGCAAAAAAGGTACACGACTTTTTGACAGTGGGCGCTGCGGCTCCCCTGCAGGAAGCGGCGGTTGTGGGATTGCGTTTTCCAGCCGCATACTACGAAAAACTGTTACGTGAATATACCGAGAGGCGGCAGCTTTTCCTGAAAGGGTTAGACGATCTCGGCATACAGCACACAAATCCTGAAGGCGCATATTATGTAATGCTTGATATTTCCGAATACGGCTATGAGAGCGATTTGGATTTTTGCGAAAAGTTAGCTGAAAAGGTCGGCGTAGGAGCGGTTCCCGGTTCCAGTTTTTTCCGAGAAGACGTAAACAGCTTGATACGTTTCCATTTTGCGAAGAAGAACGATACTCTTTATGAAGCGTTGAATAGATTGGAAAAAATGAAGGAGCGAATGCGGAGAAATTAAAGGGCACAAATTGTGACTCCAAAGAGAGGAAAGCGTCCAGTCAAGCAAATAAGCAATTTTGATTACTTTTTTTACGTTTTGCTTGACTGAAAATGAAATGCATAAGTGGTCGCAATTTGCGACTACCTCATGTTTTTATAGATTTCATTGCTATTTTATATTTGTTGTAATAAAATTAATACATGGCAAAGAAATTAATGCAGATACATAATATGATTTATGAAATTCGCGGGCATAAAGTTATGCTTGACATCGATCTTGCTGTATTGTATCAGGTGGAAACTAAGTACCTTAACAGAACAGTAAAAAGACATAAAAAACGTTTTCCATCTGATTTTATGTTTCAGCTTACTAAAAGAGAATGTGAAAACTTGAGGTGCCAATTTGGCACCTCAAGTTGGGGCGGTTTAAGATATTTGCCTTACGCATTTACCGAACAAGGGATAGCGATGCTATCGGGGCTTTTGAATAGCGAAATTGCAATAAAAGTAAATATCAATATTATGCGTACTTTTGTACAGTTAAGACATTATGTGCTTGATAAATCAGGTAAAAATGAGCAAATTGCGGAACTTCGCAAATTGCTTATGCTCTACATCGAAAAGAATGATAAACGTGTGAATGAAATAATTATCGCTCTAAACAATTTGATTGAAAAACCGCCAAAAACTAAAAGGATTGGCTTTAATACAGATTAATAACTAACACGAAAAAAGGAAAATAAAATGGAAAGAACAAAATTAATTTATTTATTGGGTAAGAATGAAAAGAAAATCATAAAAGAAAAAATATGGCTCCAATTTACACAAGAAGAAGCCGCTGAATGGAATAAGGAAAATCAATAGTCTAAGACGATCGTGATTGTTCTTCTACAAAAATATCTTTTCCAAATAGATAGCCAATCCTTCCTCGGTATTGGGACCGTAAACAAAGTCCGCCGCTTTGCGTATTTTTTCCCTTGCGTTTTCGGGGGCGGCGGAAAAACCGGCTATCGGGAACATAGGTACGTCGTTTTCTTCGTCGCCAAAGGCGATCACTTCTTCGGGTTTTAGCCCCCTGTGTTCCATCGCTATTCTTAAACCTTCGCCCTTGGAAACACCGTTGTTTATAACTTCCAAAAATGTCGGGTAACTTCGCACTATGCTTATTTTGTCGCCAAAACGCTCTTTAAATTTTTGCCGCACTTTATCGTGCAGAGCGGGATCGGCGATAAACATTCCTTTGATACAGCCGTCAAGCGGCATGGAGGAAATGCTTTTTAAATCTTTTATAACAGCGTTAACCCCTGTGTGCTTGTAATACATCTCCGCTTCAGGTCCGTATCTTTCTATTAACAGCGCTTCCCATTTTTGGTTTGGGTCTTGTTTGCCTGTGTCGGGCGAAATTCCTGCGGGTAGATAAACCTGATAATGTATTCCAAGCTCGCGGGCTAAATCGGCTCCAAAATCGACAACGTCAAGGCTTATTAAATTTGTAAATAATACTTTGCCGGAAGGTACGTCCGCGACTTCAGCGCCGTTAAAAAAAACCATCGGTCCTTCCACTCCAAACGCGCTTCTGTATTTTTCCGATGATTCAATCGCCCTGCCTGTCGCGATTATTATATGCATTCCTTTGGAAATAAGTTTTCTGAAACAATCCCTTGTTCTGTCTCCCAGAACTCCTTCGGGCAGTAATGTGGTTCCGTCAAGGTCTATCGCAAGCCCTCTGATTTTCTTTGGATCGTAACTTCTCATATCGTAAGTATACAGATAGAATATAAGTTATTCAACTTATGCGGTTTGCCTTTCTGCAAAAATTAATATATTATAAGACAGGAGTTTTTATGAAGGTTATTACTTTTGGTGAAATTATGTTGCGGCTTGCGCCTGAGGGATATTATCGTTTTGTTCAGGCGAATTCTTACGGCGCGACTTACGGCGGCGGCGAAGCGAATGTCGCTGTCTCTTTAGCAAGTTTTGGAATTGACGCGGCGTTTGTAACAAAACTTCCCAAACATGAAATAGGGCAGGGCGCTGTTAACAGACTGAGGGAATTCGGAGTAGATACTTCTCTGATAGTCCGAGGCGGCGACAGGGTTGGAATTTATTTTCTTGAAAAGGGTGCGTCGCAGCGTCCATCTAAAGTGATTTATGATCGAGCGCATTCAGCGATTGCGATGGCTGTAGAATCGGACTTTGATTGGGATAAAATTTTTAAAGACGTTAATTGGTTTCACTTTACGGGGATAACACCCGCGCTTTCCGACAATGCGGCTTTAATTTGCATGGCGGCGGTAAAAGCCGCTCGTGCAAAAAACATTACAGTTTCATGCGACATAAATTACCGCGCCAATCTTTGGACGCGCGAAAAAGCCCGCGATGTTATGGGCAAACTTATGGAGTACGTTGATATTTGCATAGCGAATGAGGAAGATGCCGCCGATGTTTTCGGCATTAAGGCGACGGGAAGCGATGTGGCGACAGGAAAAATCAGTCATGACGGATACAAGGAAGTTGCTACTGCGCTTGTTCAAAAATTCAACTTTAAGCAAACTGCAATTACGTTAAGGGAATCAATTTCAGCTAACGACAACAACTGGGGCGCAATGCTCTACAATGGGGAATATTTTTATTTCTCCAAAAAATACGCTGTTCATATCGTGGACAGGGTAGGCGGCGGCGACAGCTTCGGAGCGGGGCTAATCTACGCTAACCTTCAAGGTATGCCGCCTGATGAAGGGTTGGAATTTGCCGTTGCGGCAAGCTGTTTGAAGCACACAATTGAGGGTGATATTAACCTTGTTTCCGTCGATGAAGTTAAAAAACTGGCATCCGGCAACGCGTCTGGACGGGTACAGCGGTAACTTTCGCTTTTTTAATATTGTTTTTTAGCGAATTATAGGATAAAATGATAAATCCTCATACGGAATAATTTTAAGGAGAAAAATATGGCAAGACAAAAAATAACGGAAGCGCTTAAGGCTGGAAAAGTGTTAATTTCTGACGGAGCTTGGGGGACTTTTTTGCACAAAAAAGGTTTAAAACCTGGCGAGTGTCCCGAGTTGTGGTGTGTCGATAGACCGGCTGATGTTTTGGACGTGGCAAAAAATTATATTGACGCAGGCGCTGACATGGTCGAGACGGATAGTTTCGGCGGAAGCAGTTTTAAATTGGCTCACTTTAAACTTGACGGCAGGGCGGCGGAAATAAATGAAGCCGCGGCGAAAATTTCCCGCCAGGCGGCTGGGGATAATCATTGGGTAATAGCGTCCATTGGTCCCACGGGGAAAATGCTAGTTACGGAAGAAGTAACGGAAGAGGAACTTTACGAGGCGTTTAAGACGCAGGCTGTCGCTTTTGAAAAAGGCGGAGCGGATGCGGCTTGTATCGAAACTATGAGCGATATTGCGGAAGCTTGTCAGGCTGTTAAGGCTGTTAAGGAAAATACAAAATTGGAAATTATCTGTACGTTCACTTTTGAAAAAACAGTACAGGGCGATTATAAAACAATGATGGGGGCTGATCCTGTTTCGGCGATGAATGCGGTTATTGCGGCTGGCGCGGATATTGTCGGCGCAAATTGCGGAAACGGTATCGAGAGAATGATCGAAATCGTAAGCCAGATGAGATCGGTAAATAAAACTATTCCCATTCTTGTTCACGCAAACGCCGGGCTTCCCAAAAATGTAAACGGCCAGACTGTGTTCCCCGAATCTCCCGAAGATATGGCGGCTATTGCGCCTAAACTTGCCGCCGCCGGAGCGAACATAATCGGCGGTTGCTGCGGAACTACGCCGGCTCACATTAAAGCAATTAAAGAAGCGTTGAATAAATAATTATAAGGAGAATTTATTATGATGAAAACAAAATTTCTTTCCACCGCTATCGGCTCAATGCCTTTTGAAGACCCTGCCTATGCGGTCGGCGTTTCGTTAAAATCCATGGACGCGCCGATTTGGCCTCAGCTTCCTCGTCTTGGACTGTTAGAGCAAATGGAAGTGCAGTACTCGGAAAATATGCCCTGCGCAGTTGTCGATACAGAAAAAAACAGATTGTACTTTAAAACCGACGAGGATTATTCGGAAAAATTTGCGGAGTTTTATGAAACTTATATGTCAGCCACAGACGGGGGCACGAAGGATTTTTCTAAAATGGCAATCAGCGAAAAATATTCCAAAGGTATCTACGCTCTTTTAAAAACTTTAAAAGAAAAAGGTTCCAAAATGCCGTGGCTTAAAGTGCAGACGACAGGTCCGATAACTTTCGCGCTTTCCATCGTAGATGAAAACAAACGCGCCATGTACTACAACGAAGAATTCCGCGATGTAATTGTAAAATCAATCGCGATGAAAAGCCGCTGGCAGATTCAGCAGGTTAAACCTTTCGCGGAAAATATTATCTGCTTTTTAGACGAACCGATTTTATCGGCTTTTGGAAGTTCTACCTATGTTTCCGTTAAACGTGAAGATGTGGTAAGCATTTTATCCGAAGCGATTGAAGCGATCCACGCCGAAGGAGGCATTGCCGGTATTCACTGTTGCGGAAATACCGAATGGAGCATACTTATCGATGCGGGCGTGGACATCGTAAACTTTGACGCGTTTGAATACGGCGATACAATCGCCATTTATGCCGACAGCGTAAAAAAACATCTCCAGAAGGGCGGTGTGCTTGCGTGGGGCGTAGTGCCTACTTCCGAAAAGATCAGAGAGCAGACTGTAGACTCGCTTGAAAAACAACTTGAAAAAGTTATGGATAATCTTGCGTCAAAAGGTATCGATAAAAAACTGATAATCGATCAGGCGATGATTTCTCCTTCGTGCGGAACAGGCTCGCTTTCAGTTGCGGATGCGGAAAAAGTTTTTTTGCTTTTGAGCGAATTGACCAAGCGAATGAAAGGTAAATACGCTTAAAGAAGAATTTTACCACGCGCTAAATAAACGCACGGCGTAGCCGTGTAGATGTATAATGCCGCACAGCGTAGCACCAATAAAAGTCGTTGTCTGAAAAAAAGTAAGGTCGCCTTTAGGTGACCGACAGTGCGCACACGAACCAACACGAAGGAAAACTTATCCTGTCGCAACTACGTTAGATGTAGTGCCGTCAACTTTTTGACGACACTACTGAATTTTGAATGTCACTCATGCCCGCTGCTTTGGTAAGTTCCTTCACTCCATGATTTTGTTACACTGCCGTTTGAAAAGATAACATTAGAAAACTGAATCATGCCTATCAAGTATACTGAACTAGTTCCAAATGAAGGAAGTGATGTTTGAGAATTGTATATGATAACCGGAAATTTTTCTGATGTATCATTACCGGTATACCTTACAAATCCATCTTTAGCCTCGTTATGCGTCCACACAGGTATGCTTGCGCTTCCATTGGAAATTAAACACAAAGTAAAAGTTTGTTCTGACATATTAATGCTTTGAGCGCCAAGAAGATTTTTTGAGTTTGAAACCGTTTTCATAAAACATGCATACTTTCCATTATACTGCGATGGAATACCGGTTAGCATGAATGTGCCGCCTTCGCCTCCACCAGATGTTTGGCTGCTATTGTCATCGCCTCCACCTGTACCGCCGCCATCGTCATCGTTGCCGCAAGCGGCAAAAGAAAATCCGATTACCGCCACAAGGACGATAATGCCTGCTATCCTTTGGATAGCTTTAAGTTTGAAAATGTTTTTCATAAAACACTCCTCATGTTGATATATGAAAAAACAGGTGTTTCCACATATATGGAAATCCTGTGTTTTTCCAATAAGTGAAAAAATAGTGTTGTCATTTGGACAGACCTATCCCGTGAAAATGTGCTTTGGGGTGATATTGACGATTTTCTTCTATAAATGAGAGAGAGAGAGAGAGAGAGAGAGAGAGAGAGAGAGAGAGAGAGAGAGAGAATTTGAATTCACGTTGGGAAATGGTTTAAAGATAGGGAAGTTGGCTACTTTTTGTTTCATTGAGGTTATTTTAGCATTTTGTTTGGGTTTTTGTCAATTGCAATTAGGCGGAAGCAGCAATCCGTTCTCGTACCATTTCGCCTATTATCTGAGCTGGTGTTTTGTGGTCGGCTTCAGCTTTGGTCATCAGATAATTTATTGAGAGGGTGTCCATGCCCATTAGTCGGGCTTCTTTGCGGCTTAGAAAACCTGTCCCGTTGGGACCGAGTTCGGGATCAGTGCGTGTTAAAAGGTCGTCCAATTCCCATGCTTCCTGTTCTGTCATTTTCATTATGTTTTTATGCCGAAATGCCGATTCGGTAAATTCTACTTCTTCATCGTATTCGCCCATTTTTTATACTATATGCCGTTTGCGAGTGTATGTCAATTGGTACTCTGTCTGGATGCCTTATTTGGGGGCAAAACTCCTAAGCAAAAAACCGTGGAAAATGGTATAGTTAAAATATATGAAAATTGCAGTTTCGGGAAAGGGCGGAGTCGGCAAGTCCACTGTCGCCGCTTCTATCGCTTTAATTCTGGCGCAAAGAGGCGTTAGGGTTCTCGCCCTTGACGCCGATCCTGACGCTAACCTTGCGGCGTCTTTGGGTATTCCCAAGACTGTAAAAATTACTCCTATCTCAAAAGAGATTGCGCTCATTGAGGAGAGAACGGGGGCGAAAGTTGATCAGTACGGGCAAATTTTTAAACTTAACCCGAATGTCAGCGACGTAGCGGAGAAGTTTGCGGTTTCACATAACGGAGTGGAGCTTCTGGTTCTGGGAGCCGTGAAAAGAGGCGGCGGAGGCTGCGCCTGTCCTGAAAATGTTTTTATAAAAGCGTTGGTTAACGATCTTGTTCTGTATAAAAATGAAACTTTAATAATGGACATGGAAGCTGGAATTGAACATTTGGGGCGAGCTACTTCAAGCGGCGTAGATGTGATGATCATTGTAGTTGAGCCGGGTCAGCGTTCGCTTGATTGCGCGGATACGGTTATCAAAATGTCTAAGGAAATAGGGCTTGCCAATTTTGTAATTGTGGGGAACAAGGTAACCGGCGAAGACGATAAACGCTTTATCGAAAACGGACTTTCAGGCTTTAGTGTGTCGGTGTTTCTCCCCTTTTCGGAAAATATTCGCAAGGCGGACAGGGACGGAGTTTCCGCGCTGGACGGAATGAACGGCGAAGAACGCGCAAGTTTAGAAAACCTTGTCGATCTTATTTTGAAAATACCGAATCGGGGTAATGTATGAGCGAAATTAAAAACAGTAAACTAATCGCCATAACCGGAAAGGGCGGCGTTGGTAAAACCACAGTCAGCGCGCTTTTAATTAAAAATTTACTGGCGGCAGGGAAAACTCCCGTGCTTGCGATAGACGCCGACCCGAATAGCTGTCTTGACGCGGCGTTGGGCGTATGCGTTACCAACACTGTAGGCAGGGCGCGCGAAGATGTTCGCGAGTCGGCTGGAGCGGACATCAATGTTTCCAAACGCGAACTTTTGCGGTTGAAACTGGAGAGCGCCCTTGTTGAAGAAAAGGGCTTCGACCTTATCGCCATGGGAAGACCCGAAGGCGAGGGCTGTTACTGTTACGCGAATAACGTGCTTAAAGAGATTATTGCCGAAATTTCATCGGGATATCCCTATGTGGTGTTGGATAACGAAGCCGGTCTTGAAAACCTTTCACGGCGTATTGTTCAAAAAGTTGACCTTATGATACTTGTTTCCGACGCTTCCAATTCGGGCTTGCAAACTCTGCTTCGTCTTTTTGAGCTTGCAGGCGAAATGAAAATGTCTTACGGCAAACTTGCGCTTGTAATAAATAAATTGCGAAGCGACAAATTACCCGACAGAATGAAAGAGATAAGCGAAAAGACCAAAGCGGATATAGTTATCGGTCTTCCCGACGATGACGAAGTTTCAGAGTTCGCGCAAGAGAACAAGAATTTTTTAAAGATATCGGATTCAAATGCTGTTTATAAGAAAGTAATGGAATTGGTTAAGTGCTATTTGCCATAAATTTAGTATATGTCTATGGCACAGGCGTGAATTTTTAGCTGTAAATATCTTTTCTCATGCTGATTGTTTTACGATTTTTGTTGTAGTGTTCGGCATTGGGGATAAAGCCGTTTTTTTCGTAAAAGACAAGAACGCCTTTGTCGTGTTCTATATCGGCATCAACAGTAAGGAAACGTGCGGCGCAGTAATCTTCATTGCAGTCTATAGCTTTGCCCATAGCGGCGTTAATCATAAAAGAGCCTATCCCTTTGTACTTTTCTGAAAAACAACCATCAACCGCCAGCTTTGCGATTTTCATTGCCGGTATTGTCTTAAACGGGTAATCAAGACTGTGGAGTCCTTTTTCGTTAAATGAAAGTTTGATTGCA
>Ga0268262_10003664_pt1 | contig 16481 bp, 17 predicted proteins | sample TergutNc150P3_FD_190354 | JGI IMG/M metagenome (GOLD analysis project Ga0268262, IMG submission 190354) | Nasutitermes corniger P3 segment gut microbial community from laboratory colony in Florida, USA - Nc150 P3 (SPAdes) (version 2) | ecosystem: Host-associated > Arthropoda: Insects >... | reverse complement strand
CATCGTAGCATACGCTGCCTGGAGCATTGTAGTTAAGGTTTTCTGCCATCCAAGTTTGGTTGCCAATTTTAACTGTCTTGTAGGTTTGGTTATAATATGTAACCGAACCTTTGCTAACGCCAGACGAGCTGCTGTAACGCAAGCTGGAACTGCTTAGGCGGGCAGAACTGCTGCTATAACGCAAAGAGCTGCTAGAGCGCAACGAACTGCTGCTGGAACTGCCAGGAACATAGCCGCCGCAAGTGTTATCTTTGCTGCCAAAATTCTTGCCTTCGCAGTCGTGAATGTCCATATAAGCGCAGCTATAATAGCCTCCCCCATTATTGTAAAGGCAATAGACATACTTAATGCCGGAGCCATTGTTATTGTTATCACTATCTCCGCAGGTTAAACACGGCATATCATCGCTGTTGCCGCAACCTAAAATTGCAAAAGCTGCAAGTGCTGTAAATAAAAGTTTTCTCATAGGTTTACCCCCAAGTTTAAGCCAACCGTGCGATTGTATAATTTGTATCCTTTTATGTTGCTCATATCAGCAAAACCATCTTCTTCAAACAAACCTATGTAAAACATACCTATATCAAAACCAATGCCAACATTAGAGCCAATGTCAAAACCGCCCTTTTCAAAAACACCAGAACCGCTACTCAGGCATAAGCCAACATACGGACCCAAGTTGAGTCTGAACGCAGAAAACTTGAACGAGATGAGTAAGGGAAGCTCAACGTAGTGGGCAGTTGCATCGTCCTTTTTGTCTTCCATTCCCTTTTGGATATACATAAAACCGGGCTGGAGATGGAACCAATTGCTTACCGCATAGTCAAGCACAACGCCAAGCTGCATCCCTAAAACAAAGTCATAATTGCCTTCGCCTTTCAAATAAGCAGACGAGCCGTTAATGCCAGCCCTGAAGCCTAAAGACAACGCACTATTGTCTTCTTCTCCGCCCGAATTGCTTTCCGTTGCATTCTCCGCAAGCGCAACTAAAGGCGAAGGCGAATAAGGCTCGTCAACAACGCACTCGGCTGCGGAAACATTCCTCACATCGCTCAAAAGCTGTTCTACATTCATGCTACCAACCGCGCTCACCAGCTTCTTTGGGTCAAGCGCACCGCCTGCACTAGCGGAATTCATAAGACCCTGTGTGAAATTTGTTAAGCTACCAAGTATTTTATCCGTATTGGGGAAACCTTCGGGCAACTCTTTTTTTATCCCGTCTATCGGGCATTGCATCATAAACGATTTAGGCTCCAATTTTTTTCCGAATGGATTAAGCATGTCCTTTGCAAGAGTTGAGGAGCAGTCCTTCAATTTTGCAGGAAAGCCGTCTTTTATTTTGAAAAGAAGCTCATTTATATTGTAATTTCTTACGCACTGCTTTTGTTGCGCTACAATAGGAGCCAAGACTACAGCAAGTGGCGGCGGCGCTGGGGGTGCTGGGGGTGGAGGCGGCACGGTATCTTGTGGCGAAGCGGCAAATACAACAGAAGGTACTGACTCCACAACTGGAGCAGGTGGAGCAGGTGGAGCAGGAGCAACGGAATGGGGAAGGAGTTGGATAGCAAGCTCTTTGGAAACCACTGTAAGGTCTTCCAGCGATTTAAGTGTGCGGTCTGTAGAAGCAGTTTTGACAATCTGATTGCCAACGATTTTTATCAGGCGGGCGGTGATGGAATGGGTGCCGAATACCTCTGCTACGTTCACCGCACACACATAATCCGAGCCGTATCGCTTGGCTACTTGGATAATAGAAGCTAAGTCGCTCTTGTTGCTCTTAGCAAGCTCGTCTTGAAAGGAAACGGGATCGCCTATTTCCGTGTATAGGTCGCTCTGAGCCATTGCTGCAAGCAGCTTGCCGCTTAGGGATTTGTTTATGCCCGCCTCGTGTGCGCCATACACATAAACGGCGAGTCTTTCGGGAGCCTCTTGTGCAAAGCACAGGCTAAGTGCAAATGCTACAGCAAATGCTATTCTTGCGAGTTGTGTTTTCATTGTTTTTCTCCTTGTGAATAAGGGGGTCAGTAATTTTGAGGGGCAAAAACTGCATAGATAGAATATAGTAAATGCTGATTTACCTAAAACCCCACAGCCGCTCCCACATATAGTTGTTTTAGGTCAATATCCCTGTTTTTGCTAAAATTCGCAGTCCAACGCAAAGTAAATATAGGCTGCATTGCAAGCGGTATTTTTATTTTGCTCTCGCTCCTGAACTCCAAAGGCTTGCCCTGTTTCCAAGTTTCCTTCAATAAAAGCGAATTTGACACCTGTGCTTGTTGAATTTTTTTGTTCAAACCGAGCCGCAGGCGCAGGGGGTATTCGGCTTTTGCCCATAAACTATCCGTACCTTTAATCACAGGCTTAAACCCAGCAGAAATTGCGCTTTTATTTTTATCGTGCTCAAAAGCAAGGCGGGCACCCGGCTTTTTTCGCTCGGCAATATAGGCAAAATCAATTGTATTTTCGTTTTCTTTTGCAATGGCAAGTTCTGTCACTCTCAGATTCCAGTTCCAAAATCTAAATCCCTGCCAAGTTCTGCTCCAAAATTTGTTCCCACCAAAATAAGGGGTAACAATGCGCATATTCCCGCCCGCATAAACACGCTTTTCCCAAAAATTCTTGCTGAATTTTCCAAAAACCCAAGAGGAGTCATTTTTATTTTCCCTATGCAGCCATTCTCCACCGAGTTTCAACTCGCTCAAATTGAATTCAGAAAGCACTCCCCTGTATTTATCGGTTAAATCCCCCCCTTTTGCATGAAAAATTCCGTGCTTAAAAGCCAAGGTTCCCTTTGTCTCTTTATCTTCCCTTATCCTCGTTTCACCGGAAAACCCTTTTATGCTGCCTGCTATTTTTCCAAACTTTTTTTGCAAATTCCCATTGGTATCTAAATTTGCCCCTCCGCTCAAATTCACTTTCCATATTTTTTTGCTTTTCTTCTGCTTCTCAGGCTCTTTAGCTTCAAATTCGCACCCAGCTTCCTCTGCCGCTTCCCTGCCAACATAAAGCTCCGAGAGTACGCACCACAGCTCCTGGTCGCCCTCAAGCGCATTCAACTCCGTCATTTGCGCATAATCTATTAACCCATCGCTTTGCCACCAATAAGAAAACCCATCTTGCTGCGCAAAACAAAAAGAAAGGGCTAGGAACAAAAAAACAACTATATTTCTCTTCATATATAGTTAGACGTAAAAAAAGGGAAAAAAAATCCTAAAAAGTGAAAAAAATCTAAAAAAAGTGATTTTTATCAACAAGTGTTTGCAAATAAGTATGCCTGCCACTTGATAAAGCATTTATAGATGGGCTTTTTTAAATAATTGCAGGCAAAAACGTGCATTTTTATGTTAAAAATCAGCCGTTTGCCAGTTTATTCTGTGCATCTGCCAAGTGCAAAGCGTCTATTATCTCTTGCAAATCGCCTGTTATTATGTTATCCAAGTTGTAAAGAGTTAGGTTTATGCGGTGGTCGGTTACCCTGTTTTGGGGGAAATTGTATGTGCGAATTTTGTCGCTGCGGTCTCCTGTACCAACGAGGCTTTTTCTTGCGGCAGATTCTTTTTTCTGTTTTTCGGAAATGGCGTGGTCTAGCAAACGGGAACGCAAAAGTTCCATGGCTTTTGAACGGTTTTGAATTTGGCTGCGCTCGGTTTGGCAAGCCACAACCACACCGCTTGGAATGTGCGTTATGCGAACAGCGGAATCTGTTTTGTTTATGTATTGGCCTCCCGCTCCGCTTGCCCTGTACACATCAACTTTTAAATCTTCTGTTCTAACTTCAACGTCAACTTCTTCGGCTTCGGGCATAACCGCGACCGTTGCCGCTGAGGTATGCACACGCCCCTGAGATTCGGTTTCTGGAACACGTTGAACTCTGTGAGCACCGCTTTCAAATTTCAAAACTCCATAGGCACCTTCGCCACTTATAAAAAGGCAAATTTCCTTGAAACCTCCAACAGTTCCCTCGCTAATATCGGTGACCTCTACCTTGAACCCTTTATTCTCCAAATAAGTTCTGTACATCTTGAACAAATCGCCCGCAAAAAGAGAAGATTCATCGCCGCCTGTGCCGGCTCTTATTTCTAAAATGGCATTGCGATTATCAAATGGGTCTGGCGGAACAAGCAAAATTTGGAGCCTATCTTCCATGCTCTCAATTTGTTTTTCCAAAGGGCCTATCTCTGCCTTGGCCGCTTGTGCAAGTTCGGCATCACTACCGCCAAGAGCAACCTTCCATTCCTTTAAATCTCCGCAAAGCCGCATATATTCGGAGCCAACGGCATAAGTTTTTTCCAAAGCCTTAAAACTTTTGTGCAACTTTGTAAATTTTTCTGGATTTGATGCTACATCTGGATGTGAAAGTTCTTGCTCTAATTCCTCATAGCGTTCTAAAAATTTTTGAACTTTCTCTTGCATAAACTAAAATATCGCTTGTGTTAAAATTGTATCTTTGGATAAATTATAGACTTTTTGTTGAGATAAGGCTTTAAAGTATTCCAAGACAAAAACACGCTTTGCTCGCCAACGGAATGCGGCGCAATCTTGTAAGCAGGATACACAAATTCCATTCCAGCAGAAGTTATCCTCATGTATTCTGGAATAAAATCGTCTTCTTTTTTTGTATAGCTGTAATCTGAAAGTGATTGCAAATTTTGCGCAAGCAAAAATTCTCTTATTATTAGCTTCACTACGTTTTTCTCCCAGCCAGGGTTGAATAAAGTGTTAATCTCTATTTTTTTTCCATTTGCAAGAGAATAAATGCCTATGCTAAATTTGTTTTGCCCATGAGCTGCATCAGGGTAATAAACATAAGCAGTAGCTGTGTACTGCACAATGCCGGGCAACGGAAAAGATAATATATCAGACAAAGTTTCCACTTCTTTGAATTGTTTTTTGTAATTAGCGAGAATAGTTGCTGGTTCTTGGTAGTTAGGCACTTGTTCTGGACAGCTAGGCACCACTACTGCTGGTTCCTTGCGACCTTTTGCTGATTTGTTGTTAGATGCCTTTGCTGGTGGTTCTGGACGGCTAGGCGCAGGTGCTGGCTCTGCTTCCTGTTCCAAAAATTTCTCGCCAAATTTTTGTTTGGTAAAGTTTTTTTGCAATTCCTTTAAAGCTGCGTGGTTAGGCAATGAAACCGGATAAGTGAAAAAATAATTTCCAGCGGAATCCAAATAAACCGTATTGAAAGAAATAATGCCCTGTGCGCTTGCAAGGCAAGCTAGAGCTAGCAGTAGCAGGGATATTTTTCTCATTAGAGTAAATATAGTAAATTGTGAAGTTAATTACAATATCCTTGTGCCATTAGGGAAAAGCTGCGAAGAATGAGCTTCCAAGTCCTTTACAAGGGTACGGAACTGTTCAAAATCCAATTTACCTGTGAGCCACCCTTTGGGGTCATCGGCAAATTCCGAATAACGTTTAACATCCAAAATTAAACGTTTGTTGGATGCATCTTGCAACAATCTTTTACGCAGTCCATACGCAGTAGAAATCATATTTATAAAATCTTCATCGGGTTTGCGCATCCAGCTACTGATTTTTATTTCATAGTCCATCACAGATTCTGGTTTACCAGCAACCGAAGCAGCGATATTGGGAATTGACCTCAATGCCTTTCTATTAAATGAAAACTGATCAATCGCTTCGTAAAACAATGATGCAAGCACCTCTTTGTCTTCTGCCATGCCTTTCATTTTTTCAAGAGCCAGCATGCACCCTTTGCGACATCTTTCCGAAGTGACCGCAACGGCTTCTTTCAGTGCGCCTACGGGGTCTTTTTGGCTTGCAACATACGTCTTGATTATATCGTCAAGGTCGCTGTGATCGGTTTTTGAATTAATTGCTGCCAACTGCGTTTTTTTCGTAAAGTCAGAATATTGAGTCACAAAATTTTGCGTCATTCCCTTTTCCGCAATTTTGATAAGTTCGGCCACGGCTTGCTCGTTTTGTTCAAAATTCGTTATCATTGGGCCTACAATAGTTCTAACTTGGCCAAGCGTTACGTTGCCGATTGGAATCAAATCGCTTTTCTCTCTCCAAGTTGATGTTATTTGACCGTCCGAGAACATATTTTCAACCGCTATATCCACCGTTTGGAACAAGGCATTTATACCTTTATCGCTTCGCAAGAAAATTTGCAAATGATTTTCATCGACATTCATTGTAGATTGAATTTTATTGGAGTAAATACCAAATTCATTTATAAATCCAAATTCTCGCCTCCCCTTGCCATCAGATCCGCGAGAACGCTCTGCGTCCATTACCTTTTGGATTCCGGGTTCATCATATTTAACGCTCGCATTTTCGTCTCCGTCAGAAACCATCAAATACAGAACATCGGCATTTGGAAATGGATTTTTTGGGTCTTTTTTTCTTTCATTCTCGTATTCAACGGCAATCCCAATAGCATCGTATTTGGCAGTTGAACCACCAGCTTCAAATGGAATGTCATTTTTAATTTCATTTACTTTTTGCCCGTTGCAAACAATATCTATATGCTCGCAATCATCAAAGAGTATGGTAGAAATGGTTATGTTTTTACCCAGTCGCGATAAGTATTCAATCATCTTATTGTATCCGCGTTTCATGGCACCTTCAGTTCCAGACATAGATCCGCTTCGGTCAAGTATTAAAACCACGTCAAGTGCTAAGCTGCCAGTTCTCGCCTGACTAGCATTAGATCCCGAATTTTTCTTATCGTTTTCCATAGGTTGTTATTATATAGCCTTATAATTTAGAAAAAATGAAAATTAGATTTACTATATTACACCCCATGAAATACGGGCAAGTGGCAACCGAAAAATTGTATTTTTCAAGCAGCGAGGCAGCAGAGCAAATAGGCGTTCCTGTTGATATTTTGCACTCATGGGAAAAAAAGCACCCTGAACTAAACCCCAAAAAAAATGCAAACGGCAAAAGAATCTATAAGCAAAGCGATATTGAAACAGCAAAAGAAATCAAAGGAAAAGTAGCTGGCGAAGAAGGGTTTGTGGTAGATAAGCCTCCGGTGGATAAGCCTCCTAGACAAACAAAAACCACCCCAAAAGCAGGCAAAGACAGCCGTACTCTGATAAAAATCAGAAATAAATTGCAAAATGTTTTGGAAAACATAAAAAATAAAAAATGAGCTCCATAACCCGCAAAGCCTGCGAAATGCTGGAAAGGAATGGCGAGCTTGTTCGCATAAAAGAAGTCATGTCCCCTAATCTGGTTATGCCCTCAATGGCACTCAAGGCTTTTGCAAACAGAGAACCTGCGATTTTTTTTGAAAAAGTGGAAGGAAGCCCTTTTCCAGCGGTGTGCAATTTGTTTGGAAGCGAAAAAAGGGCGAGCTTGCTCCTCAAAGGCTTGCCAGAATTCAATTTGAAAAACGCAACAAGGCTTTTGCACTGCCTACCCTGCCGCTCCTTATGCAAACCCGTTATGCACCGAGAAATTTCCCTCTCCGATTTGCCGCAGATAAAATGCTGGCCTAATGATGGAGGGGCTTTTTTAACCTTGCCCCAAGTGCTAACCATTAAACCAGGCAAAAAATCTTGGCGACATTCAAATATGGGAATGTACAGAGTGCAAATAAGCGGCAACGAATATGAACAAAATGAGGAATGTGGGCTACACTACCAAATTCACAGGGGCATTGGAATCCACCACCAAGAAGCTCTTGCAAGAGGCGAAAAACTCAAAGTGAGCATTTTTATAGGCGGGCATCCCGGGCACGCTCTTGCCGCGATTATGCCGCTTCCAAACTCGGTTCCAGAGCTTGCATTTGCGGGAATGTTTGCAAAAAGAGCTTTTAGATATGCTTGGCACAAAGACTGGCTTATCTCTGCCGAAGCGGATTTTTGCATTTTGGGAGAAGTGCAAAACGACTTAAAACCCGAAGGTCCATTCGGAGACCATTTAGGTTATTATTCAAAGCAACACCCTTTTCCTTACTTAAAAGTTCATAAAGTTTTTGCAAGAAAAGATGCAGTATTTCCATTTACCGTCGTTGGCCGCCCTCCGCAAGAAGATACCATTTTCGGAAATTTAATTCACAAAATAACCGCACCTTTAATTCCCCGAATACTTCCGGGTGTGCATGAGGTTAATGCGGTGGATGCTGCAGGTGTGCACCCTTTGCTTTTGGCACTTGGAAGCGAACGGTATTTGCCATACAATAAAAGAGAACCTCTTGAACTGCTAACTCAGAGCAATGCCATTTTGGGTTTTGGGCAGTTATCGCTTGCAAAATATTTGTTCATAGCAGCCAAAGAGGATAATCCAAATTTATCCGTTAAAAACATTTCCGAATTTTTTGAGCATATTTTATGCAGAATAAATATTAAAAGAGATATTCACATACATAAAAGCACAAGCACAGACACCTTAGATTACACGGGAGAGAGTTTGAACCACGGCTCAAAAGCGGTGTTTGCGGCAGCGGGAGAACCGTGCAGAGAATTGGGCAGTGCTTCGCCTATCAAGGGAATTTTTGTTGTTCAGGAAAATATAGAGGGAAACCAAATAGATTCGGAAAAATTCCCACTTGTAATCCTATGCGATGATGCTGAATTCACAAATAAAAACTTGGATAACTTGCTCTGGACAGCCTTCACCCGCTCAAATCCGGCAAGCGATATTTCTTTCAATGAGAACAACCAAGTAGTTATAGATGCTCGCAAAAAACCACAACACTCGGAAACTCTTTGAGCTATTTTCTATCTTTTCCAAAGAGAGGTACAAAAATGGCAACAGCAACGGAAGTTATTGCGAATGAAACGGAAATAAAGCAGGCTATGGGAGTTCTAGGGCTTGAAGGTCTTACCGATGCATTGCTTGATGAAATAGAGCTTGACAGGGAGCTACAGCGGAGTTTGGAAGAGGAAGATACCATTTCTCTTGACGAATGGGAACAAAGAGTAATGGAGAAAGCCGCAAATGGTTACTATAGACACTAACGAATTACTAAGAAAACCCGTAAAGACAAACAAAAGATGTGAGAAAATGCTGGATAAAGCCATAAAATTTATAGAGCAAGATTCACCGCAGCAAGCAGAAATAATGCGAATTCAATTCTTCAAAGTAATGAGGTTGCTGGAAATAATGCCTGGGATAGGTTCTAAATACAAAAAGGGAATGAGAAAATTTCTGTTGGGGAAATTCCCTTATTATGTTTACTACAAAGAAATGGCAAACTACACAAAAATAGTAGGCATCTGGCACACCAGCAGGGGAACGGAGTTTGAGAAAAGTTAGGTTTAAGGGTTAACGCGGCATCTGCTTGAACAAATCGGGTGCTTTTTCGTTTATGATGGAAAGTAAGCCTGATACGTCTTTGGAACCTCCTGTAAAAGAACCTACCATAACACCGCTTTTGACACTGTAAAGCTCTACACCTATAGTTAAGTACCCGTTGAATCTCCCTATCCTCGCCTGTGCCACATAGTCTGCACTAACCTTTCTGCCTATCTCCGCAAGGCAACTAGCCTCATTGCATACCTTTCTAGCATTTTCTTGGGAACCAAGAAAGGCAACTATGCTCTCCGTTGTCATCACACCATAACGCGACTTAGGCAAAACATTGACTGCCGTCTCGCGAAGTCTGCTAGTTAAAAATGCCAAATCAGAAAAGCCTATAGAATCGTTGTTATCTACTGTGTTGATTATTGCTATTCGCTCTTGTTGTATAATTGGAGTTTCATTCGTGTTGGTTATTGCTGCTCTCCCTTGCTGTGAAATTGGATCTTCTTCATATCTATAATACTGTACCTGCTGTTGCGTATATTGTGGCATTTGTTTTTTCTGTGATTTTACAATATCGTCATTGTAAAATGTGCTTTCTCTCCATTTTGTTTTTTTGAGTTCATCGCATTTGTCGCGTTTATGGAATATCACATTCCAAGTTTCACTATTTAAATATGTACCAACGTATTTCCAATCAATTAAAAAACAATCCATTCCTTCTGCATTTGATTTTTTTGCGGCAGCTACTCTCATAGCTTGTTGAATTTCTTCTTTAGAATGATAAAGCACGTAATTAGCACAACATTTATATTCACTTTCTCCGCTAATTTTCCATATTTCTTTAGTATCATTACTTTGTGTTGTATCTAATTCAATTTTTATTTTTGGGTTTGGAACCGCACAAGAACACAATAAAAACGCCAATAGCAAGAGGGAGAGGGATTTAGTCATAGGGGTAAGATAGAAAAAAATTTCAAATTCATATACATTACTCCTTATTGCCTATCATATAGTTCATTGTTGCACTTCAATATTAAAAAAGTCAATAATTAAATCTTTGGCATCACGTTTTTCGTTTATCTCAATATCTTTTTCTTCTGCTCCGCAAGATTTAAGAATATCAATTATACGTTTAATTTCAGCCTCTTTTTTTCCAAATGCAGTTCCATAAATTTTCTTGCCAGCAAGAATTTTAGCATTTGTCGTTTCAGTATTTATAGTAAGCCCAAGTTTTTTCATATTCTCTTCTAAATAACCAAAACCTAAAAAGAATATTCTATTACTATAGGATATACGTTCATTAATTTTTTCAGTTTTATCATCAGTATCTTTATCCCAAGTAGTTTTTATTTCTCTAACATTAGCATCGTTTATATTTTCTTTATATCCAAAAGGAGAATAGTATAAAGGACCTAAGTAACCATTCACGTGAATTATATTCATATCTTTTAGTATTGCCGTTATTTCATTTTTATCAATGCCCTTATCATAATCAAAGTATTTATAGATGGAATACTCCAATAGTCGGTCGTAGTTAAATGTTATAAATTTTGATTTAAGAAAGAAATTTTTAATATGTTCTCTATCTTTATCATATACTCTATCTACTCTTGAGCAAAAATAATGAAGCCAGTCGGTAATACGTTTCTCTTTTGCATTTTTTTCATATTCAAAAATTATTTTAGCTATAATTCTTTTAATTAAACCTGCCTCAATATTAAGCTCTGGAGTCCAATAATTTCTATTTCTTATAAAGTCGTCTATTGATACCATCATTGAATTATCTAATTCAGAGGCAAGGCTTTTCATAAAATTAAATATATGTTTACCGTCTCCATAATCAGAAAAGTCTTTGTCATAATATTCCTTGTAAGCCGCTTTTATTTTTTCTTCACTAGAAAAATCTAATTTTCTGATTATTCCATACAATTCGTCTCCTGTTGGAAAATCGTAGGCAGCACTAGCACCGGCACCAATTATGAATAGGTCACTCATATTTCTACAACCTTTTCAAAATTTCTACTAAGTCATTTGTTAAAATTTTCTTTTTATACTTCTTGCTAATTCCATTCTCTTTTTTATTTATATAGCCAGCTAAACCACTACCATTTTCAGCAAGTTTTTTCATTATATCAATATGAATTTTTCCTGTAGTTTGGTAATCATAAGTATATACGTATGCCATACCTTTTTTGTCTGGAGGAAAAACTATATTTATATAGTCATTTCCTATTTGGTAAAACCTAACAGTGGAATTTCCACTAAGATTGCGATACTTTTTCCAATTCTCCATTCCTACCCCACTGGTTCAAACCACTTAATACTATCTCTACACACCAAACTCATAATTTTCACTCCGCTCTCGCCTACTAAAGTTAATTTCTAACCAACTGGGCTAATCGTCTAGGTTTGTTATAAAATATAGAAAATTATTTTTGCTGTTAATAAACCTTCTACCAAAGGCTTTTGAATTTACTATCTTTTCCTAGGAGAGGTGAAATATGGCAACAGCAACGGAAGTTATTGCGAATGAAACTGAAATAAAGCAGGCTATGGGAGTTCTAGGGCTTGAAGGTCTTACCGATGCATTGCTTGATGAAATAGAGCTTGACAGGGAATTAGCTATAAGCATAGCAGAAGCAGATAGAGGGGAAACATTCCCCATTGAGCAACTAGAAAAAGAAGTAATGGAAAAATTTGCTAGTGGCTTTTATGGCAGAAAATAGCTTGCAGGGAAAAAAAATAACTTATACATTAAGGCTTGCAAGGCAGCTAGACGAGGCTATAAATTACCTTTACGATAATTACGCACCAAAGCAAGCGGAGATAATGGGAAAACAGTTTTTTGAAGCTGTAAGGTTGTTGGAAAAAGCACCTTGGATAGGCACCAAGCACAAAAACGGAATGCGACAAATAAAGCTAGGCAAATTTAGCTACAATATCTACTATAGGGAAAAAGAAACTGAAATAGAAATACTTGGCATCTGGCACACCAGAAGGGGAACGGAATTTGAGGATAACGAGGATTAGTATTCGGAGGAACTGGTATGGAAAAGCACATAGAAACCTTGATGGATTTGGTGAAAATACCTTCAATAAGTTTTGAAGGTTTTGATAAAAGCCAAATTAAAAAATGCGCCGATGCTGTTTTTGATTTGTTCAAAAATAGCAATTTTGATACGGTTCGTTTTTTAGGGGAAAAAACAGAACACCCCGCTATATTTGCGGAGTTAAAGGGAAACCCAAATTTGCCCTCTGCCCTGCTTTATGCCCATTACGATGTTCAACCACCGATGCGCGAAAACCTTTGGCTCTCCCCTCCTTTTGAACCGCAAATCAGAGATGGCAGGTTATATGGCAGAGGCACAGCAGATGACAAAGCGGGAATTGTGGTTCATTGGGCAGCTGCGTTGATGGCGAAAGAAATTCTCGGCGAAAAATGCCCCACCTTGAAATTCTTAATTGAAGGCGAAGAAGAATGTGGAAGCCCAAATTTAGGGAACTTGGTAAAGGAGTGCAAAGACTTGAAAAGCTCTGTCGCCATTATATGCGATTCCTCAAATTGGAGCGAGACAATTCCCTCCATAGAAACCTCGCTAAGAGGAATGGTGGCACTGGAGATAAATGTAAAATCCATGGAAAAACCCCTGCACAGCGGGGTTTGGAGCGGGCCAATCCCAGATGCTGCCCAAGGACTTTCTCACATACTCGCCTCTTTAACAGACAAAAACGGAAAATTGAAAATCAAATTCCCAAAAATGCCGCCTGTGCCAAAAGATGTTTTAGAAGCGTCAAAACTATATGGCTACAAGGAATTGAAAAAGGAATGTGCGTTGCAAAAATCCCTGAAACTGCTCGTAAAAGAAAAAGACATTCTAAAATCAATATGGCGGCAGCCCAGCATAACAGTGACCGCAATGGAAGCGGGAAACAGAAAAAACGCTGGCAATGTTCTGCAAAACTGCGCTTGGGCAAGGGTTAGCATAAGAATCCCGCCTGGAATGAATGTGAAAAAAGTTTTGGACTGCGCCAAAAAACATATAAAAGCCTCTTGCCCCTGGGGTTTGAACCTCTCTATTAAAACCGAAGGCGGAAGCGCCGAGCCTTGGGAAACAAAAACCGAACACCTGTTTTTCAAAAAAATGCTTCGCGCTCTGGAAAAGGAATATGGCAAAAAACCAATTCTCAAAGGCTGCGGAGCTTCCATACCGATGGTTCCTGCCATGAGCAAGGCTTTTAAGGGAATGCCCATTCTGCTAACAGGAGTGAGCGACCCCAAAACTTATGCCCACGGAGAAAACGAAAGCGTATCGCTTGCTGTTTTGAAAAAGGCAATTTTGAGCGAAGCTCTGTTTTTAATGTTTTTGTCTAAATAAAAAGTCTGCTACACCTATAAGGCTAACTATCAAATTTGCCAAATATGCCAAAAGTTGCGTTATAACCGCTTCCATTGAGCCAACCCCAACTCTTGCAAAAAGAGACTGAGCCATAAATTCCCTAGGTCCAAATCCGCCTATTGAAATTGGCAAAGCACTAACTATGGCAACAAGAGGTATGTAATAGAAATACCAGCTAATATCAATGTAAACCCCTATGCTCAAAGCGCAAAAATAATGCGATAAAACCCTCAAACCCTGAGTGACCGTAGAGAGCAAAAATAGCTGTGATAAAAGTTTTTTTGTTCTAAAGGCCTGAAACCTTCTATGCAGGTGCAAAACACGCTCGCCTAAAAAAGAGAGCATTTTCCCAAAAATCAAGTCGCCAAACTTGCGGCTAAAAAGCATGCTTATTCCAAATGAAAACCCAATGAAAATGAGCAATGAGGGCAAAAGAAAATATTTATGGCTGGGGTCCTTCCAAAAAAACGCAAAGCCCACGGCAAGCGCAAAAGCGCACAAAATATAAAGCCCGCAAAGCCTGTCTAAAACCGTGGCAGAAATTGCTGCCCCAACCGTTTCGCCTGAATTTTGGTTTATATCGTAAATCTTTTTTAGGTCGCCGCCAACATTGCCGGGCATAAAATTATTGAAAAAAGAGCCTACGAAATAAAACCTGAGCAAATTTATATAAGTCATTTTAACATTTTGAGTTATGAGAAGTAGCTTCCACTGAAAACAACCAGAAAAATATGATAAGAATATGCAGAACAAGGCAAAAACCAAATACTTATACTCTATGTTTTTCATTATATCAGAAAAATTGGCGGAATGTATTTCTGGTGTAGAAACGATGCTTTCCCAAACAAAAAAGCAAAGCACAGCCGAAACCAGCAATTTAATCAGAAATATCGCAAAATTCTTCATAGCACCTGTTTCAATTTAGTAAAGTAGCCACTGACTAACTCTGAAATTGAGGTTGTGAGTTAATCAGCATTTACTAAAGATTGCATCAAAAACAGGGTCTCTTTTGCCGAATTTCCCCAGTCAAAGGATCCGGCATAGCCACGGGCTTCGCTTTCCAGTTTATTCCTCAAAACAGCGTTATCGCAGAGCATTTCCATTTTTCTTGCGCAATCAGCCGCATTTCCCGCTTTAAAAAGCAAGCCGGTTATGCCATCCTTAACACTATCGCAAAGCCCAGAAACATTGCTCGCTATGCTCGCTGTTCCGCAAGCCGCAGCCTCAATAACGGTTAAACCCCAGCCCTCCTTGTAACTGGTTTGCAAAAGCCCAAGAGCCTTACCCATAAGCTCCATCTTTTCTTCTGCCTCCACTGTGCCCAAAAACTCCACCTTGCCCTCCAAACCCCATTCCTTTGCCTTTTCCCGCAGTTTTTGTTCTTCGGAGCCAGAACCTGCAAATAAAAGCTTAACATCCGGGTGCTTTTCAGAAAAAATCTTGAATGCTTCAAGGGCTACCCACACGCCCTTATACTTTCTAAATCTTCCTAACCATAGGAAATACAACGACTTATCTCTAACTTTTTCCGCATCCAAATACTCGGCTTCCGTGCCGTTGTAAATAACGGAAATCTTATCATTTGCTATCCCAAGTTCGCAAAGCTCCTTTTTCGCACTTGGGCTAACGGCAGCAAAATGGCATTTTTTGTAAACACGAGGAATGAGCCTCTCTCCAAGCCACACGACAAAAGCAACTGGAAAAGAGGCTTCTTTGAATATGCTAGATTTCCATAAGTGGTGAATTTGTATTAACTTAGGGATTTTTGTTATACAAGGGGAGAATAGGGGCAGTTTGTTCAAATCTTCAACAACGATATCTGGATTAAGCTCTTTTATGAGTTTTGGGACTTTCCTAAGAACATTGAGTTGAAAACGGGCATCCGAACCGTAGCGGACAACTCTAATTCCATCTATGGTTTCAATATCTGCCGCCCCCTTGTAGCTGGTTGTAAATAAAACTACCTCATGGCCTAATTCTGTAAGTTTGCCAAAAATTTTGTGCAAATGCACCTCTGCCCCACCCGCCAAAGGATGCGTTCTATCTCGGTAGTTCAAAATCAATATCTTCAATTCTTCCTCCCGATAGCCCCTATGCATACCTGAGTGTAATTGCTTATTTTGCAACCACTTACGAAATCCAGCAGTCCATCTTTCAACTTTTGGTAAGCTGTTCCTTGCAGAGGGTATTTTGGCAACTCAATCCTCAGTTTAAAGCCAATTTCCCTAAAAATGCGGTAAATCAAATTTGGCCTCATCCAGTCACCATAGGAGTAAATAACCTCTAAATCGGCGTTTTTCATAAGTTTTTTTAATTGTGGCATGGTGAATTCTGTTTCCCACCCCGCAAACCATTTATTGCAGGCTATTAAAATATGCTTTAATAGCGTGTAAAGGTGAAAGGTTTGGGGTACATCGCAGAGGCAAAAACCGCCTTTTTTGAGCAAACGGGCGTTTTCCTTTATCAAGGGCAGGGGGTCTTTGAAATGCTCTGCTAGACCCTGGTGAAAAACAATATCAAAGGTTTCGCTTGGAAAAGGCGAATTAAAGGCATTTCCTTGAACCAAATGCAGATTTCCCTGAGCCTGAGACACAAGGGAACTCGCTATTTTCAAAGATTCCTCAGAATAATCCAAAATATAAACCTGGGCACCAGCACTAGCTAAAGCCAAGCTATCCCTGCCGGTACCAGCTCCTACTTCCAAAATACGAAGCCCTTTCACAGAACCTTGGCTCAAAATAGCTTTAAGCACAGAAGGAGAAGACGGATACACTTTATCCAAATCTTTCTTTTTGCCCCAAAACTTATTCCAAACTGAAACTGAAGGTTCTTTTACCATTGTAAAGCTAAAAATAAATTTTT
>Ga0268262_10003663_pt1 | contig 16484 bp, 13 predicted proteins | sample TergutNc150P3_FD_190354 | JGI IMG/M metagenome (GOLD analysis project Ga0268262, IMG submission 190354) | Nasutitermes corniger P3 segment gut microbial community from laboratory colony in Florida, USA - Nc150 P3 (SPAdes) (version 2) | ecosystem: Host-associated > Arthropoda: Insects >... | reverse complement strand
ATTATATTTTTGCCTTTCAATAAACGAAGCTTTGCCAAATAACATTCTCTATTAACCATAATAACTCCTTATTGACAAAAATATACAAAATTGTCATTTTCTGTCAATAAGGAAGAAGCATTTATCTCCACAATCCTGAAAATCCTCTAATCCTGACCATCGGGGTTCCAGACAAAAGGGAAATTTCTATCTTTATCCCAAAGGAGAAAAAAATGCTATCACTCGCCCATATTAGCCTGAATGTGAAAAATCTTGAGCGTTCAATGGAATATTACCAGAAATTGGGGTTTAAGCCAAAATTAGAATTTGCCAGGCAGGGGAAGCATTATGGGCATTATCTTGAAATTTGCGATAATAATTATATAGAGCTTTTTGAGAATCCAGATATGGATGCACCGGTGAATACAGGGATTATGCACTTTTGCCTTGAAAGCAAAGACATAGATGACTTGGTGAAAATGCTTGATTCACAAGGTATTTTGCATACTGATAAAAAAATGGGATGCGACAATACCTGGCAAATTTGGCTCACAGATCCAGACGGAAATGCTTTTGAAATTCACCAATACACAAAAGAAAGTATGCAAAGAGTTGGTGGCGTGGCAGAAGTGGACTGGTAATTTCCGCTTTCTAGAATTTACCCACCGTTAAACCCGCATACAACCCTGGCCACAGCCTAACCTTGTGGTCGCCAAATGTCCAATGCCAGTGATACTCGCCGCGAGGTTCCAAATAAAAGTCCTCGCCGTTATGCCTAGACAGGGCGTTGAGCGTTAAACCGCTGGAAAGGGCTATGCCCGGCAATAGCTTGTAGGCAGCTCCGAATCTTATTTTTTGCAGTTGGTTGTCTTTATCTTCTTTTGGACCACCCGAACTCATATTAAAATTATGCGGATTTTCATTGTATGCGTCCAGGCGGGCATAGTCAAGGCTAAAATGGTTGCCCCGCATTCCAAAGCGGGTTCCCAACCCCAAACCCCAGCTTTGAGGCCAAGTATTGCTCCATTTGCCGCTTAAAGTTGGATTCAAAGTATGTTCAAAAACAGTGTAGAAATAAGGCGTTCCCATGTGCAGAGCAAGACCCGTTCTACCTGTTTCATCTACATAAAAAGTTCCATCAAAAATGCCATTGCCCACTATATTGATTAAACCTATGGGGGTATGGTCGCTTTCCGCAGATACGTTTATTAAGCCTATTTGCCGCCCCACATGACCACCCACATTGATTATTCCGCCCTGCAATTCTTGGGTTTTTCCAGCAACATTTATAAGACCGCCTTGAACCAAGCCTGCATCGCCTGCTACATTTATAACACCACCCTGCAATTTTTGGGTTTTTCCAGTAACATTTATAAGGCCGCCTTGAACCAAGCCTGCATCGCCTGCTATATTTATAACACCACCCTGCAAAATGCTCACTTTGCGGGCAATGTTAAAAATAGAGCCTTGTACACCGTACAAAGTATCAACAATGTTAATGATGCCTCCCTGAGCGCCTCTGCCTGTCAGAGCGAGGTTAGTGATACCTGCCTGAACGCCATTAAAATTCTTTGCTGCGTTGAGCATGGCAGATGCCTGCAAGCCATTTACATTGTTTGCACCATTCGCGATACTGCTTAGTTGCGCTCCATAAATGTTTTTCATAGCGAGATTCATAACTGCCGAGGCTTGAAGACCTGCCATATCATCCGCTGCTAAGTTTCCAATAATTGAAATTTGCGTTCCAGAGAGTGCCCTTTCAGCACCTGTAAAGAAAACGCCTAACTGCAATTCGTTTGCAGGTTCCTTGTTGCTGGCATAGGCGTTAAAATTGAATTTAAATGGCTTTGCCCTAGCCGAGTCCAAACCCGTCATCCCAGAGGAATCCGCATTGCCGCGGGCAACCGCCTTTTCCCGTTCTATGCTTTGCATATCCTTTATTGAAAGCACGTTTTTTTGTCCTTCGGCTATTTGAACTTCCTTTGCCATCCAAATTTTGGAAGGAGCTTCCATTTGAACGGAATATTTGCCAACTGGCATTCCAAGCTCTATTTGCCGCCCGCGAATTTTGTTAAGCTCTGCAAACAAATTGCCCTGCGCATCTCTTATAAAAAGCCTCCCCTCCAAATTCGAATCCAGCGTCAATACGGCACTCGTTTCGCGCAAATCCGTCATAACAATATCCCCAGTACCTGCCAAATTCATATCACGGTTGGGGTGCTGGCTGCCTGCGCTTGTGTTTTGCGTGTTTCTGAGCGTTTCGTCAAATGCGTATTGATAAGCCTCGCTAAGGGTCACTTTGCCGTTGCCCGTCATATCTGCCGCGCCGCGCAAGCCGCCGACAAGGGCGTGGGTAAAGAAGCTGCCCTTTATGCGGTCGCTTTCCTGGCTGGCTTCGTTTTCGTTTGAGCTGGTTAAAAAGGCGTAACCTTTCATTTCGCTGCTTGCATCCTGCAAAAAGGCTGGTCTTGAAACCCCGCCCTTTGTTCTGGTTATGGCTCCAGAACCGCAAGCATCTAGTATGGCTACCTTTACATCCGCGTTTATGTTATTCACATTTTTGCGAAACTCCGCCCAGCTATACACATCGCCGCCCAAGCGCAAGCCTTTTTCGTCTGCGTGACCGCTGTAATACACAATAACTTCCTTGCGAACCCCTGTTTCCTTGCCCCGCAAGCGTTTTTCAAGCTCCGCAAAGCCGTTTTGCATAGCTTTGGCATTTGGGTCAAAAACTCGCAAAACATTTCTCTTATCCACGCCGCCCATTTGAGACATAACGCCGGCAAAGGAATTGGCATCGCTTTCTGCATAGCGTAGCTTAACCCTATCTGAGCCGCCGTTATTTGCACCGGCAACCAGTAAGTAACGCTCCACTTTTTGAGGCGCGGCATATAAAAACGCCGCAAAAAAGAACGAAAATGCAAAAATAATCTTTTTCATAACCTTTAAACACTTAAAGTAGGAAAAAGTGTTACTTTTTATTTCCAATAGTTTTGAAAATTTTGGTTGAACCTTAACTACTCATATATTACTGGGAAAATCTGATTTCTGCCGGATTCATAGGTATAAACAAGATATTTAACATTATCGTACCTAGATTCAAGTGTTAAATCAAAAGACGAAATGCAAGAACATGAGGAATTAAAACTATTCCCTTTGTCTTCCCAATATTCCTTAACTTTCAAAGTATCAGAATCGTAGCTGGTTTTAATTTTAAGATTACTCGAACAAGATAATGAGATTTCATCCAAATGAATGTGCGTTTTATCGCCTGAAAGCGTCAATACAGCAAATCTTTCAGCTTCAACAGGTGGCTCATCCGCCAATGCAGCAACCTTGCTAGCAAATTCGTATTTGTCTTTTTCTAGGCATTTAGAAATATCTCCTAAATAAGGGTCGTGGTTGTCGAAAGAACAATTGTTTAAAAATAAAAAGGCAAATGAAATAGTTATTGAAAACGTGAGAATTTTAAGCATAGTTTTATCTCCCTTTATATTAAAGATAGAAAAAATTGAGCTATTTTGGCCACACCTTATCATTCTCCAACGAAAAATCAGATACCTTAGTTAGCATATTCACCAATTTTTCCATTTTCAAAATAATTTCTTTGTTTTCTTTTGAAAGTTCCCTAGTTTGCAATGAATCGGAGTTTTCAAATAGCAGGGATTCTGTGCCGGCTTTGTATATAAGGCGAAAGTTGCCATAGTTCAGAGTTTTGTAGCCAAAGTGGGTGCCGAGCGCGAAGTTTTTGCGTTTTTTTAGCAGGCTGTGTCCCATAAACGGATTGGGAGTTTCTATGCCGGCTAGCTCCAAAATTGTTGGGGCTATGTCTATTTGGCTTGCCGAAACGGTATCTGTTTTTTGCGGAATATCTTTGCCAGCTATAACAAAGGGGATGTGAGTTGAAGAATAATACGCTCCGCCGCTGATGGTGGAAATTCCGTTTTCGCCAAGGGGAAATCCGTGGTCTGCCAAAATTATCAAATAGGTGTTTTCAAACCAGGGTTCATTTTGAATGGAATGCACAAAACGGGCGAGCTGCCTGTCTGCATAGTTCATAGTGTAAACTATTCTCTCCAGTATGGATTTGTTTTTTTCGCTTTTTGGCATATTTGCGGCAAAATCAAAGGGATAGTGGTTGCTTCTGGTTATGAAACTGGTTAGAAAAGGCTGGCTTTTGTTTGCAAGGGAATCTTTTATGAACACGCTTGCATAATCCCAAAAAAGTGAATCATCTTCGCGTTCTCGGCTGTAATGTTGCTTGTCGTACCATTTTGCCATCCAAACCCCCAAGTTATCCCACGCTGGGTCTGCCGCTGAAAAAAAATCTGTTCGCCAGCCTGCTTCGCGCAGATAATAGGCAAAACTCGGCATTTTTATATAGGGCAAGCTGGTTACCTGTGTTAATGAAGAGTGTGTTGGAATTCCGGTGAGGCTAGAGAGCAACCCGCCAGTGGTGGGCAAGCCGCTCACATGCATTCGGCTAAAGTTCAAGCCTGCATTCATCAGTGAATCTAAAAACGGAGAGGATTTTTTCACATCAACATAGCGGTGCGATTCTAAAAATACTACTATGAAATTGGGGTTTGATGTCTGGGGTTTGGGGGTTGGGGTGGTATATTCTTTCCAGAGTGGATATTCTTTTGAGAAAGAGATGTCGGAATTGCCATCGTCTATTTCCTTCCAGAAATTTTGATATTCAAGGATTTCTTCATCGCTTAAATTTTCATTTCTACTTCTTGCAAGGTCTGCGATTTCGTTATAGATTAAATCTACAACAGGGGTTAATTTCACTCTGCGGGAACTTCCTGTCCAGATAACATTTATAAATAACCAGCAGCACAAAAAGAAAACGGTTCCTCCTATAAAAAAACCGCGAAGAGATGTTCTTTTGCTAAAGCAGCGAGTGAAAAATTTATTCAAAAAATAAAAAGCAGGAAACATGAACAAAAGCACCGCGACTTGCAAAAATGGTACGCTTTGGTCATAGGCAAAATATTCCCAGAACATTTCAACGCTGGATGGGTCTTTATAGGCATTTACTAGGGAAAAAGAAACGTGCGAACCCAAAAAGCGCTGGGTTTCTTGGTCAAGATAGGTTAGTAGAAGAATTATGGAATGGAATGCGATGAATGAACTTTTATAGAAACGGCGGATTATGAGTGCCCACACAGCAAACGAGATGGCAATCCACATATAATCCCAAGTTACTGCGTGAAAAACATACCAGTCTGGTTTATTCACAAAAGGCGTTCCATAAGGATTTAACCTGAACAATAACAAAACTCTGAGTACTGCATGAACCAGCCAAACAGCGAGTGCGAGGGGCAGCAAGGCTCTGGCAGTAGCCGCTGTTTTTGCAAAAAAGGACATTTGAGGAATTTAGTAAAGTAAAGTTAGGCAAAAGCGGTTTACTAAATTCCCTTATGTGGCAAAAATCCTGCTCTTCACCTTTGTGCTTGCCGTTTCTCTTTACGGCGCGGAAACCTCCGTTTCCCGCTATGCCCGTTCCGAGCAGGGGGTGCTTTCAAAAGAATACGATATGGAAGGCGGCAGAGCTTATTGGATTAACGGTATTTCTCTTTTGGGACTCCCAGATGCCGGAGCAAGCATAACCGGGTTTTCCGAGCCAGCAAAAAGATTGCCACTTGGATTTTCTGGGCTTTATACGCCTGTGCCTATTTATGAACAATATGGGCTTTCCTTAAACGCAAGCAATGGAAATTTGATTTTCAAGGAAAATTACAACCCGATAGACACGCCCATCACCGCCCTTTTATGGGAACGCTACGGTTTAGATGGCAACGCATTCAGGCTGGAATTCAACAGGCTGCTTTTGGATTCGGTTGCTTTTTCTCTGGGACTTGCTTCACATTCGGTTTCGAGAAGCGACAATTTTATTTACAACGATATTGTTCATCAGCTTTATGTGGGAACAATAAAAAGAGATTCCAGCAGAGTTCCCTTTGCCGGCAGAAACCTTTTTTATAATTCCTTTCATTTTGCCCCAGCGATTTCGTGGATTTTTCCACATTCAAGCTTTACAACTCAATTTAACTATATGTTTCTGGACAATGACGATGCCACGCGAGATTTTTTCTTAAAAACTGCTGAGGGCACATTCATAACTTTTCCGCAAAGACCGTATAATATAAAAGGGAGCAGCGGTTTTTACGGGCTTATTTGGAATTACAATTTTTTGCCTGGCTACAATTTGAACATCTCTCATCGCTTTGCCTCGCAGGAATTTGATTTTTCAAAACTGGACGAAGAAAGCATTTATTTTTCGCAAAAGACAAGCGAAAGCTACAATGGGCAAAGCGGAGAAGGCGAAATTTCACACAAAACTCTTTTGAACCCAAGCATAAAAGTTAAATACGAATATTTGTGGGGCAAAAACTATTTGTCGGATACAAATATCGTTTCCCCATACCAAGACCGGCAACTGGTTATTCTTGGCATAAACGATACATTGTGGAGATTTGCGTTTAAGGGAGAGTCCGGTTTGCAAAGAAATGCCTCTGCGTTCGATTCCGTGGATTTTGCACCTGCGCTTTCCTTGGGTTTAACCATATCTTTGCCACGACATTTGTCATTAAGCGGCTATTATCAAAAGGATACTCGTTTCCCAGATTTTTACGAAACCCATTTTTTGCGAGTAGGCAGAATTGCTTTTCCGAACGAGGAACTAAAAGCTGAAAAAAGACAGAGATTTGAAATGAATTTGGAATATAAACTTAGCAAATATTTCTTTTATATGGCGGGCTACAAATACGAAGAAACTCTAAATTCCATTTTGCCAGGCTGGGTGCTTCAAGAAGTAATTGCAGATACGCTGCCGGCAGATTCCGCATTCAAATGGGGAAATGCCCAAAACGTATGGAACAACGAACTCTTTTGGCGGCTGGGTTTTGAGCTTGGGAATTGGCGTTTTTATGCAGAGCGGGGAAAAACAATTTTGAGGGCGCCAATAATAAATACTCCCTCTCGCTACTACAAAGGCACAGTTTATTGGAGCAATCGCTTTGTGGAAGAGCGTTTGAAAGTGAGCGTTCAATTTGACGCAGACTGGTTTGGCAGCAGATGGGATTACGGCTTGGAAAACGACACCCTTGCCACCCCGATTCGTTTAAAGAATTACCTCTCTCTCAACTTCAAAAGTTCCATGCAAATACAGAGCTTTACCATTTTTTCAAAAATTGAAAACATGAACCACAGCCTAATGGAACCGGAGGTCGGCTATACGCCGCCAGGCATTAGGTTTGCTTATGGGATTGAGTGGACGTTGGGGGATTGATTTTCTACCTTACTCCCATGCCCAAATACGCACCGCAAGAGATAGAAGCAAAATGGCAAAAATACTGGGAAGAAAATAATACTTTCCAAACGCCTGAGCCAAAAGAGAAGGCGAAGAAATTTTATTGCCTTGATATGTTCCCTTACCCAAGCGGAGCAGGTTTGCACGTTGGTCATCCTGAGGGATATACCGCAACGGATATAATTTGCCGATATAAAAGAGCAAAGGGATTTCAGGTTTTGCACCCAATGGGTTGGGATGCTTTTGGGCTTCCTGCCGAACAATATGCAATACAAACCGGCACTCACCCTGCAACTACCACGCAAAAAAATTGCGATACTTTTCGCAGGCAAATCAAAGGGCTTGGGCTTTCTTACGATTGGGAAAAGGAAATAAATACCACCGATCCAAAATATTACAAATGGACACAGTGGATTTTCTCAAAACTTTACAATACCTGGTTTGATGCAGAACAAAACAAAGGGCGACCAATTAACGAATTGCCGAGGGCAGAAAACGTAGAAGAAAAAAGACTTGCTTATTATGCTAATGCACAAGTGTGGTGGTGCCGCAAGTGCAAAACAGTTTGTGCAAATGAAGAAGTTTTGGCAGACGGTTCTCACGAAAAATGCGGGACTTTTGAGGTTGAGCATCGCAATTTAAAACAGTGGTTGCTCCGCATTCCTCTTTATGCTGAACGTCTTTTGAGCGGACTGGAAAATTTGGATTGGCCCGCTGGCATAAAGGATATGCAACGGAATTGGATAGGGAAAAGCAAAGGTGCAGAAGTGGATTTTGCAGTGCCTGCTGGAAAGTTGCGCGTTTATACAACTCGCCCCGACACGCTTTTTGGTGCAACCTATATGGTAATCGCACCTGAGCATCCGCAAACGGCAAGCCTAACAACGCCTGAGCAAAAAGAAAAAGTTGAAGCATACATCAAAGCAGCCGCGCTCAAAAGCGAACTTGACCGCACGGAACTCGCAAAAGAAAAAACTGGAGTATTCACAGGCTCTTATGCAATTAACCCTGTGAACGGGAAAAAAATTCCTATATGGGTTGCAGATTATGTTTTAACTGGTTATGGTACTGGTGCAATTATGGCTGTGCCTGCGCACGATACACGCGATTTTGAATTTGCTCAGAAATTTGATATTCCAGTTATTTGCATAATGGAGCCTGATAATTCTTGCCCGCCGGAACTCAAAGAAAAAGTTTTGTCCGGCGAGGCTTGCTGGACAAGTGATGGAAAATATATTCGCTCCTCAAATGATGAATTGAATTTGAACGGGCTTTCAAAAAAAGAAGGCATTGCAAAAATAACTGAGTGGTTGGAAAAAAAGCAAATTGGCAAAGCAACCACCAACTATAAAATTCGCGATTGGCTATTTAGCCGCCAACGCTATTGGGGAGAACCTTTTCCCATAATTCATTGGGAAGACGGAGAAATATCTTTGGTTGACGAAACCGAATATCCCGTGATACTGCCGGAACTCTCCGATTACAAACCAGGCGATGGCGGAATTTCTCCTTTGGCTGGTGCTACCGAGTGGTTTAATGTGACAGATAAAAATGGGCGAAAGGGAAAAAGAGAATTGAACACAATGCCGCAGTGGGCTGGTAGTTGCTGGTACTACTTGCGTTATATAGACCCAAAAAACGATAATGCCTTTGTCGCAAAAGAATTGGAAAAATTCTGGATGCCCGTTGATTTGTACGTGGGCGGAGCCGAACACGCTGTTTTGCATTTGCTCTACAGCCGCTTTTGGCACAAGGTACTTTTTGATTTGGGTTTTGTTTCCACAGACGAACCCTTTCAAAAACTTTTCAACCAAGGAATGATTTTAGCCTTTGCCTACGAAACAGCCTCAGGTGCAAAGGTTCCAAGTGATGAAGTGGAAGAGAGAGATGGCAAATTTTACCGCAAGGGCACAAACGAAGAGCTAAAACAAATAATTGCAAAGATGAGCAAAAGCCTTAAAAATGTGGTTAATCCAGATGATGTTGTGAATCAATATGGAGCAGATTCTTTAAGGCTTTACGAGATGTTCATGGGTCCCCTTGATGCGGTTAAGCCCTGGCAGCCGCAGGGTATAGAAGGGATGTATCGTTTTTTGAGCCGCGCTATGCGTTCGGTAGCTGGAGATGAAGGCTCTCCGGAATATGTGAATGATACGCCACCCGAAGAATTAACCCGACTTATGCACCAAAGCATTTTGAAAGTTAGCGATGATATTGAGAATATGCGCTTTAACACAGCCATTAGCCAGTTGATGGTGTTCAACAACGAATTGATTAAGCAACAGGTACGTTACCGTGAGCCTTGTGAAGTTTTTGTTAGACTTTTGCATCCTTTTGCCCCTCATCTGTGCGAAGAGTTGTGGCAAATTCTGGGGCATGGCGAGAGTTTAACAGAGGTGGTTTGGCCTATAGGCAGCTCAGAGCTTGCTGCCGAGGCTTCTGTTGAGGTGGTTTTTCAGGTAAATGGAAAGGTGCGTGCCAAGGCAAACCTCTCAAAAACGCTCAAAAAAGAGGATTTTGAGCAGATTGCCCTGCAAAATGAAGCAATAAAGGCAAATATCGCCGGCAAAAAAATAGTTAAGGTTATAGTTGTACCTGCCAAATTGGTAAATGTGGTCGTAACTGGCTGATAAATTTGAAGTTACTATATTATATACCCTATTGTTATGAAATTTGTAAGTGCCCATATAAGTTTAGAAGACTCGCCCATTTCGGTGCAAATGAGTTTTCCTGTATTTATATTGTTTTTTCTCGGCATATTCAAGCGCATAGCACAGCTCGGCCTGTTAATTCTTGTTATTAACGTGCTTGGCTATTTCACTTACAAGCATTTTATGGAAGTTGCCCAGGAGCAGAAAAATCGCCTCTATTCAAGGTTTCAAAATCTGAATGAGGAAATAGATTCCTTAGACACCAGAATATCCCAGTCTTATGGTAACGAAGATTTGCTCTATATAAAGTTCGGGCTTGCAGTGCCAGATACCAACTTAAGAGAAATGGGCATTGGTGGTTCTCCCTCGCCAGATAGTTCGCTTGTGTGGTCTGTAATGCCTATAAAGAAACTGAAAACCAATGTATCTGAGAGATTCTACAAAATAGAGTCTAAAATGGATAGGTCGCGCAATTCATATTTGAATTTGCAGCTTTATATGGAACGACTATACGGAAATTTGCAACATACGCCCTCTGTTATGCCAACTGAAGGTTTTTTAAGTTCTCCCTTTGGCTTTCGCACTCATCCCGTAACAGGGGAAACAGAAAAAATGCACCTCGGAATAGATTTATCCGCTCCTAGATGGACGGTTATACGCGCCACCGCAAATGGCAAAGTTGAAAGAGTTGCAGACAGTGAAACCTTGGGCAGATATGTGGCCATAGACCACGGCAATGGAATTGAAACGCGCTATGGGCACATGGAAAAACCCTTTGTGAAAGAAGGGCAAATGGTATCGAGGTTTGACGTTATAGGCTACATGGGGAACACAGGCCGCACAACCGGAAACCATCTTCACTACGAAGTGTGGGTGAACGGCGTGGCAGTTAATCCCGTTTATTATATACTACCGGACCAATATTCGGTAGAATAAATTTTACCTGAAGAGGTTGTATGAACCCATTGATAATGGGGGCGGCGATGTTTCTATTGCCGGAATGTCCTTATTTTTATGAATTTTTGCCAGACCCTACAGATGTGGCAGATAACGAAGGAGAATATCTTGTTGTGAAATGGGAAAGCACTCCTGTTCCCTGGGATACGATTTACCTGCAAATGGAAGAGCACAATGCTTTTGCCATTTATGTTCCGCCAGACTCTCTTTTCACAGAACTCTTATTGCACAGAAGCGCGCCTGAAGCTTGCCCCGAAAAAAATGGCTTGCTGTGCCAGCCTCTTACAAGCACGGCTTTGCCAAATACCAGAGCTAGTCTTTGGAATTTAAGCGCTGGCTTTTGCAGAGACACCGCATATTTACCTGTTCCAAAAGCGGGGAAAACGATTGTTAGGGATGTGGCTAGTGGAGAGTGGAAAGTTGGTGGTGGTTCAATTTTAGGATCTAATTCCGATACGCTCTCTTTGGATTCTATCGTTTCTCTCTACGGAGAAATTCCTCTTTATATATCAGAGGTTGCGCCTTGCCCTGAAGATGGAATTCCAGAATGGTTTGAGATTACAAACCGCACGGTGCAAGCTTTCCCACTAGATGGAATTTCTGATTGCAAAGCTAAAACTCCGTTAAAAAGCACAGATTCAATTAAAGGCAAAAGCTCCATTTTAATAACAAAACACGCCACGGATTTAAGGGATTTTTTGGAGGTAGAAGAAATTCCTATTTATCAGATATCCATTGCCACGCTGAAAAACACAAACGATACATTGCGGCTCTGTTACAACGGTGTTAAGCTGGATTCCGTTATGTGGGGCAAGGCAGTGAACCGTCCCATAAAATGCCCAGGCACAGAAAAAATAAATCCTGGTTTTGTGCCCAGAATAACAAATAACCTAACCAAGGTTCTGCAAATATCCGAAAGGATTTTGGAACGCTCAAGCAAAAAGGCAATGCTTAGAGTTCGCATAAATTCAACTGCTAAACCCGAACTCAGATTAATAGATAGAAATGGCACTCACATTTTGAAAAAAATTTTAAATACGCAAATTAACGATTCTTGGATTGAAATTCCAGAGTGGCGGCGTTGCCAGAACGGGCCGTGCTTTATACATTTGCAAGGGGAGGGAATAAATGAAACGGCTGCTTTTATTGTTCGCCCTTGAATGCCATGCGCTGATGTTGCCGTCTTTGAATAATCTTGCGCTTTGGAACACAGGCGATATTTGGGAAGTTGAAAAAACTAAAACAATAGCATTCCGTTACAGCGAGCCTTTTGAAAATTTTCAGAATGGCAAGTTGGATATTGCTTGGAGCGATGGGTATTTTTTGGCAGCGACAGGTTTTGGAAGCGCAGTTTTGGATTCCATTTACAGAGAGCTTGTATTTTCTGGGAATATAGGTTTTAAGCCGTTTAATTTTTTATCCCTGAAAATAGCAGAGAGCGCAAATATATCTTGGATTCCAGAAAACGGTTCTTGGCAGGAACATAATATTTTTGCAGGTGCAAGTTTTTTTTACAAGGACTGGGCAAAAATTTCGTTTTTCCAAAAAATGCGTTTGGTTTCAAAAACTCCCATTGTTATTTCTTGGCTTTTTGCCTGCGAAACAGATTTCAGTTCGCTTTATTCCTTTGGAATGGAGTTGCCAGTAAATGAGCAGAACGAAGCAGATTTCAAACTTTTCCAAAAAATAGGACTAGGATATTTTGTTATCTACAACTCTTTTGCCTATCCTGGCCCTACGCTTGGCTTTGGCTTTATTTTAAGCGTTTCGCATTTTGCCGCTGGAGCAGGGCATTTGCGTGGTAGCTACCCAAACGGGCACACTGGTTATATAATTAAATCGCAGGTACTGGACTGAGCAGACTTTCATTTATATTGAAAAAAACATTGTGGTAATATTTTTCCAACAGATAAATTGCTGTTTTTGCATTTGACCAATCTTTTTTTACACCAATGGTTTCAAGCCCTCTGGTTAAAAGCTGCATACTTTCTGGCAAATCGAATTTCCACCGCATTTCGTCCCATTTGAAAATAACAATGGGAACTTTGGGGCTTTCTGCAAGCCCACGGCTGCCTCTGTCGTTTTTTACTTCAAAGGGACCAAGTTTTAAATCTTTTGCCCTTCGCAAAATTCCCTTTTCGCCAAGAGCAAAACGAAGCATTTTGTAATCTGGATATTCTGCAAGCACATTTTCCCTAAGCAGCAAGCGATATGTTACAATAACTAGAATTTCGTTGAAAGGTCTTTGCACAACAAAAGCACTATCTTCGTAAAGGGCAGCTCGCTCTATATTTTCCAGCCAATAGCGTGAATTATCCGTGAGCATTAGCAGAACACTATCTGGCACGGCAGTTTTTGCTGGAATGCTCAACAAATTTTGGTATGCCACATCCAAAGCTTGTTTTCTGTATTGAATTTCGCTCTCTGTCATTTCTACTGGAGGAGAATGGTGGCAAAATGTCTGAACCAGAATTTGCAGAATTATCAGAATTTTTAGAATTTTTAAATTGTTGGTCATTAGCCATTCTCCATCAACAATTTGAATTCATTTTCAATCCACCTATTGCTCCAACCAAAGAATGTAGAACGCCTGATTATTCTTTTAACTGTTTTTCTTGTTATTTTTTTCCCGCCTTCTCTTATAACGCGCAAATTATCCGCAGCCATTAAGCTGGGCCACAAACAAAACAAACGCATTCTGTGTTCATAGCGCGGCAAGGTTTTTATATAATCTTTGGCATCTTGCAAATGTCTTTTTGCTTTTTCTGTAAGTTCGCTTATAATGGAATTTTTCTTTTCTTGCGGCGATTCTGGCGAAAAAAATTGCTGCACGGAATTTATGCCGTGCTTGCGGCAAAATTCCATTGGCACAAAGCAAACATTCCTCAAAAAATCGTCTCGCATATCTTTTATTATGTTTACAAGCTGCAAGGCAAGCCCAAAAGAAACAGCTCTCTCCTGCAATTTTTTTTGACGTTCCTTTCCAAAATTTTTGCCAGTAAAACAAAACAACTCTGTTAGCATATTGCCAACAAGCCCCGCCACAAAATAACAATATCTATCTAAATCACTTTCGCTTTCTATTGTAAACCAATCATCTGTTCGCTTGCTTTGCCGCAAAACAAATTCTGCCATCCCTTTGCACATCTCTTCAACGCCTTTTTTTATTGCGTTTGCAACTGGCTCCGCGTATTCATAAAGCAAAGGAATAACGAGCTTTGCATTGTAGCACAAAGCGCAGTCGTCTTTCTCGCTATTTGCCCAACTTTTTGGGAGTGCCTCTATAAATTCATCTATGCTTTGCCCACCTGTGCTTACCGCCTGAGAAAATTTTTTGAGCAAGGAAATTTTTTCTTCCGCAGGCAACTCGGCATCATCTTCTATTGTATCTGCCATTCGCATATAGAGATATGCCAAGAGAACAGGCCTTTTCAACCTTTTACCTAAAATCCTTATATTAAGCGCAAAAGTTCGCGAAACCCTATCAAGCGTTTTCTCCGCATACTCCCAGGCTTTTTTATTCACAATTTCGCCTCTCCACGCAAAAACGGCAAGAGCCTCCCCTGCTTATCTGCCAGTCTAAGGTCGTTTTGCTGTTGCCATTGTGTTTTTGCTAGTAGCTGGCTATCGGAAATTTCGTCTCCTTTTGCCAGAGCTTGATTTGCTAAATGGGTATAAATTTGAAAATATCTCTCCTGCTGCAAGCGAATTATTTCTATAGTTCCATAAAACCGGATTTTTATCTCTACAAATATAGATAGCCCCAAACCAATAATCAGAAATGCCAAATGTCTATACGGAAACAGATAATACAAAACACAAGCAAAAGACAAGCTACCCAGACAAAAGAGCATAATGCTCGCTGTGCGAACAATCCTCTTTTTTTTGCCTTTCCAAAATATTGGCAAATATGGCCAAACTTTGCCGTTTCTAATATGCTTTTCCAAATCATAAGGATAGTCCAAAGAACGGCACAAAAAGAAATAGGCAGGCCATATCAACACAGGTATCCAAAACAATGACCCAAAATCATACACTTTATCTAAGAAATATTCAAAATCCACGTGAGTAATATAGAAACTTGGTCACACTATTTGCTGCCAGTCTGGCACTCCGTAACTGCCATCTACCGGCACAACAGATTTCCAGCCTCCTGTTTCTTCTGTATTATCCCAAGCGTGCTTGGGAACAACCTTGCTATCGCTACCCAAACAGTATGGCGGCAAAATTTCGGCATTTCGGTTAATTTGGTCCCTTGTGAAAAAATGGTCTTTGGGCAAAAATTTACATATATTTTTATCTTTTGGTCCCAAGTCTATTCGGTAAGTGGTAACGCCGTTTAAGTCGCCTTCGCTTATTGTTTTTACTGTTTCGTTCAATGAATTTTGCCAATTCTCCATAAGTTTGGTTTTTTTCTCTGCATCAATGCCTTGCGAGTTCAGCCATTTTTCAATTTCTGCTTTGTCAGGTTTTTTTTCTGCAAGTGAGTCTGCCACAGGGCGCAGCACTGCAGCGTATTTGCCAGATACTGCTATTTTTGAAATCTCCTCTGTTTCCCTTTCCCTGTTGCTACCGTGAATAACAATATACGCTCCTATGCCAGAGAGCGTTATTGTCAAAAGCAGAATTGCAATTACAATGGCTATTACCATAAAAACCTCTCACTCGTGCACAAGCGTGCCAATGCCGCTTTGAGTTAATGCTTTTATCAAATTTCCCTCTGACAATTTAAACACAAAAACGGGCAGCTTTTGTTCTCTGGCAAGAGCCACTGCCGCAGTATCCATAACTGCCAAATTTCTTTTCAAAATTTCTTCATAAGTGATGTCGTTGAACTTAAAAGCAGATTTGTCTTTAAACGGGTCTGCGGAATAGATGCCGTCCACCTTGGTGGCTTTCATCATAACATCGCACCCGCTTTCTATAGCTCTCAAAACAGCAGCCGTATCTGTGGTGAAAAATGGATTGCCTGTGCCAGCGGCAAAAAGAACAACCTTGCCCTTTCCCAAAAGCTGCACTGCTTTTCGGCGGTCAAAAACTCGGCAAAGCGGTTCCATCCCAATCGCACTCATAACCTCGGTACCAAGCTCATGCTTTTCGAGCGCATCTTGCAAGGCTATTGCATTCATAACTGTGGCAAGCATTCCTATGGAATCGGCAGCAGCGCGGTTCATGCCGCCTGCGCTGGCAGAAACCCCTCTAACAAAATTCCCGCCACCAATCACAACAGCAATTTGAGCACCCATTTTAACGGAGCCAACAATTTCCTGTGCCACTTGGTTTATTATCAAGCTGTCTATGCCATGTCCAGCATCGCCAGCTAGGACTTCACCACTTATTTTCAAAAGACATCTACGGAATTTAAACATAAAGCCTCCCAGCGGACTTGAACCGCCGACCTGCTGATTACGAATCAGCTGCTCTACCAGCTGAGCTAGAGAGGCTAGTAGGGGTAATATAGTAAACGCCACTGTTGTCCGGTAAAAATTTGCATTTTTAAAATTCCCCGCTTGGGCGGGGTGGCAAGCCAAATTTATACAAAGATTTTTGCGGGCTTGACGGGGTGGGACAAATGCGGA
>Ga0268262_10003662_pt1 | contig 16484 bp, 15 predicted proteins | sample TergutNc150P3_FD_190354 | JGI IMG/M metagenome (GOLD analysis project Ga0268262, IMG submission 190354) | Nasutitermes corniger P3 segment gut microbial community from laboratory colony in Florida, USA - Nc150 P3 (SPAdes) (version 2) | ecosystem: Host-associated > Arthropoda: Insects >... | reverse complement strand
CTCCTTTTAAAATCTTATCGCGTTTTTCTTGTGTCTTGGCAAGACGCCAATGTTGAGCCTCTACCCTCATCTCTTGTATATCGTCTGACAACTCCACAAAAACTCCCAGCGGGACGGCTCCTTTATCATACATGACGTTGGTTGCATCGGAGACTTTTCTCAAGCTAGTTATGGAATATATTCCCATAAATGCCGTTAAAGCTGCTAAGAACAAAAAGGATAGGATCAGCTTGGCGCCGATTTTGATGTTTTTCATTTGTTTACCTCTAGTTATGAAAATCACTTGGAGGTAATATAGAAAACGTCAGAACCCCGATTCTCCCGATTTATAGGATTCCCCCGATTTCACATTTTCATGTTATAATCGGGAAAATCGGTGAATCGGGTGAATCGGGGTTCAAGACAAAAAGAACTTATACCCTAAACTGATTCATTGTATTCTTCAATTCGCCAGCTATCTTTGCAAGCTCGCCTGCACCCTGGTTGATTTGATTTGCGCCCTGAACGCTATCTTTTGCACCTTGTGCCATGCCTGAAACGTTTTGGTTCACTATGTTTGCGCCTTTGGCTGCCTCGCCTGCATTGCGTGCAATGTCTTTGCTGCCTTTGGCTACTTCGCCTATGGCTCCGGCAACGCGCTTAGCTCCCGTGTTTGCCTGCGAAACATTGTTCGCTATCTCGTTGCTCGCCTTGGTTTGCTGAACAACGTGATTGGTTATGGCATCTACACTGGTGTTGATTTTCACTATGATATCAGAAACATCGTTTATCACAGTGACTGCCTTATTTGTGCCGGTCTGGATGCCTTCTATGCGCCTTGCTATATCGTCTGCACTCTGCGCACTCTGGTTTGCAAGCTCTTTTATTTCGCCTGCCACCACTGCAAAGCCTTTGCCCGCTTCGCCTGCCGAGGCTGCTTCTATGGTGGCGTTCAATGCGAGAAGGTTTGTTTTGTCTGCTATCTTTTTTATCACGTCTGTAACCTGGCCTATTTCTTTAGCAGCAGCACCAAGCTCGTTCATAACAGTAGTGGCATCGCCAGATTTGACTGTGGCTTGGTTTGCAACCTTGGCTGCTTCTCCGGCATTGGTGGATATCTGGCTTATGCTTGCGCTCATCTCTTCTATGGCTGCGGCTATGGTGTTCATGTTTGTGCTCATTTGCTCTGCCGCACCTGCTACTTCGTTAGCGTTCACGGAGGCTTGTTCTGCACCGCTTGCCATAGCGTTTATGTTTACGGAGGTCTGCTCTGTGGCACTAGCTACTGAGGTTGCCTGTGCAACGTTCTCTTCGGCGGAGCTGGCTATTTGCCTGCCTACGCTGGAAAGCTCCTCTGCCGCACCTGCAAGGGTATCTGCGTTCTGGCGGAGATTCCTGAATATGGATTGAAGCCTTGAAGCCACGCTGTCAATCGCCTTGGATAGAGTGCCTAGTTCGTCTCCGCGCTCCAAATCGGTGCGGACGGTCACATCGCCTTTCTCAATCTTGGCAAGGGTGCTTACAACCACTTTCAAGGGGGTTGTTATGGAGAATGTTAAGAACAAGCCAAGAGCCACGGCTAGAATAACAACTATAACTAAAATGACAACCGCCGCTTTTACGCTTGCTTGAGCGTCCGCTGAAGCATCGTCTGAAAGTTTGCTGGTTTTTTTGACTCTCGCCTCTTTGGCTGCAGCCACAGCATCAGTCATTTTGTTTCCGCAATCAACCAAAGATGAGGCAAAATCATCTTCGTTCACACCCGCCGAACTAAAAGTTTTGGAGTTTTTTGCATGACTGCGTATTTCATCAATATATTTGTCAGTCAAATCCTGCACTTTTTTCAAAGCGTCTGCTCCCTGAGCAGATGCTGTTTTTATCTGCTCCTCTACTGTCTTGTTTATCTCATTGTTGATGTGGTCTAATGTCTTTATAATCTCATCGCGTTTTGCTTGTGTCTTGGCAAGGCGCCATTCACGAGCTTGAACCCGAAGCTCCTGTACCTGCTCGGACATACTCACAAAAACGCCTAACGGAACGGCACCAACTTCGTACATAATATTGGTTGCTTCGTCAACGTGTTGGAGGCTTTTTATGGTATATATTCCCATAAATGCCGTTAAAGCTGCTAAAAACAAAAAGGATGCTATTAATTTAGCGCCTATTTTGATGTTTTTCATTTGGTTACCTCAATGGTGAAAAATCTGTTATGGATAATATAGAAAATTGTCTGAACCACTTATATCCTAAACTGGTTCATAGTATTCTTCAACTCTCCAGCTATCTTAGCAAGCTCGTTTGCGCCATCGTTGATTTGCTTTGCACCCTGAGCGCTATCTCTTGCACCCTGAGCCATGCCCGCCACGCTCTGGTTAATTACGTTTGCACCCTTGGCTGCCTCTCCGGCATTGCGCGCTATGTCTTTGCTACCCTTGGCTACCTCGCCTATGGCTCCGGCAACGCGTTTGGCTCCTGCGTTTGCCTGTGCAACGTTGTTTGCTATCTCGTTGCTAGATTTGGTTTGCTGGGCAACGTGGTTTGATATGGCATCTACGCTCTGGTTGATTTTCGCTATGATATCGGAAACATCGTGTATAACACTTACAGCTTCGCCCGTGCCAGTCTGGATGCCTTCTATGCGCCGTGCTATGTCGTCTGCGCTGGTGGCACTCTGGTTCGCAAGCTCTTTTATTTCGCCTGCCACCACTGCAAAGCCTTTGCCAGCTTCACCTGCTGAGGCTGCCTCTATGGTGGCGTTAAGAGCTAATAAATTTGTTTTGTCGGCTATTTTCTTTATAACATCGGTAACCTGACCTATTTCCTTAGCCGCAGCACCCAGCTTGCTCATCACATCGGTGGCATTGCCAGATTTGACTGTGGCTTGGTTTGCAACCTTGCTTGCCTCCCCGGCATTGCTGGATATCTTATTTATGCTTGCGCTCATATCTTCTATGGCTGTAGCTATGGTGTTCATATTGTTGGACATCTCCTCCGCTGCGCCTGCTACTTCGTTGGCGTTCACGGAAGCTTGTTCCGCGCCGCTTGCCATAGCGTTTATGTTAACAGAGGTCTGCTCCGTGGCACTGGCAACGGATGCGCTTTGGGCAACGTTCTCTTCGGCGGAAGAGGCTATTTGCCTGCCTACGCTGGAAAGCTCTTCTGCCGAGCCTGCAAGGGTGTCTGAATTCTGGCGGAGATTTTTGAATATGGATTGAAGCCTTGAGGATACGTTGTCAAGTGCTTTGGAGAGTGTGCCTAGTTCGTCCCCACGCTCCAAATCGGAACGGACGGTCATATCGCCTTTTTCAATTTTGGAAAGAACGCCAACAACCACATTTAAGGGACTTGTTATGGAGAATGTCAAGAATATGCCAAGACCCACGGCTAGAAGAAGCACTATGATTAAAACGGCAATCGCCGCGCTTATGCTATGTTCTGCATCTGCCGAGGCATCATCTGAAAGTTTGCTCACGCCTTTGACCCTAGCTTCTTTGGCATCGTCCATAGCCTTAGTCATTGCATTTGCAGCATCGGACAAGGATTGCGGAAATTCCTCTGTGCTGAGACCTTCCACGCTATAACCTTTGGTGGTTTTTGCAAAAGCACGTATTTCAGCAATATATTTGTCTGTCAAATCCATCACTTTTTGCAAAGCACCTTTTCCAGCCTCAGTAAGCACCGTTTTCATTTGCTCTGCCACCGTTTCATTTATGCTATTGTTGATGTTGTCTAAGTTTTTCAAAATCTCATCACGCCTTTCTTGAGTCTTGGCAAGCCGCCAGTAAAGAGCCTGCACCCGCAACTCCTGTACTTGATTGGATGTTGCAACAAAGATTCCAAGCGGAACTGCACCTTTATCATACATAACATCGGTTGCTTTGGAGACTGTTTTCAGGCTTTCTATGGTATATATTCCCATAAATGCTGTTAATGCGGCTAGGAACAAGAAAGATGCTATTAACTTGGCACCTATTTTGATGTTTTTCATTTTGTTACCTCTAGTGATTTGTGAAACCTATAGGGGTAATGTAGATAATTAATCTAAATCTGAGGGTATAGGGTCTGGGGTTTGGGGTATAGGGTTAGTTAAAATGCTGTCTATCTTTTCTACCCTGTGGTAGCCAATGGAATCTAGGCTGTCTATGCGGTAACCTAGGTCTATTGCCTTTTCGTAACATTCTTTGGCTTCTAAAAAGCTGTCTGTGGCAAACAAGGCTTCGCAATGCGCGTAGTGGCTATAGGTTCTTTCTTTGCTGCTTGTGTGGTAATACCAAAAGCCAAATATCAAGGCTCCCAAAACCAAAAGAAAAATAATATCGCTTTTCCCCATAAACTTGGAGCCGCTGTCATCATCGTTATCTTTTTTCAAAAAACTAATCAACACAATCACTTCCTCTCTTTCAACTCTTTTCGCATTTGTTTATACTCTTCCAAATATGCCTTTGCCTTAGCAGCTATTGCCTGAGGCGTGTAGCCAAATTCTTTTTCCAAAACAGCAAAGGGCGCAGATTTTCCAAATTCAGACAAACCCCACGAACAACCCAAGGGACCTACAACCGGAGCAAATACGGAAGGCAAGCCACTGGATACGGCATAGGCAGCTCCCCAGCGAGGTATCAACTCTTCGCGCTCTTTTTGCGGCAAATCCAAGAATAATTTTGGGCTCATAATGCTCACAACCCTAACGGAAATTCCTTCTTTGCGGAGCAGCTCCGCCGCCTGGCAGCACAAGTAAACATCGGAGCCGTTGGCGGCAAATGTCAAATTTGGATTTTCTGCGTTCTGCACAATATAGCCTGAGGCGGATGCTTTTGAATGTGGATTCTCCAGTGGAGGCATTGTTTGCCTAGATAATATAAGGGTAGTTGGGCTATCTCCATTTGCCATAGCCATTTCCCAAGCAAGCGTTGTTTCGTTGGCATCCGCTGGTCTTAGAACCAGCATGGAAGGCTTGCCGTTTGGCAGGCTCATGTTTTCCAACAGGCGAATTTGCGCCTCTTGCTCCACAGGCTCGTGGGTGGGACCATCTTCGCCAACCCTGAAACTATCGTGGGTGAATAAAAATTTAACGGGCAAAGCCATCAGTGAGGCAAGCCTTAAAACGGGCTTCATATAGTCGCTGAACACAAAGAAAGTTGCGCAGGCGGCTGTGAATTCGCCATGCAGAACAATGCCGCAAGCCACGGAACCCATAGTTAGCTCAGCAACTCCAGCTTGCAAAAACGCGCCGCTGAAATCATCGGGTTTTAGTATGCCTGTTTTGTCTAAAAATGCTTGGGTGTTATCGCTGTTGGAAAGGTCTGCCGAAGAGCAAACCATATTTTTTTGGTTGTCTGCAAGCCAAGACAAAATCGCGCCGGAGTTCACCCTTGTGGCAACGCCTTGTTTTTGCGGAACAACGGAGAAATCCAAAACTGGAGCTTTATTCTTTTGCCAATTTTCCAAATCTGCCGCCAAATTCGGGTATGTTTCTTTCCAAGTATCAAATCTGTGCTGCCAGGAATCCGCTTCTTTTTGCAGTTCTGCCAAGCGATTATCAAAGAATTCTTTGACTTCGGGCCAAACAACAAAGGGATTCTGCGGGTCTCCACCCAGGCTCTGTATGGTTTGAGCGGTGGATGCCCCTGCCGCATCTATGGGCTGCCCGTGCGTTGAAACTTTGCTTTCAAAAGCATTGTTCTGTGCATCTTTAATGCCCTTTCCCATAATGGAAGTGCCTATTATAAGAACGGGCTTTTCTGTTTCGGAATAAGCTGCCGCAAGTGCTTTTCTGAGTTCGTCTATATTGTGACCGTCAATGCTATAAACCCGCCAACCCCAAGCCTCGTATTGAGCGGCTACGCTATGGCTCATAACCTCGCTTGTGGGGCTGGAAAGCTGAATTCCGTTTGAGTCAAAATAGCATATAAAATTAGAGAGTTTCAAATGCCCAGCTATGCGTCCAACGCCATAAGCCACTTCTTCTTGAACTGTGCCATCGGATAAAAGGCAAACTGTTTTGTGCTCAAATAATTTTCCAAGGCGATTCACCAAAATCCGCTCCGCTATTGCAGAGCCTAGTGCCACGCCATGCCCCAGCCCAAGCGGACCAGAGGTATTTTCCACTCCGTGTTCCACATCCAAATCTGGGTGCCCTGGTGTGTGGCTACCCAGTTGCCTGAAATCTTCCAAATCTTTCAATGTAAGTTTGTTTGCAAAGCAGAGCACGGAATAAAACACCGCAGACATGTGCCCTGGATCCATGAAAAATCTATCGCGAGGACGCCAATAAGGGTCTTTTGGATTGAATTTTAAAAATTCCCCATATAAAATGGAAAAAAACTCCGCAGCGCCCATAGAACCGCCCGGATGTCCAGATTTAGCTTTTTGTACCATTGCCGCAGACAAAATTCTAGCATTGTCGGCAGCGCGGCTGATTTTAGCATTAGGCAAAACAAACCTCACAATTAGTGCCTAAATATAGCAAATTTTTGGGGAAATTTCAAGGGTATCAGCAAATTCCTTGACAAACTTTAAAAAAATTGCTATATTTACATACCCTAGTGGAAGAAGCGTTTTATGGACAATAAAAAGAACATTCTCATAGTTGCTGTAGGCGTTTTGCTGTTGGTTGTTGGTTTTTTTTGCCTGGCTCAAGGTCCTGCCGAAAATCCCGTGTCGCTAACTGTGGCTCCGCTTATTCTCGTTTTTGCCTACATTGTAGTTGTGCCCCTTGGCATTCTATGGGGCAGCAAAAAAAAGAAAGGCGAGTGATTTTAGGGCGATTAGCTCAGCTGGTTCAGAGCGTCTGCCTTACAAGCAGAATGTCAGCGGTTCAAATCCGTTATCGCCCACTAAACACCTTTGGGGTGGTAGCTCAATTTGGTTAGAGCACCGGCCTGTCACGTCGGAGGTTGCGAGTTCAAGCCTCGTCCATCCCGCTCTCTAAGGTGCGAAGATTCCAGGATTTTCCCGACTTTTTGAAAAAAATGCACAAAAATGTAAACTTTTGTTTGCAAAATTACGATTTTAGGATTTTTTTTCTGTTATTTTACGTCTAATATGTAACGAAGAAAAACCTGAGGATTCAAAAATGACCGAGGTCAAAACTAATCGCAATCACAAGGATAGCGTTTTCACAAGGCTGTTCAGCGAAAAAAGCAATCTTTTGGAGCTATATGGCGCAATTAGCGGTAAAAGCTATCCAGAAAGCACAAAGATAGAGATTGTGACTCTCTCGGATGTGCTTTACATGAATCAAATAAACGATATAGCCTTTGTGATGGAAGACAGGCTTATAGTGCTCATCGAGCACCAATCTTCGATTAATAATAATATGCCACTGAGGATGCTTCGTTATTTGTCTGCGGAATACGATATGATAGTTGACAGGAAAAACCTTTACAAGCAGAAAAGGATAATGATACCTGCACCAGAATTCATAGTTCTTTACAACGGCAATAAGAAATTCCCAGACTACAAGGAGCTTAAATTATCCGATTCCTATAAGTTTAAAACCGCAGACTGCTATTTGGAGCTTATGGTAAAAATCTATAACATAAATAAGGGTCGCAACGCGGATATGGCAACTAGAAGCCCTGTTCTTAGTGGTTATGAAGAGTTCATAGCGGAGATAAAAAAGAATTTAAAGTCTATGGAGCTTCGCAAAGCCATAAAGTTAGCGGTGAAGGCTTGCATTAGCAAAAATATTTTAGTATCTTTTCTTGAGAGGCACAGCTCGGAGGTTGAGAATATGATATTTGGAGAATGGAATATGGATGAAGCTCTTGCGGTAGCAAGGGAAGAAGAACGTGAGGATAGAGATGCAGAAATTCTGGACCTCATAGAGAAAGGTTATACTTCGGCCGATATTAAAAAACACCTACGCAAACAAACCCGCCGAGCAACTGCATAGCGGAATTCTTTTTGTCTGAACCCCGATTCTCAGGATTCTAGGATTTTCCCGATTGCTGAGTTTATGCTTTTTATAAAATGTTAAAACTCTCCGGCTTCTTTTGACAAATCCGAAACAGGAAAATTAAAAATGGAAAGTCCGTAATCGCCTAGCAATTCTATAAATGTTCTTTTGGTTAGTCCGGCAACATCGGCTGCTTGCCCAAGCGAAAGCCGACCTTGTTCATAAAGCTTGCCAGCAACTATCATAGATAAATGCCTTTTATCTATATCTACTGTTTCTGGTATGCTTATTGTATGCTCTATCATAATGGTAAATATAGAATATAATAAATCAAAAATTAAACAAAGCCGCTATGGGAACAGTTATCCGTACGCCAACGCGAGTAATCTGCCATTTTGTGGTTCCTCTTTTATCGGGGCGAAAAGTAAAATTAAACCCCCGCCAACTCACTGTTTGCCCTCTCCCACTCCTCATACAACCCCAAAACCTCCCCTTTCACAAGTTCCATCTCTTTGGAAATTTCCGCTATTTTCAAGCCATCCCCGTTTTCTGCGGCTATAATCATATTTTTTTCGCATTCGGCTATAAAATTTTCTTTTTGCTGAATATCGCTTTCTATCTGCTTTATTTTTTGCTCCAAGGGGCGAACGGCACGGGATTTTTGGAGGATTTGCTCGGCTCGCTCCCTTTTGTCAATTTTGCCTCTTTTGTCTGATTTTTCCGATTTTTCTGGTTTTTCAGCGGTCCAGCCTACCCTTTCCAAGAAGTCTTGGTAGGTGCCGTCAAAGAATTTGGCTTTGCCGCTGTCGAAGATTATCAGGCGTTTTGCGAAGGCATGGAGAATTTCCTCGTCGTGGCTCACTAGAATTGCTGCGCCTTTGAATTCGTCCAAGGCTTCTATTAGGCTGTCAACGGAATCCATGTCTAAGTGGTTTGTGGGTTCGTCTAGCAAAAGGAGGTTGCAGGGTTTGCCCAGAATTTTCGCAAGCAAAACACGGCTACGCTCGCCACCGGAGAGCACTTGTATTTTTTTCAGGGCATTGTCGCCCTCAAACATCATAACGCCTGCTAGCGAGCGGGCTTTGCCCCTTGCTCTGTCTTCTAGCGAAGATTGTATTTCCTCTTCCACAGTTTTGCCTAAATCCAAGCGATTCACATTTGTTTGCCCAAAATAATTCATAAGAGTGCTGTTGTGAATATCAACGCTGCCGGAGTTTGGTTTGAGTTCGCCTGCCATTAAATTCAAAAGCGTGGTTTTTCCCTTTCCGTTTGGACCAACAATCGCTAGACGGTCGCCTCTGTACAATTCAAAATTCAAATCTTCAATCAGTGGCAGGTCTTTTGTGAATCCAAAACTCAAATGCCGCACGGTTAGCATTTTTTTTGCTGGGAAATCTGTTTCGGTAAATTCAAAATCCAGCGTTTTTATTTTTTCCAAATTAGAGAGCGGTTCGTGCCTCTCCAAAGCCTTTACCTTGCTTTGCACCGCCTTGGCTTTGGAGGCTTTGTATCTGAATCTCTCTATGAACTTTTGCAAATGCTCGCGTTTTGCGGCATCGTTTTCCATCGTTCTTAAATACACCTCTTCGTCTGCCAAAATAGCATCTTGAAGTTTTGCCACGCTGCCTTGCATTTTTCGCATTTTTTGCCTGTGAATGCCAAGCGTGTGTGTGCAAACGCTGTCCATAAAGCGGCGGTCGTGGGTTATCAGCATTAGCTCGCCTTGCCAGTTTCTTAAAAATTTTTGCAGCCACCGCACAGAAACTATGTCTAAATAATTTGTGGGTTCGTCTAGCAAAAGCATATTTGGCTCGGCTGCCAAAGCCTTTGCCAAGTTGAGACGAATTTGAAAGCCACCCGAAAGCATTGCCGGAGATTTTTTTTCAATGGTCTCCTTGTCAAAGCCAAGCCCGCTTAAAATTGATTCAACCTTGTAGCTTTCAATCCAGCCGTCTTCGTTTGGCTTTAATGCAGAGCAGGCTTCTTCAAAAATAGTTGAGTGGGTGAAATGCAAATGCTGCGATAAATACCCTATTGAATAATTTTTTGGTATACTTATATTGCCGCCATCATAGCCTTCTTCACCTAAAATAATTTTAAAAAGCGTGGACTTTCCGCTGCCATTCCTGCCAACAACACCAATACGCTCTTGCCTGCCAACCTGAAAACCCGCCTCACTGAACAGCTCTTGCAAGCCAAAGCTTTTTTTAAGATTATTGATTTGTATCATTCGCTAAAAACTCATTGAAAAACCAATTCCTGCCAAAATCAGCGAAACGCCCATTAAACTTGCGCCAACAATGACCTTTGTGTCTCCGGCTTTAACAGCTCTGTGATTTTCGTCCACTTTTGCCTTGAAATTCTCTCCGCCAATGGCAGGATAAGATAATTCCGTTTTTATGTCACGAGCTTTTTGGTAATTGTCTTGAGCGAGAAAGCAAAGGATAGCACCTGAGGCAAGAGGACCTATGCTGCCGCCCAAAAGCCCTATTCCTATTTTTCTCTTTGTTTGGCTTTTTATAAAAAGATTTTGCTCCTCTATTTGCCGGATATCTGTTATGGGATTCAACTGCACAATTTGAACTTGCTTTTCCATAGCATCGACATTAACGCTTATCAAAGAATCTTTGTAGCCCTCACGAAAAAGACGGATTTGCGTTGTTCCCGGCAAGCTGCGAAACCTATAAGGAGTTTTTCCTATGGCTTTTGAATTTATGTCTAAAAAATTTCCCAAATATACCTGAGCATTTTCCGGCAATGTGCGAATTTCCGTGTACGAGTATGTGCGCCTCAGTTCCAAAAATACTTTTGCTGTGTCTTCTCCTAATTTTACATTTGTTTTTGCCGCCCACATATTATCTCCAGATTGCCAATATGCCGCAACTTGCGCTATGGAACCGCTGGCTACAAATTCACAAGGCGAGGTGCACGCGGCAGCTCCGTTCAGCATAACAACAGCGTTGTCTGGATTTGTTTCAACTTTGACATAAGTTTTTTCTTCCTTTGCGTTTTCAATTCCCGCACTTTTTCCCGTTATTCTAGATAAGAGTTTTGGCAGAATACCGCTCCTTATGGCATCGTCCCAAGATAGAGGCGCAATGCCTTGTATATCGCTTTGAGGGCTTGAATTGCTTGCAAGCCAGTCTATGTGGAATCTAACGCTTATGGAATCTTTGCCTTCTGCGCGCAAACGCCCTCTGAACAACCCTTGCGCACCGGCAGCTCTTGCCGCGGATATCGCGCATTCTATGCTCTCGCAATGCGCAAAATAATTCTGCTCTATTTTCAGAGGCTCAAAAGAGGCTTCTTTAAATATTTGCTTAATGGAATTTTCCCAAAGCACCGAAATATTGCTGTCTATATCGGACTCAATGGGAAACATCAAAAGAGGAGCCGAATGAGCCAAACTCATTGCCATCATTATGCTTATAATTATTTTTTTATCCATATACTTCTAAACTCCTCCCGTTCCGTGGTGTCTTGTTCGGTAAATGCTTTAACTTTCCAATAATAAACATCTTTGGTAAACGGAGGTGTCAATAGACTGTCTATCGGTTCCCAAACTTCTTTATCTGTGGAAATATAAACTTTGGTTTGCGGATTTTCTTCCCATGTATCTATGCCGCTTATTTTGTATTGAAATTTAATTGTATCGGTTTTTTCCGCTTTATACCCATCTACCGGAGAAAGCAGAGTTATTTTAAGCGGTTCAGGTATGCGAATAGAACAGGTATCGCTCAAAGTATCTTCAAAGCTGTCTATCAAAATAAATTTCAAAAAATGCTCCCCGTAAGATGCTTCTTTTTTCATTTCAAGGCAATTATCGTCAGGGTAATTATTGCTAGAAACCCTTTCTCCATCTATTGTCCAGTAGCAATAATAATAATACCCTTCCTTATCTATTGGCAATACATTTGCGCTAGTGTATATATTCGACCCATATTGTTCACAAATAATGCCACGCAATTCAAGTTTACGTTTGCCGCTTGCGTCAAATTTATCGCCATCGGAGCAGGAGATTAAAAATAACGCTGCTATAACTACAAAAAAAAGAAAATTTCTCATCATCGCGAAGTCTCTGTGGAGTCTTTATTAGCTATGAATATGGTATCTAATTTTGCTTTTAATCCATAGCTGTTTTCGGCGCTCAGGTGAGCTTCCCAGCCACTGCTTGGCAGCGAATATCCAAGTTGCAGGGAATTTTCCTTCAAAAGAGTATCTATTTTATTCCTTCCTGCTTTGAATATAAATCTGTAAGTTAGCTCGGCTAAAGAATCTGTGTTTTGGCAGTTCCAGTTAAAAATGGGCGAACCTTGAAAAAAATCCAAGCTGAGTTTGCTGCAAATAGGCTCGCTTGAAACTCTCATAAATATGTTTGCGGATATAGTGTCGCCAAAAACATCCAGCACATATAATTTTATCGGATAGAGACCTATGGAATCAAAGGTATATTTGTTAGGCTGTTGCATACAAGGTTTTTCTTTAGATTCAATAAGCCAGTAACAACTCTTGATTTTGGCGCTAGGTGGGTTTCTTTTCGCATAAAAAAATATGGTATCGCCCACTAAAACGGTGTAGGAATAAGAGAGGGAATAATCTGTTAAAACGGTATATGATTTATTTTGAACTTCAATGGATATATACTCAACAGACAGCGGTTTTGTTTCGCTGTGCAGCAAATTATCGGAACAAGCTACCAAAAGCAAAAAGATAAACGGCAGAAAATGCATTGAATGAAATGTAGAAAAAATGCAGGATCTTGCCTGCAATTATTTAAAAAAGCCCATCTGTAAATGCTTTATCAAGTGGCAGGCATACTTATTTGTCAACAGTTGTATGCCAAATGTGCCGTATGTGTGCAGATAGCTTGATAATAATATATATCAAGGGCATAATTGGAGGTTTTATGGATATATCTGAACTTTGGGCTGAAAATGCGGAATATGTGCTTAGAGTTTGCCAGCATTTTGTGAAAAATCCTGCTATGGCAGAAGATGTTCGCGGTGAAGTCTTTTTAAAAATCCTCAGCAGCGCTGAATCTTTCAAGGATCGATCTGATGTGAAAACATGGCTCTATTCAATAGCGTATCACTGCTGCATAGATTACTTTAGAACAAGAAAGAAGCAAAAGCAAATAGAGAACGAATGGTTGCTCCAAGGAAATCTTTTTTTGAAAGACAGCCAATCTCCAATATGGACGGTTAGCAGTGCTTCGGTTATGCCTTGCCCAATTTCGCAGTTATTTGTTGAACTTGTTTTTGACGAAGGCTGGACAACAGACGAAATAGCCGCAGTTTTTGGGTTCAGCAAGGGATATATCAATAAAAAAATACAAGAGGGAATAGATCAGTTGCAGAAATTTCTACATTAATCCCCAACAACAAAGGAGAAAACCAATGTCTGAAAACCTTTCTTTTCTGGGCAAAGCTCGCGCCGACTACAAACCTAAGCTCCCACCCTCGCTTCGCAAGGGGGCACTAAAAGTTATAATCAATGCAGGAGCAGCCACAAATTCTGTTAGCGACCAAGATCAAATAAAGGCAATATTTCCAAACACTTATGGCGCGCCTATTTTAACGTTTGAAGCCTCGGAAGAAAAGCAAACAGCCGGAGGTCCCTTGAATGTTGGAGTTGTTCTCTCCGGCGGGCAAGCTCCGGGCGGGCACAATGTTATTGCCGGAATTTTTGACGGAATAAAAGGCGTTATAGGCGGCTCAAAACTCTATGGCTTTCTGGGCGGACCTAGCGGGCTTGTGGAAGGAAAATATATTGAAATAGAACGTCTTTTAATGGCAAAATATCGCAATACGGGTGGTTTTGACATAATCCAAAGCGGCAGAACAAAGCTGGAAAGCACCGAGCAATTTGACAAGTGCATAGAAGTTGTGAAAAAGCTCGACTTAAACGCCATTGTGATTATAGGCGGAGACGATTCAAACACAAACGCCGCTGTTTTGGCAGAATATTTCGCAGATAAAAAAGTTCCCTGCGCCGTTATAGGCTGCCCAAAAACCATAGATGGCGACTTGAAAAATGAATATATAGAAGTCTCATTTGGCTTTGACACAGCCGTTAAAACCTATTCCGAACTGATAGGCAACATTGAGCGCGATTCCAATTCCGCCCAAAAATATTGGCACTTCATAAAACTGATGGGGCGTTCTGCAAGCCATATAGGCTTAGAAGCAGCTCTTCAAACACATCCAAATATATGCTTGATTTCGGAAGAGATTAAACAACAAAAAATGACCCTTGAACAAGTTGTAAATTCAATAGCTGATGTTATTGATGCCCGTAGCGCAGATAAAAAGCATTTTGGCGTAGCCCTTATACCAGAAGGTCTTATTGAGTTCATTCCAGAATTTAAAATTTTGATTTCTGAACTGAACGATGCTCTTGCGCATAACGAAGCGGAAATAAAAGCCCTTATCCAGAAAGATATTGAAAGCCATGTGAAAGAACACGGTGACGCAGAAATTAAAGAGGCTGGCAAGGCGGCAGATATGGTGGAAGTAGCTTGCAAGCATATTTCCGAAGCCTCCGCAAAACTGCTTAAAAACCTACCCGAAGACATACAGCTCCAGTTGATGATGGACAGAGACCCACACGGCAATGTTCAGGTATCTCTAGTTGAAACGGAAAAACTTTTAATTGAAATGGTAACCAAAGAACTGAAGCTCAGAAATTTCAAGGGCAAATTTAGCACTCAGAGCCATTTCTTTGGCTATGAGGGTCGTTGTGCGGCACCTTCCAATTTTGATGCGGATTATTGCTATAGCCTCGGCTATGCGGCTTCTGTTTTGGTGCTGCACAGAAAAAACGGTTATATGAGTTCCATTCGCAATTTAACCGCAGGCTCTGAAAACTGGGTTGCAGGCGGAGTTCCCACCACAATGATGATGAACATTGAACGCAGGCACGGCCAGAACAAACCCGTTATACAAAAAGCCCTCGTGGATTTGAACGGCAAACCCTTTAAATATTTTGTGGAACACAGAGACGACTGGGCAAGGGGGGAAGAATATCTTTACCCGGGTCCCATTCAGTACTTTGGTCCAAGCGAAGTATGCGACGTGACAAATTACACGCTGATGCTGGAGCACGATGCGTTGAAATAAACATATAATTCCTATTGACAAACTAGGAATTAATTTCTATATTTAGGTAAAAAGGAGAAATATACTATGATTGCACCTAGTGCTTATGGGTTGCCAGATACAGCAGAGCTTGAAGAGTGGGCTTCCCCATATTTTCCAGAATTTAATGAAACAAAGGCTGAGGATACCAAAACATATTCTCCCGTTGTTTCGTCTTATAAAGATGCCCCTGCTGGCAAGGCTGGCTTTGATGTAAACCAAGTTCGCAAGGATTTTCCCATTTTAAACGAAAAAGTAAATGGCGGCAAGCCTCTTGTGTGGCTTGACAATGGCGCAACAACGCAAAAGCCCAATGCTGTTATAGACCGCATTTCTTACTTTTATCAACACGAAAATTCAAATGTCCACCGTGGCGCACATGAGCTGGCAGCCCGTTCCACCGATGCTTACGAAGGTGCACGGGAAACCATCGCTAAATTCTTGGGCGCGCCATCAAAAGACAATATAGTGTTTGTGCGCGGAACAACGGAAGCCATTAACCTTGCAGCGCAGAGTTATGTGAAGCCATTGCTCTCCCCTGGTGACGAAATAATACTTACCCATCTTGAGCACCACGCAAATATTGTGCCTTGGCAGATGATAGCGCAGGAAACTGGGGCACTTCTCAAAGTAGCTCCGGTTGATGATTCGGGGCAAATTATTTTGTCTGAATATGCACGGCTTTTCAACCGCCACACAAAATTTGCCTCGGTGACGCACGTTTCAAACGCTCTGGGAACAATTACCCCTGTTCACGAAATGATTCAAATCGCTCACGGAAACGGTGTGCGCATCCTTGTTGACGGAGCACAGTCAGTGGCTCACACGCCGCTGAATGTAAGCGCGATGGACGCGGATTTCTTTGTGTTCTCCGGTCACAAAATATTTGGACCCACAGGCATAGGTGCCTTGTACGGCAAAGCAGACGTTTTGGAAGAAGCCCAGCCATATCAAGGCGGCGGCAATATGATAAAAGATGTGACCTTTGAGCACACCATATATAATCCCGCACCATCCAAGTTTGAAGCTGGAACAGGCAACATTGCCGATGCTGTGGGTCTTGGGGCAGCTTTGGATTATGTCTCAAACATAGGGCTTGCAAACATAAGCGCTTACGAACACGAGTTGCTGAACTATGCAACAGGCGAACTCCTGCGCATAAACGGGCTGCACCTCATAGGCACGGCAGCGGAAAAAGCTAGCGTTTTGTCTTTTGTGCTTGACGGCACAAGCGTGCAGCAGGTTGGCAAGCATCTTGCGAGCCACGGAATTGCCGTGCGCGCTGGGCATCACTGCGCACAGCCTATTTTGCGCCGCTTTGGGTTGGAAGCAACTGTGCGCCCAACCATCGCGTTTTACAACACATCAGAGGAAATTGACAAACTGGTAAGTGCAATCAGAGAACTCGTGTAGCAAGGAGGTCTTATGGAGATTGACCATGAGATAGAGCAAATTGCCGCCGAATTGCTGAG
>Ga0268262_10003661_pt1 | contig 16485 bp, 16 predicted proteins | sample TergutNc150P3_FD_190354 | JGI IMG/M metagenome (GOLD analysis project Ga0268262, IMG submission 190354) | Nasutitermes corniger P3 segment gut microbial community from laboratory colony in Florida, USA - Nc150 P3 (SPAdes) (version 2) | ecosystem: Host-associated > Arthropoda: Insects >... | reverse complement strand
CTGGATAGATGTTTATCCTGTGGTGCCAGGATCCGAGAAAGATGGGGAAGGCCCTGAGGCTTTTGAGATTCCTATACCGGGCAGAATTCAATACCTTGATATGTGGGTATGGGGTTCTAACCTGAATTATTACATAGAAGCTTATTTCAGGGATTATCAGGGTGTGGTTCATTCCCTGTATTTGGGGAGTTTGCAGTATCAGGGATGGAAAAATTTGCGCGTTAAGATTCCTACCAGTATTCCACAGTCCAAGCGCGTGCTGCCCAACTATGCCGGCCTGAAGTTTGTAAAATTCAGAATTTGGACTACGCCGAGCGAAAGGGTAGACAATTTCTATATATATTTAAACCAAATGAAGGTTCTGACCGATACATTCGAAACTCTCTATGACGGTGACGATCTTGCCGATCCCGACAATGTCCAGGAAATTTGGGCGAAGAAATAAGGAGGCTCTGACATGAAACGTTTTTTGATTATCATAATGATTTTTTCTGCCGCCGTCGCTGTTTTTGCCCAGCAGGCGTATGAGATCGGCGCTCCTAACGCGGGAAGCCTGGGACTGGATTCCGCGCAACAGTATCTGAAAGAGGTTTCGGTTGAGAAGTTTGAGCGGGATGGGTTCTGGAGGTCGGCGATGTCTCCGGATGACGGTTATACCACTACGAGGCTTTTTAATGGGGCTCCAGCGGGAAAAGTGGTTCTGCCGGATGAAGAAGGCTTAAATATCCAGGACAAGTATGTTATTGGCACAAGGGTGGATTTTATCCATAGGGGCTACACAAGCTTTACCCTTAATCCCATAAGGCCAATCCCTATTGAGGGGATTACCAAGACTGTTTCGGTTTGGGTGGCGGGGCGCAATTATAACCATGAGGTGTATCTGCTTTTGGAAGATTTCTTCGGAAGGCCCTTTGAGCTCTACATGGGAAAGCTGAATTTCCAGGGCTGGAAAAAGCTGACAGTCGCGATTCCCCCGCAGGCGGAAGACGGCTTAAATGGCATCGTCCAGCGGAATTACCATTACAATAACAACCTTGGGATTAAAATAACCGGGTTGCGCGTTAAGATAGATCCATGGGAAGCGTATGGAAGCTATTATGTTTACTTTGATGATTTACGGGCCGTAACCGACCTCTTTGCGGAGAATAACAGGGATGCGGATGATATGCCGGACGCTTGGTAAAAGACGCCTGGTAAAAGCAGAAGCAGGGCTCAGCGCCCTGCTTTTTTTTGTCTTTTTTTATGAACCATGGTATATACTATGGCATTACCCTGCTTGCCTGTCCTTTTTATAAGGCCCATTTTGAAAAGTACATAAATGGTTTTCCTTGCAACAGACACGCTTATCCCTGCGGCAAGGGCAAGGCTGCGGACTGTGAAGGGCTCTTTTCCCTTAAACGGAATAAATACGCGGTAATCTTTTGGCTTTCGCAAAACAAACGACTGGCGCCATGCGCCCAATGAGCGGCCCGCAAGGCTTACCCCTTTCCGCCTCCACGAGCCTGCCCCATCATCTATACGTTTCTCAATTACATCTACCAGCGCGAGCTCTACCGTTAATCGCGGGAGCAATGGAAGTTCCGGGGCGTAAACAAGGGCGTTAAAGAGGTCCCAGACACTGCCGGATTTGGGGCTTTTTCGCTTGTGAATAAGCTTTCCTTCATTATCATAGAGTTCAATATATTTTTGAACAATAATCGGGTGGATTATCCTTACTTTGCCGTTTTCAACCAGGAATTTTGCCTTTTGCTTTAATGGGCTAAAACTGCCGGTTTGTATCTCTATAATTTCACCGGAACTGGTTTGGGCGTCGCAGATATAGCTGCCAATGATGGTTTCCGTTACGCCATCGTAGCCTGAATAATGGAATTTTAAAGCCCGGTGTAGTTCGCTTTCATTTTTTGTGCCGATGCAGGGATTAGCCTTCAACATATTCCAATAGTTCCCTGGCGCTTAGCTGTTCCAGGTAATGGTAAATTTCTTTTCCGCCTTTATGCTCGTTCGTGCTGATCTTTGCCACGCTAAAAGCAAGCATCTTGTTAGTGGGCAGGGGTAACGGCAGCGGATTGCCGTTTATATCGACAAGCTGATTAATCGATAATCTGCCGCGAATTTCCTGGGTATCGCCTTCGGGAAAAACAATGAAGTATTCGGTGATAAACATTAGGGAATCCTAGCCGCCATTGTTATTCATTATCAAGAGGGCTAACAACTTTACATTTGTATAGTATCTTTGAAAAAAATACAACTGTGCATAATTTTTTCTGTGTTTTCGCTTGACAGCTCAAATTTCTTTATGAATAATGAATAAAAGTGTGTAAAATTGTGGTAAAAACTAGGAAAAACTAGGAAATTGTGGGATGGAACTAAAGACCGGAATTGCTGAAAGCACTCTGGATGATAAAGGCCGCGTAAGTATTCCAATCCGCTTCAGGGAATACTTTCAGGGGAAGCTCTTTATATCTCCCTGCTATGAAAAATGCGCCATGATCATGACAGAAGCCGCTTGCGAACGCTTTGTGCAGTCCGAGAGGAATCCGGAGGAGCCGCTTGACCAGGCGGAGAGGGAGGCCCTCAAGTTCAGGCTTTTACGCACTATTGATGAAGCGGAACTGGATAAAACCGGACGTATCGCAATTCCTTCTTTTATTCGAAAATATGCGAATTTAACCAAAGATTGTCTGATAATGAGAGATGAAAACCGTCTCTTTATATGGGATTTAGACACATATCAAGCTTATATATCGGAAACGGATTCGCTTTTCCGCCCGGCTATGAACAAATTAAGTTCCAAAGATATATTCAGGACCGATTAGGACAAGGAATAAAAGGATAAGGATGGAGATAGTACATACTCCGGTGCTGCTGGAAGAGACAGTTAAGTATCTTGCCCCCCGAAAAGCCGGAGAGCTGATGATAGACGCCACCGTTGGTGAAGGCGGGCACCTTTATTCCTTTTTAAGCCAGTTCCCCGAGCTTAAGGCAATTGCCATTGACGCGGACACGGAAATTATGAAAATCGCCCGGGAACGCCTTGCCTCCTTTGGCGAAAGGGTTCAGTTCTACAACGGCTGGTCGCACGATTTTTTTGCCGAGTACCCCGGGAAATACAAACGCCCGGACACGATCCTGATGGATTTGGGAGTCAGCCTCTACCACTATGAAAAAAGCGGGCGGGGTTTTAGCTTCCGCTATGATGAAAAACTTGACATGAGAATAGACACTTCAAGCGGCTTAAGCGCGGCTGAATTAATCGAGCGGCTTTCAGAAAAGGATCTCGCTGATCTTATCTACGCGAACGGCGGCGAACGCTATTCCCGGCGTATTGCCAGGGCGGTTTGCGAGGCAAAAGCCGGCGGGATGCTTACAAGCACAGCGCTGCTTGCCGAGATAATTGAAAGCGCGGTTCCCCCGGCTTACCGCCACGGGCCGATACATAGCGCTACAAAGACTTTCATGGCTTTAAGGATCGCCGTAAACGGCGAGCTTTCCAGGCTGGCGGATCTTCTTGATGTTTCGTACAGAACACTGGAACCGGGGGGAAGGCTGGGAGTAATAAGCTTTCATTCGCTGGAAGACAGGATAGTAAAGAATTTTTTTAGGGAGAAAAACAGGGACTGTATATGCCCTCCTGAAACGCCGATATGTAAATGCGGGGGCCAAAGAGAGCTGATGATCCTTACAAAAAAGGGCATTTGCGCCGGGGAAGAAGAAACACGGAAAAACCCGGCTTCCCGAAGCGCCCGTTTTCGGGCGGTTGAAAAAATTCTGGACGAGGCTGGTTTATGATTAGGCGTTACGCGCTTTTATATTTTATTGTGCTGACAATTCCAATTTTTCTGGGGGTTGTCGCCTGGCAGTCTGTCCGCTATACGGAGCTGGAAAAGAACGTCAGGCGCCTTGAGGCAGTCCAGGAAGATTGGGTTAGTGGCAATAAAAAATTGATTGCGTCAATAGCCGTGCTTTCCTCTTCTTCAAGGATCAGGCAAATCGCCGTTAATGATCTTTTTCTTGTAAAAGTGAGGCCGGAGGATGTGCTTCAGGTAAGGATCAATGGACAGGAAGGGGGGCAGGGGCAGTGACGGAAAGCCTCATGAGTTTTTCAAACCTTTCACAGGCCCTCGGAGCCAGCCTGTTTGCCGGGGAGGGGAAACAGGTAATGCAGGGCGAAGGTTTTTCGTCGGTCGCCATTGATTCAAGGGTGGTACGTCCGGGAGCCCTTTTTGTGGCCCTCCGGGGTAACGCCCTGGATGGCCACGACTTTGTAAACGCTGCGTTTGAAGCCGGGGCTTCAGCCGCCATGGTGGCTGTTTCCGCCATGCAAAACCAGGCTTTCAGCCTGACAAAGCTGGCAGGGAAATGGAACCGCGTTTTAATCGCGGTTGAAGACACCCTAAAAGCCTTGCAGAACGCGGCGGGAGCTTATCTAAAACAGTTTTCAAATTTGGTCAGGATCGGAATTACAGGCTCCTCAGGGAAGACCACCACAAAAGAAATCGCGGCTGCAATCATCGGTCAGGAAAAATCGGTGGTGATGAACAAGGGCAACCTTAATTCGGAAACAGGGCTTCCCCTTTCGGTCTTTGATGTCAGGCCGCATCACCAGGTTGGCATCTTTGAAGCCGGTATGAACCGGCCGGGAGAAATCGCAGAGCTTGCCACCGTACTCGATCCTTCTCTTGCTTTAATCACGAATATCGGCTCTGCCCATATCGGAATTCTCGGCAGCCGCCAGGCAATTGCTGAAGAAAAAAAGAAAATTTTTTCACGGTTTACGGGGCAAAACACAGCCCTGATTCCGGAGGGCGACGACTACCGGGATTTCCTCGCTGAGGGCGTTAACGGACGCGTTGTATACTACGGCCCTTCTTCGTTGGGCGCTTTGAGCGCCCACGGTGCTTGCACCCACGGCGCTTTGAACGGAATAAAGGATATGGGCCTTCATGGTACTGAAATTGTCTGGGAAGGCGAGGCTGCCCGCTTTGGCCTTCCGGGAAAGTTTAACCTTGCGAACGCTTTAGCCGCGTCCGCCCTGGCTCTGGAAATGGGAGTTGCTCCTTCTTCAGTCCGCCGCGGGCTTGAATCGGTAAAGCCTCTTTTCGGGCGCGGGGAAATTCTTTACGGAAGGACAACCGTCATAAGGGACTGCTATAACGCCAACCCCGAGAGCGCAGAAGAAGCCCTGGAATTTTGCGACAGCCTGGAATGGCCTGGTCGGAAAATATACGTAATGGGCTCTATGCTTGAACTTGGGGACTCCTCAGTAAAAGCCCACGCGGATCTTGGCAGAAAGCTTCTCTTGAGTAAAGCCGGGGCGGTTTTTCTTTTCGGCGAGGAGACTCAGGCGGCTGCGGAAATAATAAAAAAGGAAAGGCGTGATTTGCTTGTTTTATATACAAAGGACAGGGATGAGCTCTCTGCGGCTGTGGACGGCTTTGTTAAAAATGGGGATCTGGTTTTGCTTAAAGGTTCACGGGGCTGCGAACTGGAAACGCTGACCGCCATGCTTTTGGGGGAAAGCCATGTTTCTTGAATTTGTTTATCCTTTGGCGAAATACTTTACCCCCTTTAACGTTTTTCAGTACCTTAGTTTCCGGGGTGCTTACGCCGCCTTATCTACCTTGCTTATTTGCTATATATTCGGCCCTAAAATTATCGAAGCCCTTAAGCGGCTTAAGATAGGTCAGGCGGTCAGGGGAGACGGCCCGGCGACGCATTTGGCGAAAGACGGCACTCCTACCATGGGAGGGATATTTATAGTTCTCTCTATTATCATTTCCATGGTTTTCTGGACAGATTTTAGCAGCGGTAAAGTATGGCTTACGCTTGGAGCCCTTGTAGCTTTTGGTCTGGTCGGGTTCCTGGATGACTACTTAAAGGTAACAAAACATTCAAGCGACGGTCTTCCCGCCAGGGCAAAACTGGCGTTTCAATTTATTATAGCCCTCGCGGTAATGTTGATTCTCTATTACTCAGGGGAAGAAGGGGTTACCAGCCTTTACCTTCCGTTCTATAAGAACCCCGTGCTCGATATGGGCTTTTTCTGGGTACCCTTCGGCGTGCTTCTTATCATGGCCGAATCAAACGCGGTAAACTTTTCTGACGGGCTTGACGGGCTCCTTGCGGGGCTATTGGTTCTGGTTTTTATTACCCTTTCAATCCTGACTTACCTTTCCGGCCGTTCTGATTTTTCTTCTTATCTGGGAATTCCCTATATTCCGGATGCTGGGGAGCTTACGGTATTTTGCCTCGCGGCAACAGGCGCCTGTATCGGCTTTCTTTGGTTTAACGCCCATCCGGCCGATGTATTTATGGGGGATGTAGGTTCCCTTTCCCTTGGCGGGGTAATTGCGGTTATATCGCTTATCATAAAAAAAGAAGTGCTGATATTAATTATTGGAGGGGTTTTCGTTTTAGAGATAGCTTCTGTGATTATACAGGTGCTTTCATTTAAATTGCGGAAGAAGAGGGTGTTTAAAATGGCGCCCATTCATCATCATTTTGAATTGTCCGGCTGGGCGGAAAACAAGGTAGTGATCCGTTTCTGGATAATGGGAGGGCTGTTCGCGATCATCGCGTTATCAACGCTGAAGATACAGTAAAACTTTATGAGTGCGCAATACAACAACGAAAGGCTTAAAACGGACCATCTGCTTATCGCAAGCGTTTTATTTCTTGTGGGTATGGGCTTTGTTACCCTCTACTCATCATCCTATGCCTTTGCGCAAAGGTTTTTCCAGGACGGGCTGTATTTTGTTTCGCGGCAGGCAATGATGGGCCTTGCCGGAGTTGTCCTCTTTTTTATTTCTTCCGTAATTGATCTGCAATTGTTCCGGAAGTTTATAAAGCCGCTGGTGTTGGGCAGTATATTACTCTGCGTGCTAACGTTTGTTCCCGGAATCGGCGTCAGCAAAAACGGGGCGGCCCGCTGGGTAGGGTTCGGATCCTATACATACCAGCCTTCCGAGCTGGTAAAGCTGATTCTTCCGCTTTACCTGGCCCATTATTTTGAGAAAAAAAAAGAGGGAGCGGACGATCTTCACCGGAGCATAATCCCACCGGCTTTGATAACCGGCGTTTTTTTCGTTTTGATATTTTTGCAGAATAATTTTTCCACCGCTGTGTTTCTGGCTTTTAACGCACTGTTTATTTTTTTCCTTGCGGGAGTCAGGTTCCGGTATTTCTTCAGCGCCCTATTTATGTTTTTGCCCACAGCGACAATCCTTGTTTTAAAAAAAGAGCACAGGATCAGGCGTTTTTTAAGCTATATCCAGCCGGAATTTGAGCCGCAGGGAGCGGGCTTCCAGGTTCATTCCTCGATCCTTACAATTAATTCGGGAGGGTTCTGGGGCAAGGGTATCGGGCACGGAACGAGGAAAATTGCGAGCGTCCCGGAGATTCATACGGATTTTATTTTTTCGGCTTTCGCGGAAGAGATGGGATTTTTGGGGGTTATGTTTTTTTTCATCCTGTTTGCCGTTTTCGCGGCCCGCGGTTACATAGATTCCATGAGTAATGAAAAGCCTTTTAACCGCCTTTTGGGCTGCGGCCTTGTTACGATGATAATTACGCAGGTTCTGCTGAATATAGCCGTCACCGCCGGGGCTTTGCCCGCGACAGGGATTCCCCTGCCGTTTTTTTCAGCCGGCGGATCTTCTCTGGCTACTACCCTGGTAATGGCCGGCCTTGTTGTGAATGTTTCCAGAACCTCAAAAGATCACGTTTACACGGGGGAGAATTAAAATGGCCGGCGATTATGTGCTGGATACGGATGCCCCGGCCCCGTCAGGATTTGAAAGGTTCATCAAAGTATTTATTGTAATTGCCGCTCTTTGCCTGGGCGCGGAGCTTGTCTGGCTTTTGGGAATCAGCCCTTTCAGGCCCTTCACCAAAATTGATATTACAGGCATCAGCGGAATTGATCGCATGAAAATTCTTTCAATTGCGGGAATCAACGATTCTTCTTCTTATTTTTCTACGGATACCACGGTGATTGAAAATGCCCTGATGGAAATCAGTGCGATTGAGTCCGCAAAGGTTTTCAAATTTTTTCCGGGCAGGATGAGGATAGTCCTTGAGGGCCGCAAGCCTGTCGCCTTTGCCCTTGCCGCTTCGGAAAACGGGACTGTGCCTGTGGTGTTTGACAGCCAGGGCGTAATTTACGAAGTCGGCGTAAAAAGCCTTCCGGATTTTTACCCTGTGGTTTCAGGGCTTGTTATTGAAAACCCTGTTCCGGGCATGAGGCTTCCCGGGCTTTTTATTCCCTTCCTGAAAGAGCTTGAAAAGATAGAAATGTCCGCGCCTGAGCTGCTCTCCGCGGTATCGGAATTCAGGATAAACAGGAAACTTTTTGACGGTTTTGATTTGGTCCTTTATCCCGCCCACAAAAAGATAAAGGTCAGAATGTCGGAATTAAGCGAAGATTTGCTGCGTTACGCCCTTTTGATGGTGGATGTACTGTCGTCTGATTTACAATCAAGGGAAAGAGGAATAGATACATTGGATTTTCGTTCCGGTATAGCTTCATATATTCCGGTGGATGTGCAGTCATCCAAGGAGGCTTATCCTGAGTAATGAAGAGTTGGTGGTCGGTCTGGACATTGGCACGACCAAGGTATGCGCGGTAATCGGCGAAATAGGCGGGAACGGCCTTTTGGAAATTACCGGTGTCGGGACTTCCCCTTCCACAGGGCTCAGAAAGGGCGTGGTGGTAAATATTGAAGCGACTCTGCGCTCTGTTTCCCAGGCTATCGAGGCCGCCGAGATGATGAGCGGCAGGGAAGTGCATGAAGCGTGGACAGGAATCGGCGGCAGCCATATCGACGGGATTAATTCCCGCGGGGTTGTGGCGGTAACAGGCAGGGGCCGGGAGACCCGCGAGATCGGTAGCGACGACATAAAGCGGGTTCTTGAAGCGGCCCAGGCGGTGCTGATTCCGATGGACAGGAAGCTGCTGGAAGTAATTCCGCAAAGCTACACCGTAGACGATCAAAAAGGAATTCAGGATCCGCTCAATATGATCGGCGTCAGGCTTGAAGCGGAGGTTCATATTATCACCTGCTCCACAACCGGGGCGCAAAACCTGATTAAGTGCGTTAACCGCGCGGGCTTCCGCGTTAAAGACCTTATACTTGAAACCCTTGCCTCCGGGCGCGCAGTGCTTACGCGGGAAGAAAAAGAACTGGGCGTCGCGCTGGTTGATCTGGGCGGGGGGACTACCAATGTACTGGTTTATTCGGGGGGCGCGCCTTATTCCATCAGTACAATTCCCGCTGGCGGCACGCAGGTAACAGGCGATATTTCAATAATGAAAAATATCTCCCAGGAGACCGCTGAAAAAATAAAGCTGGAAGCGGGATGCTGCTGGGAGCCGTTTCTGGAAGATGACGATGAAATTATTGTTCCAGGGGTCGGTGGAAGGGCGCCCCAGGCCATACCAAGGTCGCAGATACTCGCGATTATCCGTCCAAGGATGGAAGAGACTTTTAAGCTGGTTAAGGAAAAAATCGACAAACTTTCTTTTTCAAGGCCGCTGGGCGGCGGAGTTGTGCTTACAGGCGGCGGTTCTGAGCTTCTTGGGGCAGCAGACCTAGCGGCCCAGGTTTTTAACCTGCCTGTTCGGGTGGGAATACCGCTTCCTGTTGGCGGCCTTGTAGAAGATTACCGCAGAGCCGCATTCGCGACCGCCGTTGGGCTCGCGCTTGAAGGGTACGATCGGATGCAGAAGGACGCTTTCGTTCACAGCGGCGAATCCAGAGACAAAGGGGGGCCAAAGGTTTGGGAGAAACTGAAAGATTGGTTTGAGAAAGAATTTTTTTAGTGAAAAAATCGATAAGATCGATTATCAATCGGTAGTACCGGTTTTAATAATCTGGGAGGGGTTATGAATTTTGAATTACTAAGCGAAACTGTAAAAAAAGAGAAACCTGTTTCTATTGTTGTGATAGGGACCGGTGGCTGCGGCTCAAATGCTGTGGATGGGATGATTGAGTGCGGTATTAAGGGCGTTAAATTTATCGCCGTTAATACGGACATGCAGTCTTTACGAAACAGCAGGGCAGAAACAAAAATCCAGATTGGCTCTGAGCTAACCGAAGGCATGGGCGCGGGCGGCGTGCCGGAAATCGGCGAACAGGCCGCCCATGAAGACAGGGAAGAAATAGCCAGGGCCCTTGCCGGGGCGGATATGGTTTTTGTTACAGCCGGCATGGGCGGCGGAACGGGGACAGGCTCTGCTCCTGTCATCGCGGAGATCGCCAGAAGCCAGAATGCCCTGACTGTTGGCGTGGTAACCAAGCCCTTCGATTATGAAAAAAGGTACCGCATGGAAATCGCCGAAATGGGGATAGAGAAATTAAGGGAAAAAGTGGATACCCTTATAGTTATTCCAAACCAAAGGCTGATAAACAACGTTGATCGAAAAACCAGTATCCGCGAAGCGTTCCGCAAGGCAAATGACATACTCCGCCAGGGAGTGCAGGGCATTTCCGACTGTATAATAGAGACCGGGCTTATCAATATTGACTTTGCCGATGCCCTGACTGTTATGAAAAATCAGGGAGACGCGCTTATGGCAATCGGCTGCGGAAGCGGGGAAAACCGCGTGGAGGAAGCCGTTTCCAGCGTTCTGGATAATCCGCTTCTGGAAGATGTCTCAATTAAAGGGGCTACCCGCGCGCTTATTTACGTTGCCGGAAGCGAAGACCTTCCCATTATCGAATTTGAAGACATTGTTAAACGCATTACCGCCGACATAGACCCTGACGCCAATATTATTTCAGGAATGTACCTTGACCCTGACCTTGAGGACAGAATAAAAGTTACGGTAATTGCCACGGGCTTTAATTCCCGCGATGAACAGGAGCCGCTGCCTGAAACGATTAGTCCGATGAGCGCAAAGAAAAGCGAAATAATCAGCAATAACGAATTCAATACCATAATCGGTAACGGGATCAATCTGGATTTTGTTCCTCCGCGGGGCAAGCGGGAGGAATTCAGGTACGAAAACGAGGATTTGGACGTTCCCACGGTAATTCGGGATCGCAGGTTTTTCTATGTGCCGGGCGAAGCAGCGGCAAAGGCCCAATACAGCTAAAAGGAAAGCGTGGACAAGCTCTCTCTTCTTGAAAATTATTATTCCAGGCTCATTGCCCTTGAGCGAAGGGCTCCTTTAACAGCCGAAACCTACAGGTTAGAGATAAAGAGGTTTCTTGAATGGCTTGAGGGAGAAAAGCTTTCCATTAATTTGGGCGAATCGCCCAGGGCACAGCCCATGGGAGTTTCAGACATTACCCGCTATCTTACGCACCGCCGCCTTGATGACGGCATTGAGTCAAGATCGGTGGCAAAGGCGATTTCCGCCCTGCGTTCTTTCTTCCGCTTTCTCGAAGACTCTGGCTTCGCGGGTTTTTCCGGCTTAGCCTCCCTGCTACAAATACCCCGCCGCTCCGACAGGCTTCCGGAAGTTCACCGTAAGGAAGACATGGACAAGCTTCTACAGAGCATTAATACTGATTCCGTTCTTGGAATCAGGGACAGGGCGCTGTACGAGCTTATTTATTCAGCCGGGTTGCGTATCTCGGAGGCGGTGCGCCTTAATACGGAAGATCTTTTTCTTTCAAAAAACATGGCAAGGGTAACTGGAAAGGGGAGCAAGGAAAGGCTGGTTATCTTTGGCCCGGAAGCGCTTTTTTGGATAAACCGTTATTTGAAAGAGGCAAGGCCGCAATTGCAGGGCATTCAAAAAAGCAAAGCCCTTTTCCTCGGCAGGAGCGGCAAAAGGCTTTCCCGTAAGGGAATGTGGAAGAACTATAAGCCAATAGCGATTGGCGCCGGGCTTTCAACAAAGCTCCACACGATGCGTCATACATTTGCCACAGAGCTGCTTGCGGGAGGGGCGGATCTGCGTTCGGTACAGGAGTTGTTGGGGCACGCGGAAATATCAACCACGCAGGTTTACACCCACATAGATCCGTCGCTATTATCGGAAAGCCACAGCAAATACCTTCCGCGGCTTAAAGCATGGAGCGGCGAAAAATGAAAGGCAAAATAATCCCCTTGGTAATAGTCGTACTGGTAATTATTACCGCTTTTTCCATGTATTCGCAGTACCAAAAAAACAAAGCTTACGGCGAACAGGCGCAACGGATTTATTCTTCCGGCGTCTCCAATCCTGCGTCTTCGGTAGAGGAGCTTAAGGCTGCCATAGCCGCAAACGAAAAAAAGATTGAAGGGTATGTAAACGATGCGGCCCAAACCGGTATTTACTGGAAGCTCCTTGCTTCCCGTCTATCTGACAGGGGGCTGCACGGAGAAGCCCTCAGGGCTCTTCAGAAAGCCGCCTATTACTATCCTGAAGACCCCTCTGTCCAATATAATACCGGCCTTTCAGCGGGCATAATGGCCAAGGCCACCCACGCTTTTCCCGGAAACGAAAACCCTGAAAAAGAAGATTATTATTCTCTCGCGGAAAGCGCTTTTCTTCGTGCTATTGATCTTGACGGACGCTACCTCAGGCCCAAGTACAGCCTTGGGGTGCTTTACGTGTTTGAGCTTGACAGGCCGGAAGACGCGATCCCTCATCTTTTAAAGTACCTTGAAATTTCCAGAAACGATACAGACACCATGTTTGTGCTGGCGCGGGCTTATTACATGATAAGGAACTATAAAGCCGCTATAGATTTATATGACAGGATCATCACCCTTACCAGGGATGATCAAAAAAGAAAAGACGCGCAAAATAACAGGCAGCTTGTAATGGAGCAAATGAATGGATAGTTTGCTCGACCTCATGATTTGCCGCATTCCCGGACTCAAAGCCAATGAGCGCGTTGAATTGATAAAGAAGTTTGACAGTGAAGATGATTTTTCCACGCTGACAATTAATAATATAGAGAGCCTGATTGGAAGGGTTCTGAAAGAAACGCGATGGAAAATGCCCGCTATTCGGGAAATGGCGGAGAAGGACGCGGACAGGGCAAAAAAGCTTGGCATCCGTATAGTGTCCTGGCGCGAAGAGGGTTATCCACCCTTGCTTCGCGAGATATACGATCCCCCGGCGCTTTTGTTTTACCGCGGCGTTCTTCCCGATCCGGTTAAGCCCATGGTTGCGGTGGTGGGGACCAGAAAGCCTTCTTCGCAGGGGGCAAAGCGGGCTTTTGATATTGGCAGGGAGCTGGGCAAAGCCGGTATCCCCGTTGTGTCGGGGCTTGCCCTGGGAATTGACTCGATGGCCCACCGCGGAAGCATTGAGGCGCATTCGCCTACGGTAGCCGTACTTGGTTCAAGCCCCGATATGGTTTACCCTGTTTCTAACCGCTTTCTCGCGAGGCGTATTCTGGAAACAGGCGGCGCTATCATTTCGGAGTACCCTCCAGGGACGGGCCCGCGAAAATGGAATTTTCCTGAGCGTAACCGGATTATATCGGGTCTCGCTCGCGGAACTATAATTGTGGAAGCGCCTGAAAAATCAGGAGCCCTTATCACGGCCTCCTTCGCAAGGGATCAGGACAGGGATCTTTGGGTGGACGAAACTTTAATTTCTTCGGCGCGGAGCGCGGGAACAGCTAATCTTGTCAAAAAAGATGAAGCTTTGAAATTTTATTCCGTTAAAGATATTCTTGCGGAATGGCACATTGAGGGAGCTTCATCAGCGACGGAACAAAGCGGAAAGAAAGAAACGGAACAGGACGAAGGAGCCGGTCTTGCTTCGTCCATGGCGCAATATCTCGATATTAAGTTGTAAGGCCTTAAGGAAGGAAAATGGCAGCAAAAGCGAAAAGCGATAAGGTAGATAAAAAGATACTCGTTATTGTTGAGTCCCCCGCAAAGGCAAAGACAATCGAGAAGTACCTTGGCTCTTCATATACGGTTAAAGCTTCCATGGGGCACCTGATCGATCTTCCAAAGTCCCGTCTTGCCATCGACGTAGATCATAATTTTGAGCCTGAGTATATTACTGTCCGCGGGCGGGCAAAGCTGCTTAAAGAACTGCAGGGGGATGCTAAAAAAGCGGGCACTGTGCTTCTGGCAAGCGATAACGACCGCGAGGGCGAAGCGATTGCCTGGCACTTGAGAAACGCGATAAACGCGAAAACCGACAAGGTTCCCATTCAGCGTATTGCATTTAACGAGATAACTCCGGGGGCCATAAGGGAAGCGGTGGCAAACCCTTCGACAATTGACGAGGCGAAGGTAAACGCCCAGAAAGCCCGGCGGATTCTTGACCGCCTTGTGGGCTATAACCTTTCGCCTTTACTCTGGAAAAAAGTAAAGAACGGGCTTTCGGCGGGAAGGGTACAGTCCGTGGCGCTGCGCCTGATATGCGAAAGGGAAAAGGAAGTGGAATCCTTTGTCCCCGAGGAATATTGGACGCTGGAAGCGGACTTTAAAGCCGGTAAATCCTCATATACGGCGCAGCTGGTTTCATGGAACGGGGAAAAGCCGGAATTAAAAAACGAGAGCGAGGTCCGCTCCATAATTGACACCGTCAAGAACAGCGAATGTCTTGTTTCCGATACAAGGGAGATCGAAAAAAGCGTCAGGCCGAAGCCGCCGTTTACCACCTCCCAGCTTCAGCAGACTGCGGCAAACCGCCTGGGCTTTACGTCAAGGAAAACCATGCAGATTGCCCAGCAGCTTTACGAAGGCATTAACCTTCAGAGTTCCCGTGTGGGGCTTATCACTTATATGCGTACCGATTCGGTGCGAATTTCAAAGAGCGCGCAGGAAGAAGCCAGGAAATGGATTGGCGAAAATTTTCCGGCGGAGCTGCCGGTAGAGGCGCAGGAATATTCGGTTGGAAAAAAAGCCCAGGACGCGCATGAGGCTATACGGCCAACTTATATCAGCTATACCCCGGACAGCGTAAAGGAATACCTGACAAAAGATCAGCTAAAACTTTACACGATTATCTGGGAAAGGTTTGTGTCCAGCCAGATGAAGAACGCAAGGACAAAAACCGTAAGCATTGACATTACCGCTTCTTCCATTCGAACCGATTCGGTAGGCGATGCCTCAGGCGTGTTCCGCGTTTCCGGTACAAAAATAATTGAAAAAGGCTTTTACCGAGCGATGAAGCTTTTAGCTTCAAAAGATGAAAAAGGAAGCTCGTTTCCGTCGCTAAAGAAAGGCAGCAAAGTCAAAGTTGACCAGTTCAGGCCGGAACAGCACTTTACCCAGGGGCCGGCCCGTTTCACCGACGCGTCCATTGTTAAGACTCTTGAAGAAAAAGGCATAGGCAGGCCTTCAACCTATGTGCCGATAATTTCGGTTCTTTTGGATCGTTACTATGTTGTAAGATCGAATAAACAGCTTGTCCCTACCGTTTTGGGCCGGATGATTAGCGATCTGCTTGTGGAGAATTTTCCGCAAGTTGTGGACGCGGGCTTTACCGCCTCAATGGAAACCATGCTGGATGAAGTCGAAGACAGCCAGAGGTCATGGCCGGAAATGATACGGGAATTTTGGGACCCGTTTAAATACCGGGTGGACGAGGTTGTTAAAACGCTGGAATCCTTTAAGGGGACTCTGGATGAGGAAACGGATTACGTTTGCGAAAAATGCGGCCGCAAGCTGGTAAAAAAGCTGGGGCGTTTCGGCTTCTTCCTGGCCTGCCCCGGTTTCCCGGATTGTAAGAACACAAAATCAATCCCCCTGGCCAAATGCCCGAAATGCTCAGGCGATATAGTTTCCCGGAAAACGAAGGGCCGGGGCAAGGAGTTCTACGGATGCACCAGGTACCCCGAATGTGATTTTATCAGCCATTTTAAGCCCATCAATCAGAACTGTCCAAAATGCGGGCAATTTCTGGTGGAAAAATACGACAAAAAAAACGGGAGCCACAAAGCGTGCATAAACCCGGAATGTGATTTTCTTCATTCCAAAGATGACGAAAAAGATATTGAACAGGAAAAATCAGGGAATGAAAACAATGGCGAACAGTAACATGGTGGAAGAATACCTCAGTTACCTTTCTTCCGTGCGGGGGGTCTCCGAGCGCACCGCTTCAGCTTACAGGCGCGACCTCCTGCATTTTTCTGCCTATTGCGAAAACCATGGCTTTACTCCCGAAAAAGCAGCTCCTGCCCAGGTAAGGGGCTTTATCGCCGACCTCTCCGCCGAGGGAGCCGCTTCAGTAAGCGTTAACCGCTCCCTGTCTTCCATCCGGGGTTTTTACCGCTGGATGCTGCGTTTCGGCTTCCGCCAGGATGACCCTTCTTCCCCCTTAAGAAACCTTAAAACGCCAAAAACGCTTCCCGTCTTTTTGTGGGAAGCCGAAATGGCTCACTTTTCCACCCTCCCCGAAAAGTCGGGGATACTCTGGCCTGAGCGGGACAAGGCGCTGATCCTGGCGATGTATTCGGGCGGCCTTCGCATATCCGAAGCCGCCTCAATAAGCCTTAAAAACATGGCCCATGATTTTTTATCCGCCAGGATCGTCGGGAAAGGAAACAAGGAGCGGCAGGTGTTTTTCTCCGAGGAAGC
>Ga0268262_10003660_pt1 | contig 16488 bp, 18 predicted proteins | sample TergutNc150P3_FD_190354 | JGI IMG/M metagenome (GOLD analysis project Ga0268262, IMG submission 190354) | Nasutitermes corniger P3 segment gut microbial community from laboratory colony in Florida, USA - Nc150 P3 (SPAdes) (version 2) | ecosystem: Host-associated > Arthropoda: Insects >... | reverse complement strand
TCGTATTGCAGGTCGGCCTGCAAACCGCGCTGAACATCGGCGTGGTCACCGCCGTGCTGCCCAACACGGGCATCCCCATGCCATTCTTCAGCTACGGCGGCACGGCGCTGCTCATGCTCATGGCCGAGATGGGCATCGTGCTGGCGGTATCAAGGGTATCGCGCGAAATAAAACGATAACAGAAAGACAAATCACATGAAAAAGAAAATCCTGCTCGCCATCCTCTCCTGCGTGCTCATCCTCGCGCTGGGCGTCGGGGCCTACGCCGTCTTCGGCGGCATCGCCATCAAAAACCGCACCCTCGCGTATTTGGAAAGCCAGGGCTATTCCAGCGCGGATATCCAAAGCGTACAGGTAAAGACGTACTACGCCATAGCGGGCTTTCGGTGGGAGACCATGGTGGTGTTCGTGGACGAACCGGGCGTGACCTATTACTATTGTTACGATTTTGACAAAATAATTTACCAAAGCGGGTATATGGGCCCGACTGCAGATAAGGACGCGCTGAAACACAAGGAGGGATAAAAGAAGGAGGGTATCATGAAAAAAGAATTCTCCACGCGGCCGGAGGCCTTCTCCAAAGAATTCCTGAAATGCAGCGGCAATTTTTCGTGGATGGATTTTGTGACAGCCATGCCTTCCCTGGTGTTCCTCGTCACGGGCTGGAAGAAGAACGGGAAGGAAAACGCCAGCCTGCAATCCTGGTCCACCTTTGTGGGCAGCGGCCCGGACGATTTTGTCTGCATTATGGGCAAGGTCAATCCGCACGGGCACATGTATCAATCGCTGAAGAAAACCGGCGCCTGCGTGCTGAACTTCCCCTCCAATGATATCTACGCGCGCATCATCAAAACGATTGGGCACAACCAGTGGGAAGCGGACGAAATCACCGCCGCCGGCCTGACGGCGGAACCAGCCTCGAAGGTCAACGCGCCGCGCGTCAAGGAGTGCTTCCTGAACATCGAATGCGAGTTTTTGTGGGAACATAAGCTTTGCAGCGGAAGCGACCGGACGGTTGCGGTGAAGGCGGTCAACATCTGCATGGATAGTGAACGGTTTGACGGAGATGGCCTGGGCAGATACGGAAAGACGGGCTATTTGTATCAAATCGACGGCCCGAAGCACCCGGAAACGGGCGAGGGGACGCAGTTCGGGCCCGGCATCGTGGTGCAGGGCGACCCCGTAGAATGGATCCTAAAATGATGGATTTGCACGACTTCCCGGACGTTGCCGAAAACTATGATTCTTACGTCCAGGCGATCAGCACCTACCATGGCAGCGGCTGGGAGCGCTTCTATTTAAAGCTTGCGAAAGCCTACGGCGCGGGCGGCGTGCTCGACATCGCCTGCGGCACGGGCGCGCTGGCCGTCCCCCTGGCGCAAAAGGGCTTCGACGTCACCGCCTGCGACATCTCGGAGGCGATGGTCGCGGTGACGCGGCGCAAGCTGGAGGCCGCGGGCCTTTCCGCGCGTACGTTCGCCGCCGACATGACGGAGTTCGACGCGGGCAGGCAATTTTCGCTGGCGATCATCGCGCGCAGCGGGTTCATGCACCTGACCACCCCGGAGCAGCAGAGACGCGCCCTGCTTACCATCAAGCAGCACTTGATTCCCGGTGGTGTGCTGACCCTCAACACCTTCCAGCCGTGGCCCTCGGCGCAGGCGGAGCAGATAAACACCGGCCCCGGGGACTACACCCTGCGCGTGGAATATATCAACGCAAGTAATCAAAAAGAGCGCATCTACAATGCCATCGGCTACGACCCGGACACGCAGATCATGCGCGGCAACTGGAAATTCGAGACCCTCGACGAGGCCGGGCAAATCATCGACACCCGTGTGCGCCCCATCGCCATGCGCCAGACCTATACGCAGGAGCTGAAGTATCTCTGCGAGCTATGCGGCTACGAGATTCTGGAGTGTGAGCGCCGCAAGGAAGTTGGCGGCCACATAATGTGGCTGCTGAGAAACCCCGCGTGAGCCTGTAGGGGCGGCACTTTTGCGAACCTTAGTTGCGCAAAAGTAGTGCCGCCCGCAACATAAAGGAGATCACCATGTTCGACACCAAAACCATCCTCTTCGCCGCCGGGGGCACGGCGGGCCACATCAACCCGGCGCTGTCTGTTGCCGGGCTGGTGCGCTACCTGCACCCCGGCTGCGGCATCCATTTCGTCGGCACGGCGGACCACATGGAGGCCCGCCTCGTGCCCGAGGCCGGCTACGCCTTTCACACCATCGACATCAGCGGCTTCCAGCGTTCGTTCAGCCCGGCAAGCATCAAGCGGAACTTAAGCACGCTGAAAAAGCTGATGACCGTCACCGGGCAGGTCAACAAGCTGTTCGGCGCGATTCGGCCGGATTTGGTCATCGGCTTCGGCGGCTACGTCAGCGGGCCGGTGCTGCGCGCGGCGGCGAAGGCGGGCATCCCCACGGCCATCCACGAGCAGAACGCCTTCCCCGGCGTGACCAACAAGGCCCTCGCCAAGCAGGTGGACGCCGTCATGCTCACCGATATCGCCGCGGCCGCGCGCATGAAGTGCAAAAATGAGCCAATTGTAACTGGCCTACCCATCCGAAGGGAATTCTACGCCTGCACCCGCGCCCAGTGCCGCGCCGAGCTCTGCCTGGATAGCCGCCCCATGGTGCTCTCCATGGGCGGCTCACAGGGGGCGCGGGCGGTGAACGAGGCCGTCTGCGGCATGATCGCGGCGCTCGCGCCGTCCCATAGCGTGTATTTCAGCCACGCCTACGGCCAGCACGGCCTGGGCTTCCCGGACGATCTATGCGCCCAAGGCGTCGATATCGCCGCCCCGGAGCTCGACCTGCGGGAGTACATCGGCGACACGGCGCGCCGCATGGCCGCCGCCGACCTGTTCATCGGCCGGGCCGGGGCCAGCACCGTCAGCGAGCTCCAGGCCACGGGCAAGCCCGCCATCCTCGTCCCCTACCCCTACGCGGCGGAAAACCACCAGTATTTCAACGCCAAAACCCTGGCCGACCAGGGCGCCGCCATCGTGATCGAGGAGAAGGACCTCACGCCGCAGCTCCTCACCAAAACCGTGAGGGAGCTTCTCGCCGACCCCGCGCGCCTGCAAGCCATGGGCGGGGCCGCCCGGGCCATGGCCGTCACGGACGCGAACGAGCGCATTTACGAGGTGCTGTGCGGCCTGGTGTGACCGGGCAGGCCCTCCCCGCATACAATGACCTGTAAAATTGTATGTGGGAGGACCCCGAAATGGCCTCGTTTTTCATGCAGGGCGGGCAGCGCCTGGCGGGCGAACATAGCGTGCAGGGGGCGAAGAACAGCGCCCTGCCCATCCTGGCGGCCACGGTGGCGGCCCGTGGCGAGTGCGTGATCCACGGCTGCCCGGACCTCTCCGACGTGCGGACCACCCTGGCGATCCTGGAACACCTGGGCTGCGCGGTGCGGCGGCAGGAGGGCGCGATTATCGTGGATTCCTCCTCGCTGTGCCGCTGCGAGATTCCCGAACGCTTCATGCGCGAGATGCGCTCGTCGATTGTGTTCCTGGGGCCGCTGCTTTCCGCCGCGGGCTGCGCCTATCTTAGCGCGCCCGGCGGCTGCGAGATCGGCGAGCGGCCCATCGACATGCACCTGGAGGCCATGCGGTCCCTGGGCGTGCGGGTCGTCGAGGAGAACGGCCGCCTGCGCTGCGACGCCCGCGACGGGCTCAAGGGCGCGCGCTGCTCGCTGTACTTCCCCAGCGTGGGCGCCACCGAGAACCTCATGCTCGCCGCGAGCACCGCCAAAGGCGTAACAGTACTGACAAATGCCGCGCGCGAACCCGAAATCGCGGACCTGGCGGCCTTCCTCAACGCCTGCGGGGCGAAAATCCACGGGGCGGGGGAGGGCACCCTGGTCATCGAGGGCGTGGAGCGCCTGCACGGCGCGGAGCATACCGTGATCCCCGACCGCATCACCGCCGTGACGTTCCTGGCCGCCGCGGCCATCACGGGGGGAGAGATCCTGCTGCGCAACGCCGAGCCCGGCCACATGGACGCCATGCTCGCCGTGCTGGAGCAGGCGGGCTGCCGGCTGCGCCGCCCGGGCGGCGGCCAGGTGCACCTGCGCATGCAGGGCCGCCCGCGCCGCCTGCCCACCGTGCGCACCATGCCCTACCCCGGCTTCCCCACCGACGCCCAGGCCGTGTTCCTGGCCCTGGCCTGCCTGGCGGACGGCGTGAGCCTCATCACCGAGACGATTTTCGAGAACCGCTTCCGCCACGTGGCGCAGCTGCGCCGCATGGGCGCGTTCATCCGCGTGGAGGGCCGCGTGGCCGTGGTGGAGGGCAGGCGCTTTTTGCAGGGCGCGCAGGTGGACGCCTGCGACCTGCGGGCGGGCGCGGCGCTCGTGCTGGCAGGCTTGGCAGCCGAGGGAGAAACGCGTGTGCGTCAAATCCGCCACGTGGACCGCGGCTGCGAGCATTTCGAGGAGGACTTGGCGCTGCTGGGCGCGCACATCACCCGGGAGGAGGACGACCTTGGCGAAGAAAACGAAGCAAGCCAAACATAGGAAAGCCAAAAAAATGAACCCGAGAGCGTTCCGCAAGCTCGTCAAGGCCGTGGTGGCCCTGGCGGTGCTGGGGGGGCTCGCGGCGCTGTCGGTGACGGTGCTGTTCCCCGTGCGGCGCTGCACGGCCGAGGGCGCCACCCGCTACAGCGCCGACCAGTTCGCCCGGGCCATGGAGCTCGACGGGGCAAAGCTGAACCTCTTCACGGCGGATACGGCCGCGCTGGCCGAAAGGGTGCACGCCGCCCTGCCCTACGCGCGCGTGGTGCGGATAGCGCGCCGCCTGCCGGGCACGCTGCACCTCATTGTGGAGGAGCGCGCCCCCGCCTTCGCCCAGCAGCAGGGCAAGCTCTGGTGGCTGCTGACGGAGGACGGGCGGCTGCTGGGCACGGAAAGCACGATGCCGGAGGGCCTCATGCCCATCACCGGCGCGGCGCTGCTGAAGCCCGCGGCCGGGCAGCGGGCCGCGTGGAGGAACGCCTTCACCGCCCCGTCGGACATCGAAACGCTGCTGGCCTGCCTGCGGGAGAGCAGCCTGTGGCCCGGCATCACGGGGCTGCGCATCTCCACCGCCGCCACGCCCGACGCCATCTATCAGGACCGCATCCGCATCCGTTTCGGCACGGCCACGCCCTCGGTATCCGCGGGCCAGGCGGGCGTGCTGGCCGAGAAGCTGCGCATGGCCGAGGAGGTCATCGCCCAGAAGGACGCGCAGAACCCCCTGCAGCGCGGCATCCTGGACCTGAGCACCTACGGCAAGGCGTATTTCACCGCGGATTGGGATTGACGTACCCTGAAAAAACTTAAACTTTTGCTTGTGTTTTTCTGAAAGCTATGATAAAATAAAATACAAGATTGAGTATCGGGGGGAAAACAATTGCCTTCTTTTGAACTGGCCAACGACGTGGCCTCGGCCGTGCAGATCAAAGTCATCGGGGTGGGCGGGGGCGGCGGCAACGCCGTGAACCGGATGGTCGTCGGGGGCGTGCAGGGCGCGGAATTTCTCGTGGTGAACACGGACAAGCAGATCCTCGGGGAGTCCATCGCCACGCACAAGATCCAGATCGGCGAGCGCACCACGCGGGGCCTGGGCTGCGGGGGCGACCCCGGCATCGGCATGAAGGCCGCCGAGGAGAGCCGCGAGGCCATCACCGATATCCTGCGCGGGGCGGACATGGTGTTCATCACCGCGGGCATGGGGGGCGGCACGGGCACCGGCGCCGCGCCCATCATCGCCGAGATCTCCAAGGAGATGGGTATCCTCACCGTGGGCGTGGTCACCAAGCCCTTCAAGTTCGAGGGCAGGCTGCGCATGGAGCAGGCCGTCAGCGGCATCGCCCGCCTGAACGCCTGCGTGGACAGCCTCATCGTCATCCCCAACGAGCACCTCAAGCGCCTGAAGACCGACGGCAAGCTGCCCATGAAGGAGGCCTTCGCCATGGCCGACCAGGTGCTGGTGGAGGGCGTGCGCAACATTTCGGAGCTCATCAAGGTGCCGGCGTACATCAACCTGGATTTCGCGGACGTCAGCGCCGTGATGCGCGGCGCGGGCTACGCCCACCTGGGCGTGGGGCACGCCAAGGGCCCGGACAAGGCCAAGCAGGCCGCCCAGCAGGCGATCTCCAGCCCCCTGCTGGAGACCACCATCGACGGCGCCAGCGGCCTGATCATCAACATCCGCGCCAGCGACGACATCGACCTGGACGAGGTGGAGGCTGCGGTGGACATGATCACCGAGACCGCCGACCCCGCCGCCCGCGTGATCTGGGGCATCCTCATGGACGAGGAGATGCAGGACGAGCTGGCCGTCACGGTGATCGCCACGGGCTTCAAGCCCGTCTCCCCGGAGGAAACCATCCCCGGCCCCGCCGAGCCGAAAAAGAAGGTGAAGGACATCCCCTGGACCAACCTGGATTTCCCGCAGTTCGACCCCGTGCGCTCCCCCGCCCGGCCGAAGGCCGAGGCCGCCGCGCCCATCGATGCGGCGGAGGTGGGCGGCAACCCCTTCGCCGGCCAGTTCTCCTACGAGGCGGCGGACGTGGACAAGGACCACGACACGGTGATCGGCATGCTGGTGGACAAGTTCCAGCGCGAGCGCGGCAGGCGCAAGGACGGCGTGCTGGAATAGGGATTTTGAATGATGATTTTTTGGCGAGCAGGGGGAACTCTGCTCGCATTTGTATAGGGAGGCACCCATGAAACTTCTCGTCCTCGACGGCAACAGCATCCTCAACCGCGCGTTCTACGGCATCAAGCTGCTCACCACGCGCGACGGCCGCTACACCAACGCCATCTACGGCTTCCTGGCGATCTACCTCTCCCTGAAGGACCAATACCGGCCCGACGCCGTGGCCGTGGCCTTCGACGTGAAGGCCCCCACCTTCCGGCACGGGCTCTATGAGGGCTACAAGGCCCAGCGCAGGGGCATGCCGGAGGAATTGGCCGAGCAGCTGCCCGTGCTCAAGGAGCTCCTCGCCGCCATGGGCCTGGCTGTCCTGGAGACCCCCGGCTGGGAGGCTGACGACATTTTAGGCACCCTCGCGGCGCAGTGCGGCGACGATACCGAATGCGTGCTTGCCACCGGCGACAGGGACTCCCTGCAGCTGGTGCGCGAGGGCGTGCAGGTCTGGCTTGCCGCCACGAAAATGGGCCGCCCCGAGACCCGCAAATATGACCCCGCCGCCGTGCAGGAGGAATACGGCGTCTCGCCGCACCAGCTCATCGACGTGAAGGCCCTTATGGGCGACAGCTCCGACAACATCCCCGGCGTGGCGGGCGTGGGCGCGAAGACCGCGCAGGCCCTCGTCGCGCGGTTCGGCGGCCTCGACGCGCTCTACGCCGCCCTGGACGACCCCTTCATCAAGCCGGGCCTGCGCGAAAAGCTGGCGCAGGGCCGCGACAGCGCTTACCTCAGCCGCAAGCTGGGCACGATTGACTGCGCCGCCCCCGTGCCCGCCGATGTGGCGGCGTATGTGCCCCGGCCGCCCGACAGCGCCAGGGTGACGCGCATGATGGCCGAGCTGGAGATGTTCAAGCTGCTCGAGCGCCTTGGCCTGCCCCCCGCGGAAAGCGCGCCCGACACTGCGCCTGTAAAGCAGCGCGAAATGCGTGAGGAGCACGACCTCACGGCGCTGTTGGGCCGCCTGAGAGCGCGGCAGGCGGCGTATTTCATTCCCCAATTCGTTGGGGAGCCGCAGCGCAGCGGGGAGCTCCTGGAGGGCCTCACCTTCGCGGAGCCGGACCGGGACGCCTTCGCCCCCAGCGGCAGCCTGCAATTCTTCATCTTCTGCAAGGAGCTCCTGGAGGACGGCGGCGTCGCGAAATACGCCTGCGACACGAAGCTGCTCTGGCATTTCTGTTTCCAGAATGATATCAACGCCCAAAATATCGTGTTCGACGCCGCGCTGGCGGCCTACCTGCGCAGCCCCGGGGCCTCCGGGTACGACGCCCAGCGCCTGCTGCGCGAATACGGCTGCGGCGACTTCGCCACCCTGTGCAAGGTCCTGGAGCAGGAGCTGCGCGAGAACGGGCAGTACGCGCTGCTGCGGGACATCGAGCTGCCCCTGGCGCGGGTGCTGGCGCGCATGGAGCGCGCGGGCGTCGCGGTGGACGCCGGGCGCATCGGGCGCTTCGGGCAGGCGCTGGACGCGCGGATGCAGGAGCTCACCGGGGAGGTGACGGCGCTGGCCGGGCAGAGCTTCAACCTGAACTCGCCCAGGCAGCTGGGGGAGGTCCTCTTCGGCAAGCTGCAGCTGCGCCCGCCGAAGAAAACCAAGACCGGGGCCGCCTGGTCCACCGACGCCGAGGTCCTCGAGAGCCTGCGCGGCGAGCACCAGATCATCGACGGCATCCTGGAATACCGCACGCTGGCGAAGCTCAAATCCACCTACTGCGAGGGCCTGCTGAAGGAGATCACCTCCGGCGGGCGCATCCACTCCACCCTGAACCAGACGGAGACCCGCACCGGGCGCATCTCCTCCTCCGAGCCGAATTTGCAGAACATCCCCATCCGCACCGAGCTCGGGCGCGAGCTGCGGCGCTGCTTCGTCGCCCGCCCTGGCTGGGTCCTGGTGGACGCCGACTACTCGCAGATCGAGCTGCGGGTGATGGCGGCCATGGCCGGCGAGGAGGCAATGCTGCGCGCATTTAAAGCGAAGGAGGACATCCACACCATCACGGCCTCGCAGGTGTTCGGCCTGCCCCCGGCGCTGGTCACACCCGCGCTGCGCACCCGGGCGAAGGCCGTCAACTTCGGCATCATTTACGGCATCGGCCCGTTCTCGCTGGCGAAGGACATCGGCGTGAGCGTCAAGGAGGCGCAGGCCTACATCAAGGGCTACCTGGACCACTACCCCAAGGTGCGCGAATGCCGGGCGCGGCTCATCGGGCAGGCGAAGGAGCGCGGCTACGCCGAGACCCTTTACGGGCGCAGGAGGCCACTGCCCGAGCTGAACAGCTCCCAGCGGCCGCTGCGGGAGTTCGGCGAGCGCGTGGCGGTGAACATGCCCGTGCAGGGCACTGCGGCGGACATCATCAAGATCGCCATGGTGCGCGTGGAGCGGCGCCTGGCCCGCGAGGGCTTGCGGGCGCAGCTGATCCTGCAGGTGCACGACGAGCTCGTCGCCGAGGCCCCCCCGGAGGAGGCCGAAACCGTGGCCGCCCTGCTGCGCGAGGAGATGTCCGCCGCAGCCACGCTCTCCGTGCCGCTGGAGGTGGAGGTGAGCGTGGGGGAAAGCTGGGACGAGGCGCATTGAAAGTTTAGGAGGAGAACAGATATGGAATTATTTCATTTTACAGACAAAGCAAATATGAAAAACATTTTGAAAAAAGGCCTAAAAGCCTCCACCAAATATGAAATATTCACCCCTATTAGAGAAAATGTGGTTTTTTGCTGGCTGAAAAGAGAGGACAACAAACTATTGAGCGATAATCAAATATGTTTTAAAATAAATGTTGATGCGGAGCGTTGCTTAATAGCTGATATGGATTATGTAAGTATGGCAATGATGTATAAATACAACCCGAAAGGCAAAGGCATTGCAAGAAAACCTGTAAATCCGAGAGTTGAAAATCTTTTTGTGCAAATTTATGAAGCCACCGCTGTAAAGCCTTGTGACTATTATGATGGAATGCACTTTTCACCCGAAGTACTGGTAAAAGGCGATATACAAGCGTTTGATCTTGAACTCTGTCCTTAAAAATAAAACACTTGACAAACAGCGCTTTTCTGTGAGATAATAATAGTATCCATAAAAGGGGACTTTTACCATGCGCGTGATCACCGGTTCGGCACGGGGCGTGCCGCTGGCCACCCTGCCCGGCGAGGACGTCGTGCGGCCCACCTCCCAGCGGGTGAAGGAGGCCATGTTCAGCGCGATACAGTTCGAAATCGCGGGCTGCGCGGCCCTGGACGCCTTCGCGGGCAGCGGGCAGCTCGGCATTGAGGCCCTCAGCCGCGGCGCGTCGTCGTGCGTATTCCTCGAGCAGGATCCCGGCGCGGCAAAAATGATCGCCAAAAACCTGGAGCGCTGCAAAATGTCGGACAAGGCCAGGCTCATGCCCGTGGAGGCCCTGCAATACCTGCGCCGCACGGTGGATCAATTCGGCCTGATTTTCCTCGACCCGCCCTACGGCAAGGATTTGCTGGGACAGGCCATACCCGTCGCGGCGGAGCGCCTCGAACCCGGCGGCCTGCTGGTCTGCGAGGCGGGCACGCGCGAAAGCCTGCCCGAGCGCCACGGCGGCACCGCTCTGCGCAAGGAATACAAGCACGGCAAAACAAAAATCTGCGTATATCAAAGGGAAGCCTAATGGACATCTCAATCCGCAAGCTGACCCCCGACCTCGCCGAGGCATACGTACACTTTTTTGACGTAACGCCTCACGACGACTATACCGAGGGAGCCAAATGCTATTGCGTGGGCTGGTGCAGCGACGACAGCGAGGGCAAGGACTTTTCGTCTTGGCGGAAGCGGCGGGAATACGCCCTTCAATTGGTCAGGGACGGCTGCATCCAAGGCTATCTTGCCTATCAGGGCGATGAGATCGTGGGCTGGTGCAACGCCAACACGAAATCCGACTGCCTGCAATGCTGCGGCGGGCGGGGATTTATCACGCGCCACGCGCCTGTAAAGAAACGCGATGCGGGCGTCAGGGTGAAATCCATCTTTTGCTTTGTCATCGCGCCGGAGATGCAGCGGAAGGGCATCGCCACGCAGCTGGTGGAGCGCGTGTGCCAGGACGCCGCAGCCGACGGCTTTGACTTCGTAGAAGCCTACCCCAACAAAAAATTCAACGATATAGCCCATGATTTTATGGGCCCCCTGGCGATGTACAAAAAGTGCGGGTTCGTCAAGTACGCGAAAGCAAAGGACAAAATCGTCATGCGCAAGGCGTTGAAGTAGAGGGAAGCATAATGGACATCGAAATTCGCAAGCTGACCCCCGGCCTCGCCGAGGACTACGCGCGCTTTCATGACGCAACGCCATACCGCGGGCCCGAAGGCGTCATTCATTGCTATTGCGTGAGTTGGCGCAGCGGCGGTTGGAGCGGTAAGGACGGCCATTGGTTCGAGCCGCGGGAGGAACGAAGGGCGAAGGCCATCGAGTTCGTCAAGGCTGGCTACATCCAGGGCTACCTCGCTTACCGCGGCGATGAAATCGTTGGCTGGTGCAACGCCAACACGGATTGCCGGGAATGCGCCGATTACCTGCGTTCCTTTTGGCCGATCGGGGAACCACGCGCGGATATCAAGATCAAATCGATTTTTTGCTTTTTGATCGCGCCGGAGATGCAAAGACAGGGCGTGGCCACGCAATTGATCGAACGCGTGTGCCGGGATGCCGCGGACAATGGGTTTGACTTCGTCGAGGCCTGTGTCGAAAAGAACCCCAGGAAAGGCGCGACTGATTTCATGGGCAACTTGGCGCTGTACGAAAAATGCGGGTTCGTCAAATACGCGAAAGCAAAGGACATGATCGTCATGCGCAAGGCATTGAAATAATTGTACAGGGAGAACCCCATGACCACCGCCGTCTACCCCGGCAGCTTCGACCCCGTGACGAACGGGCACATGGAGATCATCCGCCGCGCCGCCGCGCTGTTCGACCGCGTGGTGGTGCTCGTGGCGATCAACGCGGTGAAGAGCAGCTTTTTCACCGCGCAGGAGCGCATCGGCCTGCTGCGGGACTGCATACAGGGCCTGCCTAACGTGACCGTAGACTCCACCGATGGCCTTGTAGCGCAGTATGCCAGGGAGATCGCCGCCGGCGTCATCGTGAAGGGCCTGCGCGCCATGACGGACTTCGAGTTCGAGTTCCAGCAGGCGCTGGTCAACCACCAGCTCAACCCGCGGGCCGAGACGGTGTTCCTGCCCGCCAGCGGCGCGGGCATGTACCTGTCCTCCGGCATGGTCAAGCAGGTGTGCGCCCTGGGCGGCGACATCAGCGCGTTCGTGCCCAAGGAGGCCCTGCCGTTCATCACAAAACGCATTATCGAAAAACGATAAATAGAAACCAGTGAATTATCGTTTCTCGATAACGGCGATGATCGTTTATCAATCATTATTTTGACAATCAGGGGGTGCGGTTTATGTCGTCGGATAACGTGGATGCCCTGCTCATGCAGGTGCGGGAGGAAGTGGAGAACGGCCGGAAATTCGGCAACAGGCGCTTGGTGGATCCCGCCGTGATGCAGGACCTGCTGGAATCGGTGCGGGCGGCCATGCCCAACACCATCGAGCGCGCCAAGGAGATCGTCGCCAAGCGCGGCGAGATCCTCGACCAGGCGCGCAAGGACGCCGCCGCGATCATCGCGGACGCGCAGCAGAAGGCCGCCGAAGGCGAGGCCAGCGCCAACGCCCGGATCCAGGATGCGGTGCAGCGCGCGAAGGAGCGCGTGATGCAGGCGCGCGACACCGCCGAGCAGACCGTGGCCGACGCGCAGTCCGAGGCGATGCGGCTCATCAGCGAGCACAGCGTCACCGTGATGGCCCGGGAGCAGTCGGAGCAGATGCTGCGCCAGGCCCGCGAGGCCGCCGAAAAGGTGGAGAACGACAGCCGCCAGCGCGCCGAGCAGGCCATCGCCGAGGCGCAGGGCTACGGCGAGGCGCTGCAGCGCCGCACCGAGGAGTGGGCCATGCAGTATACCGCCGGCGTGCGTTCGGTGACGGAGGACATCGTGGGCGAGGTGGAGGAAACCCTCGCGAACGCGCTGACGGACGTGCGCAACACGCAGAAGCGCCTGCAAACCACCCTGGGCAAGCCGCCCGCCGCGCCGGAAATCCACGCGCCCGCGGAGCCGGACCTGTTCTGAGACGCACGAAAAATAACGCTCCCCCGCAGGTTGTTGGCCTGCGGGGGAGCGGAGCATCAGAAGCCTAGAACCACATCCAGATCCATCCGAACAGGAAGATGAATTTGATCCAATTCCATACGGTGGATTCATACTTGGTGCCGAATATGGTCTTCACCACACGGATCGTAACGGTTTTCGTTGCGCTGTGGTTTTCGTTGTCGCTGGCCTGGAGCGTGGCCCGATAGGTACCCACGGGCAGGCCCTTCGCGATTTCCAGCCGCATCTCGCTTTCGTCCCAGGTGATTTCCGGGGTGGCGCTGGCGCCGGTGATGCTCTGGCTGCCGATGACGGCATAGGGGTCCGTGACGGTGTCGTCATAGTCCTCGGGCAGCGTCACCTCCACGGCGCCGAGGATTTGCACGGGATAAGCGCTGTTGAAGGTGGTGCCGTCGCCCAGCTGCCCGAACTCATTGTCCCCCCAGCACCAGATCGTGCCGTCCTCTTGCAGCGCGGCCGCGAAATGCAGCCCCGCCGCGACGGCGGCGACGTCTTTCAGGCCCGGCACCTGTGTGGGGACATAGTGGGGCTCCACAACGCCGCCGTCATACCACCAGCGGAAATCGCTGAGGCCGCAGGTCCAAACCGTGCCGTCCGTTTTCAGCAGTATCGTGTAGCCGTTGTGCGCCGCGATGGCGGCGATGTCTGTGAGCTCCGGAATCTCCGCGGGAAGGAGCGAGTGCTGCGTGTTGCCATATACGCCATTGCCGAACTGCCCGCCGGTGTTGTCTCCCCAGGCCCAAATCGTGCCGTCCGATTTCCACGCGAAGGTGTGGTACCCCCCTGTAGCAATGGCGGTGACATCGGTCAGGCCCACCACCTGTGCGGGCGAATGCTGATACCACGCTGTGGAGCCGTTGCCAAGAGCGCCGCCCGCGTTGTAGCCCCAGGCCCAGACGGTTCCGTCCGCTTTCAGCGCGAAGGTCTGGCTGTTTCTCGCCGCGATGGCCGTGACGCCGGAGATATCTACCCGCTCAGGCGTGGTTGCGTCCACAGGCATGTTATTGCCGAAGGAACTTCCTTCGATGGCCATACCCCAGCGCCAAACCGTGCCGTCCGCTTTCAGCGCCACGGTGAAGCCGTCCCCCGCCGCGATGGCGGTGACCCCGGAGATCGCCGTCACCCGCGTGGGGACGCGGCGGTCCCGTTTGTCGCCGAGGCCGAGCGCGCCGTTGCGGTTGTCCCCCCAGGTCCAGACCGTGCCGTCCTCCTTGAGCGCGACGGTATGGCCGTATCCGGCCGCCAGGGAGGCGACGCCGGAAAGCCCGGGAATGATGATGGGGGTCCCTCGGTCCTTCGTGGTGCCCTCGCCGAGCTGCCCGGCGTAGTTATGCCCCCATGTCCAGACGGTGTTGTCGGGCCGCAGCGCGACGGCATGAAAGTTGCCCGCAACGAACGTGGACTGCGATACCGCCGCCGCAGGCAGCGCCAGCACCGCTAGCAAGTAAGCTGCCAGTATCGCCGTGATTGCCCGTTTGAATCGCTTTCTCATCGTATCGCCCTTCCTTTTATATGTGCGTGAAAAGTATAGCACGCGCGCGGGAGGGGTGTCAAGGGAATTTTTCGCGGGGGCAAGTCTTAGCCGAGCACCTGCTTCACGGCCGCTACGATCTCCTCCTTGGAGGTCACGCCCACGCTGCGCCAGCGCGCCTGCCCGCCCTGCACCACCACGATGGTGGGGATGCTCATCACGTTGAAGCGCACGGCCAGCGCGGGCTGCTGGTCGACATTGACCTTGTAGCATTCCGCCAGGCCCCGCAGCTCCTCCTGCGCCTGCTGAAACAGCGGCGCCTGCATGCGGCACGGCCCGCACCAGTCCGCGGTAAAATCCAGCACCATCGGTTTTTCGGCGTCCTGCAGCGCGGCCTCAAGGTCCAGCGACGCGGTTTGGCTCATGGGTGTGTCCTCCTATTGATTATGGTTTATCTATCATTTCCCGCAATTGCGCGATTTCTCGTTTCGGCCATTCCGCTTCCATTTCCACTTGCTCGTCCGCCAGGCCCAAGCGCCCGCCCAGGGCGATCACCTGCTCCCACGCCCAAATCGCCTTTTCATACTCGTTCATTTCGGTGTACAGAAAGGCCAGATGGTAATAGCTGCTCCCGCCGTCGGGGTTGCTTGCGATGGCCCGCGTGAAATACGCTTCGGCTTCCCCGAATCGCTTCAGCTCTTTGCACAGCTTGCCGCACCAGAACAGAATCCCATCGTCCCCCGGGAATTTCTCCAGGCATTTCGATGCAATCTCAAGCGCTTTTTCGGGATCAACCGCGGCGTAGGAGGCGATCAAGCCTTGCCAGCTGCGCGCCCGTTCGGGGTTAGTATGGACGGCTTCTTCATACTTATCAATATTCTCCCGGTGCCGCCCCAGGCTTTCCAGCAGATATTGCAGCTGCCCCTCGGCGTTCTCGCTGCCCATATCAATTGCTTTTTGCAGGGCTTCCTCCGCTTTCTGGTTCAGCACTTTCGCGTGAAATTGATTCAGTATGCCGAAATTGCGATAGTCCTCGGCGTCGGCCTTGCCTTCCCCGATCAGTTTATCAAATTCAGCGTTGGCCTTCCCGAAATTCGGCGTGGTCCGGCGGTGCTCATACAAGGCAAGCAGCCGCTCCGCCTTGTTCTTGTAGCCCTGCATGTTCGGCTGAAAAAGCTCGTCGATGCTGGTCTCGAAATAATCGGCAATCGCGGGGAGCAAATATAAATCCGGCGAGGTAACGTTGTTCTCCCATTTGCTCACCGACTGGCAGGTGACTGAAAGCTGCGCCGCGAGCTGCTCCTGCGTGACGCCTTTTTCGGCGCGCAATTTTTTGATATTCCCGCCGATGTGAAAAGCCATGTGAAACCCCTCCTGCATTCATTTGATGTGGCCAGTATATCATGCCGGAGGGTGTTTTTCAAGCGCGAGGAAGGCAACAGGGGTAGCGCGATGCGCCAGCGTTCTCAAATAATCCTCAATTTCGCGGTTGTTATGCAGCGTTACAACCTTATCCTGAAACTGCGCGACAAGGGCCTTCGTTCCATACGCGTCGCGGTCGTAATTTTTCGCCCACCGAAACATGGCATGGAGCATGGCGAGCGTGGGCCGATAGCCGCATTTTTCAGCCCCAAGCTTCTGCTTGAGCCAGCGCGAAACGATCCGCTTCCTGCGGGTCGCCAGCGGTATGTCGAGCAGGATAACCGTATCCGCCTGCCGCATGCCCTCCGCGAAACAGCCGCGCCCCGTGTCCTCCATAATGTACTGCCCGCCCGCCAAAATATCCTGGAACAGCCTGTCGCGCTCCTCCGGAGGGCGCTTCGTGTTGCCCCGGGGATCGGACGGGTCCACAATATGGGCAAGCTCGTCCAGATGATGGCACGGGATATTGACAATGCTTGATATCCGCCTGGCCAGCGTGGATTTCCCGCTTGCGACCGAACCCAAGATATACAGCTTCATATCACCTGGAACCCCATCTCCGCGAAGTAGTCCGCCGCCTCCTCCACGGCCTCGGGATCGGCGGGCGGCATGTCTTGGAAGGCGTAGTCCATGCCGGCGGCCTCCCATTTCGGCGCGCCCAGCTGGTGGAAGGGCAGCAGCTCCACGCGCTCGATGCACTTGTAGGGCCGCAGGCG
>Ga0268262_10003659_pt1 | contig 16491 bp, 17 predicted proteins | sample TergutNc150P3_FD_190354 | JGI IMG/M metagenome (GOLD analysis project Ga0268262, IMG submission 190354) | Nasutitermes corniger P3 segment gut microbial community from laboratory colony in Florida, USA - Nc150 P3 (SPAdes) (version 2) | ecosystem: Host-associated > Arthropoda: Insects >... | reverse complement strand
AAAAATGTGCCGTCTCGCGTATGCGGTCAGTGCGGAGAAGCTTCGTACAGCGATGAAGTGGCACGACGGCTTGAACAGATTGTTCATAGTCTGATGGATTCCGCTTCTGCCGAAATCGCAGTGGTTAGTTATTCTGAAAAAGCCGCCTGAATTAAGTAACTATCACCCACGCTTGACTGTTAATAAATATTTTTATCTGTTCATTGCTCACACCACGCTGCTTTTATTTCTAAGTGTGGGCAAGATGTATGCCTAAAGATTTTCTTTGGGGTCCTAGTCGGGAAAAAAGCACCGCGACGGGGCGCGGCACTTTTTTCCCGACCACCCCTCAAGTATTTTATTAGGCATACATCTTAATCGCATTTGGGTGTCAGACTTCATGTAACTAGTGACTGTCACCATTGCGTTACCGTGCATTTAATTTTATGAATAAGTAGTACAAAAAAATGAGTATTTTTGGTATCTCTTATTTTAAATACCGTTTGAAAACCCCATTCATTGTTCTATTCATTTTTTGAGCCATTTCTTTAGATATTCGGTTTAATATTCTTTTTGTGTGTTCAGTTTCTCTAATTGGTACAACTTTAGGTACATAATTTGTCTTAAAAAGCTCGTATAATTCTACCTCAAGACCATCTGCCAGTTGAGATAATATATCTGGTTTGGGGAATTTTAGCCCCCTTTCAATTTTACTTAAATAAGTTATAGAAATATCTGCTTTTTCTGCTAAAATGGCTTGTGAATATTGTCTGCCAGCCCTTAAATTCTTGATATTTTTACCTAATATTGCCTTTATTTCATTACCATTCATAATAATTGCCCTTTTTTATACCATACCTTATTGAACAATATGGATTACCTATTGACAAAAGCCGATATGGGCTTATATTATGATATGGTACGATATGGACTACTGGTAATTTTTATATAAAATGACCATTTTCATAGAATTTTGTTTACAAAAGAGGGTAATTTTAATGAATAAAAATTTAATTTTTGTACTGTTTTTCACAGCAAGTATTGTTTTTGGGCAGGCTAATGTTCCAGCAATTGTTGTTTCAACATTTTCTGCCAGAGGACAGGCAGTTTCTGCTGACGACGCAGAAACCATTACCGAATTGTTTATTTCTGAACTAGCTAAAACAGGCGGGTTGCGTGTTGTTGACAGAACAAGCCTTGATCGTGTAATCAGTGAAATGAGTTTCCAAACAAGCGACTGGTCTAATTCTCAAAAGACAGCAAGATTGGGTGCAGCCCTTAACGCTAATTATCTTGTACGTGGTCAAATCAGTCAACTAGGGCAACAAATAACTGTAAATATTTCCGCATTGGATATAAATACATTAGAAGTTATCTCACCTTTAACAGAAACATTTGATATTAATGTAATATACGATACTAAAGAGGATAGATGGTATGATAAAAAAAGTATTATTGGAAAAATGCCTTTTATAGCTGAATCAATCATCAAACCTATTATTGCAAGATTTTCCCCATCTTTACTTGTAGGACGTTGGCGATCAAATGATAATCGTGCAATCATTGAATTTAGAACAGATGGCTCTATTGTTGTAGAAAAATATGATTTTAGTTGGTCTAGTGACGGCATTCAATATAGTACAAGTGGAAGTGGTATCGCAACAGGGACAGGTAATTATGTATTTGGTTCCCCAGATAAAGGATCACCTATCATAATAAATTTATCTTTGAAAAGCACTAATAATTTGAGTGATTATTTTAGTTCCATAACATATAGTGGTACTCTTCAATGGAATAATACATCAAAAAATAATTTTACCTTTAAAAACGGTACTATTACACGACCTAATTATAATTATACTTTTACTGGAAATGGTCTCCCTCATGGTTATAGTAGTAGAAGTGATTATTATAATTTCTCTAATTCATTTTTTAGAATCGAATAATTACAGGTTCAAACATTGAAATATATATTCTGGAGAAGAAAATGAAAAAAATTATAATTTATTTGATATTGTGTTTCATGGCGGTTGTTGTTTTTGGGCAGACTAATGTTCCTGCAATAGTGGTTTCAACTTTTTCTGCAAGAGGGCAGGCAGTCTCTGCTGACGACGCAGAAAGCATAACTGAATTGTTTATTGCTGAACTGGCTAATCAAAGCGGTGTGCGAGTGGTTGACAGAACAAGTATTGAACGTGTTGTTAACGAAATGCGGTTTCAAACAAGCGATTGGTCAAATCCGCAAAAAACCGCCCAATTAGGAACGGCTTTGAACGCTGAATATCTTGTACGAGGACAAATAAATCAATTAGGACAACAAATATCTATTGCCCTTACCGCATTAGATATTAAAACACTTGAGGTGGTATCATCAACTACTAGAACTTTTAATGCTAATAATATTTATACCACCGACAAAGGTGCTCTATTTGGCAGAGAAAATTATGGAGGTGAGGATGGTAAGATTTATAGTAGTACAGTTATATATTTAATAGCAAAATTAATTGCCGATCCAATCAAAACAAAAATGACAGCGCAGGGAATACAAAATTATTTAGTTGGAACATGGCGAGCAACAGGTAATAATTATACACACATTGAGACTAATACATCAGGTCCCAATCAGTTGTTTATTATATTTAATAATGATGGGACATTCACATACACTATGAATGAATGTTTTACCGCATCTGTATCTACACCATCTGGTGGGATGTTTCCTAACATAACCAATTTTGTACTTAAATTTCAGACAGAAGGTAATGGTTCTTTTGAATTCAAAGGAAACAATATGCTCATTTTCAGAGGCAATTATCGAACAAACGGAATACAAATCAGTAAAGGAGCTACCTCATGGGATTCATCACGTCCTTACAATGTAAACAATATTATAAATTTCAGTGTTACTGTTGAAATAACAAGCAATGGACAAATAATGCAATGGAAAGAAAGACCAGAGATGAGTGGTAGTTATGATCAAAATAAGCAAATTCCCATTCCAACCATGTTTCAAAAAGTTTCCTCTAGGTAACGTAGGGAAGTTATGAAAATATCAATAATACAAAATTATAAAGAACATTTTTTATTTAGTCTTGGAGATAACCATGCATATAAATAAAATTATTTACTTCCCTATATTATTATTTCTTATAACAGCAAGCAACATTTTTTCACAACCACAACCACCTATTGACGGTATGAGTCCTTTAGAAATGAAAATTACAGAAGACGGCAAACGAATTATTGCCGCTTATGAAACCTGTACTATTGTTTGGGATATATCTAAACGTGAAATATTGCGAAGAATACCTAGATATTTGTCTTATTATCCTGATTATTTTTTATCAGTTAAGGCGATAAATCAAGACGGCACAATACTTGCCGTTGGCAATAATCAAATATTAAGTCTTTACAATACAGAAAATAATAGACTTATTAAACAGATCAATGTTTTTGAATATATAAAAGACCCTAATACTACAGACTCTCACGGCTTTTCTACCATGATAGGCTGGCAACAAGAAGAATTTAGCCAGATTTATTTTACACCAGATAATAAATATTTAATTATTATTTCTAATGATGATAGAATAAAGTATGTTGACCTCATTCGATATTCTATTATTTCAATTAATGCATCTAATGATATAGAACTTCCTCGTCCTACAATGAAGGGAGATATATTAGATTTTAACATTTCCATAGGAAAGGCTGTTTTTCTCGATAATTTTAGCATAATTATATTTAATATTCTTTCAGGTAGAAAAGAAGGTGATATTTTGCGTAAATATAACAATTCTGATTTTCGACCAATTTCATTTTCATTAAACAATAATAAAAACAAACCTTCTGTTATGTTGGCAATAAACAATAATTGGGAATACTATTTATTATTTTGTGATATTGATAAACGAACAATAATAAACGCAAAAAAATTAAATGGCGTGGCAAATATTGTTAAATTCACTTCTGATGATAACATTGTCGCTCTTGCTCGAAACAATTATATTTGCCTTTATAATATTCAAAGTGGAAATGAAATTGCACGTTTAGTTGCATACGAAGAACCAAAGCCTCCAAATACACCACAGCCTACAAGAGCACAAACAAGAACTTTATGGAGAACTATACAATTAGGCAGTTTTTCATCTTTTGTTGACGCTTTCCGTTTAGTTAAAAATATGGAAGAAGAAGGTTTTAAGCCTTTTATTGAACGTACTAAAACTAACAATACAACTTCTTGGTGTGTTGTAATTAATAATATACCAGATAAAGAATTAACATTCTTTAGCGATTTAGTAAAAAACGCAGGTTTTACTAATATTTTACTTAGAGATGATATATCGGAAATGCGTCAATGATAAGGCATTATTTTCCGTGTATGCGGAAATAAAATAGATTAAGGAGTTATGTTATGAAAAAGAAAGAGTTTTTAGTAATGTTATTGTTATTTTTGACAATGACGGTCATCGGTTGCACAAGTAATGCTTCGGCACAAACTAGCACAGTAAGCACAACAAATACAACAAGCCAATCGGGAAACAGAGCGAATCCCGATGTTCCGGACTGGTATCTCAATCCGCCGGAAGACCCTGATTATATTTATGGTATCGGTTCCGCTAAAATGCAAAATACAGACAGGGCACGCCGAGCGGCAGAACATCGTGCTCGTACTTCGTTGGCATTTCAACTTAATGCTTATGTTAAAGCGATGGAAGTTGACTACGGAAAGGAAGCGGGAACAACAAATAATATGGCTTCTATAGAGTTGTTTGAAAATATAGATCGTCAATTGGCGGTTGCGTCTTTGAGCGGCGCAAATATCACAAAACGCTTTGTAGCCTCTGATGGTACTCAATATGCATTAATAAGTTATCCAAAAAATTCCGCAAAAGCGTCTGCAAAGGGCGTTATTGAAAATGCAGCTACAAAAGCAGCTACAATTCAGAAAGACATAGCACTTAAAGCTATGGACGAAGCTTTTGCAGAAATTAATAAGCCTCAACCTGTTGAGACAGGAGAATAAGAAATCTCTTATGCGTACAGTTACTAATATGATCAAAACATTCAATCGTAAAACTTTGTTTTTATTTCTCCTATGTGGTATGCTTGTTACATTTCCCGTAAATGCTGGTGCAAAACAAGAAAAACAAAAAGTTAATACAAATGACAATGTTTTGATCTTTATTGGTTCTGCTCGAAAATATCTGCGTCTTTCTGATTCTATTAATGCCGCTCTAAAGGATGCCGCCAGAAAAGTAGCTTTTTATCATTCTGTAAGTGGCGAAATAGTTACCCACGAAAGTAGCGGTACTTTGGTGGGTAACACTTTTATTTCAGAATTTGAGATTAAAACACCTGACGATTATGCACAGTATCTTGATAAACTGGAATATAACGTAGAAACAGATGTATTTGAATCTGATAATGCTGTATTTGTAAAAGTCGGTTATCGAAATAATATAAAAATCAATATTGATTATAAACAAGATAAAAATGTTGAAAAACCTTTATGGGTTGATAAAGTACCTTCTAGGATTGGCTCATACTTAGCCACTGTAGGTTATTCTGCGCCTCGTCTTTACCATAGTGATACGGTCGTTGCCTCTTATGAAAATGCTATTATTACACTAATACAGTTAGCTTGTTCAAGAATCAGTACAATAGAATCAGAAACCAATAAATCATATAATATGTCATCTTTAACAGTTTCAAGAGGAACATTGACTGGATTTTACGTTTTGGATACATGGACTGAGCCGGTAACGAAATCTGTTTGGACATTGGCAATCGCAAAAGAATTCATCGAAAATGAAATGTTATCTGATATATCAAAAGTTAATGATATTTTTAATCCTTCCCCATCATATAAAATTGTTCCTGTACAATCATTTCCTGATACCTCAATTCCTGTTGAATGGACGATCAATTTACCAAAAGATACGGAAACAATAGTTTATTTTTGGGGTTTCTCAGGAAAAAGCAAAGACCGCAGGGAAGCGGAAGCAAATGCTTTGCTGGACGCAAAGTTAAGAATTTCCGGTTATGTTTACGAAACGATTGAAGGTAATTATACGGAGATTTCACATTATAAAAATGATATGGGGCATATTTTCGAAGATTCTGAAATTATCGATGAAGTTTCAAGAAGTTATACCAAAAATATTCTTGAAGGAATTAAACCGATAAAAAGCCAACCTGTAACTTACCCTAACGGCAGTATAGAAGTACAAATTTTAGTTTCTGTCATGAAGTCTGATATTGCAAAAAAGCGAAATGAAATAAACAGGCAAATGGCGGAACTTTCACTTTATTATAGCTCACAAATAACCTCAAAAGACACACCGGATTTGGAAACTCTGCGAAAATACAAACAGATTTTAGCACAACTAGACCCTCTTCAACGCTCGCTTATTTATTATCGAGGATTAACAGAACCAGTGAATCTTTATGTGTACTTAAATGAACAAATAAGAAAAATTGGCAATATTGTTTATAATGCACATATAGAATTTAATGGAAATTTTAGCGATTTAGAAAAAACAAATATTCTAAATGCTCTGCAAGATGGACTGAAAAGTAATAATGTTTTTATGCAGCTTCATAATGCAGAAACCGCTACCAACTTTAAATTTATTATCAGTGGTGAAGAAGAAAAACCTTACAGTAGTTTTGTCCGCTGGAAAGTACCGGGACTTTCAGTACAATTATATTATGGAAACACACTGTTAGTTTCCGAAAATTTACAAGTTCCCATTCAAATAAACAGAGAGTGGCTTATTAGCACAACTGGAAAAGAGATTAAACAAAAAAAAGAATTTTTCATAAATATAAAGGAAGTTCTTTAAAAAAGGTGTAAAATGAAAAAAGCTAATTTATACTTTATGACATTTTTTGTTGTACTATTACTGTTACCGGTAACATTGTTTGCTCAAAAAAAAGAAAGCCTTGCAATATTTACTTTTAATGGTGGTAATGCTTCTGACGGCGAGGCTATAGCGTCAAGTCTTTCACGGCAAGCAACATTGCGTAACGCTTTTAACAAAACAACCTTGATAACAAGAAGTACAATTGCGGCAATGAATTTCGAACAGCGTTTTCAACGAAACGGATTAACCGATGCGGACACAATTTTTGAACTTGGTAAAGCACTTAATGCTTCCCATGTTATAGCAGGTTTCATAACTCGTTTTGGAAATACTAACCTTATTCTGATAAGCATAATGGACGTTGAGAGCCTACAGCAAATAGCCGGAGATTACAGGACTTATCGGTCAATTGAAGAAATTGACAAACTAATTCCTGACATTGCTCAAAAACTTGCAGTTAAAGTAACAAGGAATACAAACGCTTTGCCGGGTCTTTCTGTTCCGCCTTTTAACATATTATCAGGTGTTGATCAGAATGAGGCGATGGTACTCGCGCAGATACTAGCCTGTGAACTTGCAAATGATAATAAGTTCGCAGTGTTACCACGTACTGAAAGTGTTGAAACAGTACTTGAAGAACACCGAAGACAACGAAGCGGAGTAACCAATCAGGAACGAATAAAACTTCTTGGTGCGGGTCGAAACGCACAATATGTTTTGTCCGGTACAATACAGCGTTTAGGAACATTGAATAAATTTACTGCCGACATACTAAATATATCAGACGGTAGTTTTGTGGAAGGGCATGAAGAACCATATACAACATTATCGCAAGGTTTAGAGTTGTTACCAAAACTGGCGGCACAGCTTATTTGGAAAACAAGTTTAGCCGAAATAAAAGCTTCAGACGTAGGAGTATATACGATTAATAATTCAAAAAATATACAAATTAACACAGACATTGATTTTTCCATATTTGAAAATAAGATAATTACATTTCAAGGTGAGGGAAATATAACTTTTTCCGGTGCGTTCTCCATTCATAAAAATGCAGTAATAATTTTAGACAACATTCATTTTATTGGGGAGTATTTTAATGTTTTTGACGGCGGTAAACTTGAAATGCGAAAAGATGCAATCATTTCCGGTCAAATTAATGTTCGAACTGGCGGTAACTTTATCATGAACGGCGGGACAATAACTAACGCAATGGGTAATGGCGTAGATGTTAGCGGTACTTTTACTATGAATGGGGGAAATATAAGAGGGAATAATGATAGAGGTGTTGTTGTTAATTCCGGCGGTACATTTATAATGAATAATGGAATGATTGGTGGATTTAACAGAAATTGTGGCGTTTATTCTTCCGGCATTTTTACCATGAATGGCGGAGACATTTGGCGTAACAATGTTGCTTATTTTTATAATGATACTAATTTTTATAGTGATACTTATTTAAATAATGATTACGGTGGCGGTGTTCATATTATTGGTGGTATTTTTACCATGAATGGCGGAACCATTGCTCGTAATAAAGCTAAAAGAGGCGGCGGTGTGCGTGTTGATGGCGGTTTATTTATGATGAATGGTGGAGAAATCAGTGATAACCAAGCGAACTTTTTAGGTGGAGGTGTGTATTTTGGAAATGATGGTAAATTTCTTAAGAAAAAAGGAAAAATTCTCAGTACAAATCGAGCAAATGATGGAGGAAATATTGTTTACGGTTGGGTTAGAAATAACGATGATAAAAAACGCAATAGTGAAGCCGGAGAAACAGTAACTCTTGACAGCAGTATCAACGGCAAGAAAGGAGGCTGGGAGTAATCTTTTTCAATAATAAGTGTAACCAATGAGAAAATATTATAACGAGGACGATACGTTGGTGTTACCAAATTCGCCCTTGTAAAAAAATATATTATTAAAGGAGTTAAACAATGAAAAAGACAGTATTTATTTTCATTCTTTCTATCGTTTCTGTATTGTACTTACAAGCACAATCTTCTATCGCTGTTATTGACTTTGACTCTGGCAATTACTGTACAGTGCAGAAAGCCGCCATTATGACAGACCTTTTCCGTAATGAATTAATCCGTTCAGGAAAAGCGGACATAGTTGACAGGAAAAACATGGACAAAATAATCGCTGAAATGAAATTTCAAATGAGTGATTGGGTAAATCCTGTAAAGGTAAAACAAATTGGACAAATGATAGGTGCAGATCATTTAATAACTGGTAATTTTGATATTTTGGGTAATAATATTTATTTAGTTGTTCAAATGTTGGATATTGAAACATCAAAATCAGTTTATTCATCAAAAATGGTTATGTCGTATTGGGAAGAATATGACAGAAAAGTAAAAAGTTTCGCAGAAGAATTTATAAAACAATTTCCTACAAAAAATATTTTCACTGGAACATGGTCAACCAATATATCCCATGATAATATAATTGATACTTATACAATTACTTTTACTGACACAAACCGTTGTAATATTAAAATTTCCAGTTTTGCTAATAATTCTGAAACAAATGAAGAAGGTCAAGGGACATATACCTATGACGGTAATATACTTAAAATTACATTAATATTGCGTAATTCAAAGATACCTCATATAAATAATATTCAATGGGCAAGCGTCATTTCTATTGCTGGCGGTAACTCTTCGTTTAATATGCTTGTAAAACCAACCAGTAAAAGTACAAATCAAGTACGTGTTACTTTTATAAAAGAATAAAGGAGAATAAATATGAAAAAGACATTATTATTAATTGGATTATTATTGTTATCTACATTTGCTTTTACACAACAACAGACAACGATTTTTCAGCCTGATTACTTCGTAAAAGTAGAAGGCGGTACATTTCTAATGGGTAGCCCTTTAAGTGAATTTGGTCGTTATGAAAATGAAGTTCAGCATTCTGTTACAGTTAGCAGTTTTTACATTGGTAAGTATGAAGTAACTCAAAAAATATATCAGACGGTCATGGGAAAAAACCCCAGTTATTTCAAAGGTGATAATCTGCCTGTTGAAATGATTGACTGATATGATGCAATTGAATTTTGTAATGAAATTAGCAAACGTGAAGGTTTGACACCAGTTTATACAATAGACAAGAGACGCAGTAATCCAAATAATGAGAGCCAATATGATACCAAACGATGGTTAGTAACTTGGAACCAGAAAGCAAACGGCTATCGCCTTCCTACAGAAGCGGAATGGGAATATGCCTGCCGTGCAGGAACATTAACACCCTATAATATTGGTAATAGAATAACAACATCTTTTGCAAATTTTAGTGAGGAAAAAGTTATTAATAAAGAAAAAACAACCGAAGTTGGAAGTTTTGCACCAAACGCATGGGGATTATACGATATGCACGGTAATGTTCAAGAATTTTGTTGGGACTGGTATGGAACATATCAAGGCGGAAGACAAGTTGATCCGATTGGGGCACTTTCTGGTTTTGGTCATGTATTACGTGGTGGGTCATGGCGTTTTGGTAGCGTAAGTTTACGTTCTGCTAATCGTTGGTTTGATGAACCATTTGGTCTTGGCGGTGATATTCCACATGAAATAGATTTTGGTATGCGTTTAGTACGCAATGCTCAGTAAATATTAAGTTCGGTATTATTCAATACCGAACAATTTACTTAAAATCCGAAGGACTCATTTTAAAATCCTCATCAACAACAACAAAAACATTATTTAGTTGTATTATTTTGTTATCAATTTTACTTTTTACATAATATGCGCAATAAGGGTAATTTTCAGGAATTCTAGGCTCTTCTTTAAAGGAAAAATAAACCATCTCATTTTTATCCAAATTCATAATGTTATATTCAGGTGGCTTAACAATAATATTAATATCTGTTAATTTTCTAATATTATTCAAATTCAAATCCATTACGTTGTTTTTTGATAATACAGCATATATATAATCATCTTTATTAAAAAAATAAGAATAACCTAATACTTGTTCATGTTTCATAAAAATTAATTTATTATCATCATCAGGCAATATATCCTTATATAAATAAATTTCTATTTTACGTTTTTTATCCGGCAATTGTTTATTTGGATATACATAACAGCCAATATCTCCGTTTATGCACCTAATACTAAAATTTCGTACGTTCTTTTCAAGAGTAATAAAATTATCAATTTTGGGGTTTAACTCTAATATATTCCTTTTGTCTTGATTGTTTTCATCGGGAATATCATAAGATAAAATAATAGAAGATTTATCAAAATTAACTGTTTCAATACCATATAAATCTATCCAATTAATAATTACCTTCCCATTATACTCTTTTGAATTACAGGAAAGAAAAAGAAATAACTCTAAAAATAGAAGTAACATTATTATTAAGTATTTTCTCATATCAATAGGCTATAATAAAAATATTAATTTGTCAAGATCAAATACCATATTGAGTTATTTTAGTATCCGTCTAGTACGCAATGCTTTCTACTTGACATATTATAAACAATTTAATATATATATCTTATGAAGAATATAGCAATTATAATTATTATTTTGTTTATTAACGGGTGTGCGCCAAAACCATTACCTGATACAAATTACAGAATTGATTTATCAAAATATGAATTAAAATTATTAAAAAAATATATACAAAAATATGGTAACTTAAATAATGAAATAATTATAAATGGTAATTATTTATATTCTGATAATATGGATTTATTAAAAAAAATTAAAATTAGGCTTGAAGGAATGACACCTAGTTATTATCCGGTTTCTATTACAATAAAACATGAGAATAATTATTATTCTGTTGATAGAAATACAGAAATTACTAAATTAATTAATAAATTGAATTGGCTTAACGATAGTGAATTATATAATAATATTCCAAAAAACAGTATGAGTATTGTAAAAATTAATTATCCAGATGAGATGTTAAATCTATCTAAAGAAGAATTTATGAATAATTACTTAAAACAAGAAAATGATAATATTTATTCTGTTAATGTAAAAGATAATCTATCTAAATATGTATTAACATTAAGTGAAACAAAATATGACTTTATGTTAAAAATTATTGATAATAACATTAAAGTAATTGATGTTAAAATAGAAACAATAAATAACAAGTGATAAAAAAGACCAACGTACGCGTTCTGACCGTCACCTTACCCTCAGTGACAGTTACCTAACCTCTGATGATAAATACAATGATTTTGGTATTAAAAACCGATTTTAACAATGAAAACAAAATTAAAGCATATTTTAGCCTCAAATATTAAAAATCAGCGGAATTTATTGGGTTATTCACAGGCAAAACTGGCGGAACTAGCCAATATTTCCCCTTCTTATATGGCTACTATTGAATTGGAGCGGAATTTTCCCTCTGATAAAGTGCTGGAACATATAGCCCACGCCCTGAAAATAGACCCTGTAGAGCTTTTTTCTATAAATTGTTACCAAATAGATGAAATGAGAGCCTTCCAAAATTCTATATTTGAAGCCTACGAGCAAGCCTTAAAAAATCAAATTATCAAATTTAAAAAAGTGTCTGATACCAAAAAAAATTAATGCACACGCTCCGTGACAGTCACAATTACGCGATGTCTTGAGATTTATAGATGGTGTTCTTAAAAGGCCATGAAAAGTGTATAAAACTGCCTATTTACATTTTTTGCCGCCTATTATATACTTAAAATGAGAAATGGTAGATCAATATAAATGTATGATGATGTTATTTACAAAGGTCGTTTTATTTGGAACAGACTCAAGGCGGAGATCAACCGTAGGGAACATGGAATAACATTTGAGAAAGCAACAGAGGCATTTGACAATCCGTTTTTTGTCGTTGGTGAAAGACAAAATAGTAACGAAATCCGGCCGTGTTTTCCGTCCGGGAAATAAGGAATTACTCGAAAATATCCCTGCCGATATTGTTCAGGAAATGGCGAAGAGAAAATTGGAAGAAATCGAACGCTATAAAGAAAAGAAAGAATGACTCCCCTATTTGATCTTTGTGTGAAAATTTTTGTATTAGATTCTTCTTTTCTTCCGCCACTCCACAAACATTTGAACCCCGGGACGTAACGCTATAAAAACAACAACCAAACCCATAATAATCGACGCAATCTCTCTTGGGATCTGCCGCAGTTGCATCAATGGTTGGGCGGATTTTAACATTCCAAAAAGCAGTCCCATTATCGCTATTCCCAACGCGGAACAATTTCCGGCAAGAGCGACGGCAATGCCGTCAAAACCGTAATTATCAAACGATGTCAATATGCGTCCGTAATTGAACATTCCCAATGAAACAACCGCGCCGCCAAGACCGGCAAAAGCGCCGGAGATAGCCATTGCCGCAGTGATATTTGTTTTTACGCGCATACCGGCATACAGAGCCGCGTCTCTGTTAAAACCTGCGGCTTTAAGAGAAAAGCCAAACGCGCTTTTTTCCATGACTAGCCAATAAATTATTACAGCCGCAATGGTAAACCAAAGACCGTTGTTCAAGCCGGATCTGTTTGTAATTGCAGATAACACAGGATTTGAAAGAGTTGCGCCAGCAGGAAAATTCGGGGTTTTAAAAGTATTACTGCCGGGAATGTTTAACGTTACAAGCCTGTGGAGAAAAAAAGCGATGTAGTTCATCATGATTGTAGCGACCACTTCCGATACCTTATACCTTGCTTTTAAAATACCGGCAATGCCGCCCCACAACGCGCCAAAAAACATTGCACCTAACACGGCGATAGAAAAATGAATGGGGACTCGCTCGCCTGTTACGCGCACAAAACCTACTGCGATTAGCTGAGCGGCCGTTAAGCCCGCGATGTACTGTCCTTCCGCCCCAATGTTGAATAATCCGGCGCGGATGGAAAACCCCATGCTTAAACCGCATAGAATAAGCGGCATGGAAATTACTATCCATTCCCCAATATAGCGCACATTCCACGCGCCGCGTGTTAAATCAAATCCGCTGACTACCTGTAGCAGAGCCTGATACATGACAAGCGGATTTTTTCCGATTAAAGTGATAAGTAACGTGGCGACAAGAAAACCAAGAAACACAACTAAAGCGGAGATTACGGCATTAGAGCCTGTAAAAATTTCAAGAACTTTATCTTCTATTTTACTAATTTTAGTCGTCAATTGCCCTTAAATCTTTCGGGAAACCAGGCAGACGCATTGAGTCCGCAAGAGTCGCCGCCACTTTAATATTTCCGTTTGCAATTTGCGCTTTAATAAGCTCCAATCTGTCAGTTATATTTTTGCTTAGAGCGGGATTCAAGGCGGAATAGCCGACACCTTCGGCTTTTAAATCAAAAACTATAACGCTTGGTTTAAAAGTTTTATTTTTAACCGCGTTTAAAGCGAAAATAACGCTGTTCTCCACGCGCTTAAGCATTGATGTAAGAACGGCTGAATCTTTTGCATTATAAAGTCCGTCTTCATATTGATCGGAGTCCACGCCAATCGCCCAGACATTCTTGCCTAAGATGCGATATTCCTTCGCCTGCGCGATAGTTCCGTTTCCGCTGTTTCCCGCCGCGGAAAAAATAGCATAAACGCCTGAATCATACCAAAGTATCGACTGGGATTTTGCGAGGGCGGGTTCATCCCAACTATCTACATAATAATCTACTATTTCCGCGTCGGGAATAATAGAAAGAATACCTTGCACATAACCCACCTCAAACTTGGTAATGACCGAGGAAGGCATTCCGCCGATAAAACCAAAGCGAGGGGAAGGTACGCCGTCTTCAAGCGCTTTTAAAGCGGCGGCAACGCCGACAAGATAAGAGCCTTCATGTTCCGCATAAACCGCCTGCATTACATTACCTGCCTCGACCCAACCAACATCGACAATAAGATATTTTTGAGAAGGATTATCCTTGGAAACAATAGTTAACGATTCGTCCCATGTAAAACCGTTTACGATAATAAGATCGTACCCCTGATCCGTAACCATTCTAAGGTTGGGGACATACATACTTTGATCCTGAGTTGTGACCCAATCATAAGCCTTTCCCTTCTGTTTGGGATTTGCCGCCGTATCGCCATAAAATTCAAGAATACCTCTCCAAGCGGCGGCATTAAAAGACTTATCATCGACACCGGAAGAATCCGTAAGAAGGCGGACAGTCACACCCATATTGGAAGCCCCGGATTTTTTTTGACATGATATTGATACTATCGAAATCAAAACCAAACACGCGCAAAAAAACTTTTTCATTCTTTCTCCTTTAAAAAAACATGGGCACACCCGGATTCGAACCAGGGACATCTTGCGTGTAAAGCAAGCACTCTAACCAGCTGAGTTATGCGCCCCTAAAGAAGCTTCAAAATAAAGCGGCTGATGGGAGTCGAACCCACGTCTCCAGCTTGGAAGGCTGGGGTAATAGCCGTTATACGACAGCCGCCGAAGATGGACTTATATTGTCCATCGGACAAAAACCTTAAATTGATAGTTACAAAATTGAGAAAAAAAGTCAATAGGGGGCTTTATCCGTTTTAATTACAAAAGCAAGCGCCTTTGCCGCCGCTTCCCAGCACCATGTGGGGATAAAATCGCCGGGTTTCGCGCTTGCGTCCAACAGTGAGGCAAGAGCCGCGTCTTCCACCACCGCAATCCCAGCCTCCTGCGCAATGTCAATTATTCGCTGAGCTTCCCTTCCCCTGCCCGAAGCCAAAAGCACAGGAGCGGGATCACCTGATGAATAACCGATGGCGGATGCAATCTTCTTCTTTTTCATACTAAACCGCCTCATCTATTGAAGAAAAATTTTCCGCAAAAGAAGCCTCATAAGGAAAAGGTTCCGTTCTATTTAATATATTGACATGCTCAGCAGGTATTTTAAAAAGTTTCGATAACTCACTCTTAAAAACAGAATGACTTTTTTGCGAAAGCCCACCTTGAAGGTATACCGACACGCGCAGAAGCTTGTCATTTACGGACTCAGTAACAAAAAGCCATCTTCTCTCATGGTTTGCCTCTGCGCTTGATTTCTCTTGTGTACCGTCATGTTCCAAGTCAGACTCAACATTTTTGCTTTCAATAATATCCAACGCCATGCAAACAGCGCGATTTAACGAATTATCGTCATCAAGCAATACCCTCATTGATACGCTGAATTTTTTATCGTCCTCGATAAAGTCAAAGGGAAGCACAATCCAACGTTGTCCATTTTTGCAGGGTAGCCTGTTAAGAATTTCAAGAAGCGGATTTTTATCCGCGTATTCTAAAGACATTTTTTTAAGACTGTCCTCGGTAAAAAGTTGAGAAGGGGAGTTTTCTCCGTATTGGGACTTCTTAACGGTTTCGCTTTTTATAGAATTTTTATCCGCGTTTTCATCCTGTTCCCTATTGCGCCGCCTTCGCTGATGGTCATCGCCCTGCCGCCGCGATTCGGGATCTACGGCTTCTGCGTAAGATTCAAGTCCTTTTGGGGTAAGCTCCACCCCTTTGCTTTCCGCCGCGGCGGCTGAAAACGAAATTGCCTGACGTGTTTTTTCCGCTGTCAAAGAGGCGTTAGTATCCCCTGCGGCGTTTGCGTTTGCCAAAGTGGGTTTTGCGGCTGAGGCATTTGCGGTAAATGAAGACGGATTCACATTCTGCGAAGGCGGCGCGAGAGCGAATCGCCGTAAATTAGTCAGC
>Ga0268262_10003658_pt1 | contig 16495 bp, 13 predicted proteins | sample TergutNc150P3_FD_190354 | JGI IMG/M metagenome (GOLD analysis project Ga0268262, IMG submission 190354) | Nasutitermes corniger P3 segment gut microbial community from laboratory colony in Florida, USA - Nc150 P3 (SPAdes) (version 2) | ecosystem: Host-associated > Arthropoda: Insects >... | reverse complement strand
ATTCTGGATGGTGGAGCCGGAAGTAGCCTGGGCGACGCTTGAAGACATCATGACGCTTGCCGAAGGGCTTATCTGCTTCATACTGGAAAGAACGCTTAAACGGCGCCGCGCGGATCTCGATGTTCTGGAGCGCGACGTCGCGGCGCTGGAAAAGATAGCCCCGCCGTTCCCGCGTCTCAGTTACGACGAGGCCGTGAAAAAAATACAGGCGGCGGGTTCCGAAATTCAATGGGGCGGCGATTTCGGCGGCGGCGACGAGACGGTCCTTTCAGAGCAGTATGACGCGCCTGTTATGGTGCATCGTTATCCTTCCGAAGTGAAAGCGTTCTACATGCAGCCCGACCCCGAACGGCCGGAACTGGCCCTGTGCGTCGACGTGCTCGCGCCGGAAGGATACGGTGAAATCATCGGCGGCGGCGCGCGCATTCACGATTACGATCTTTTGACGCGGCGTATCCACGAGCATCGCCTTGACGAAGAATCATTCCGCTGGTATCTCGACCTGCGAAAATACGGAACGGTCCCGCACGCCGGCTTCGGAATGGGCATTGAGCGCGTGGTCGCATGGATATGCAAACTGACACACCTGAGGGAAACCATAGCGTTCCCTCGCACTCTTTACAGGATTTACCCTTAGAAAGGATATTGTTATGAAAATCATCAGGATTGTGTTTTCTACAATAATTGCGCTTATCTTGCTTGGCGCGCCGGCAATAGGACAAAAATACCGTGGTGCTCCGCTGGTATATATAGAGGTCGCGGAAACCATGGTGGATGATCCCGAAAGCAAGGCCGCTCTCGCGGAGTTCGACAAAGCGTTAGTGGCTGCCATCGCAAAGAAAAAAGTTCCGGTAACGCTCACGACGGATAAAAGCAAAGCCAATTGGGTTATTCAGGGCATATCGACAAATAGCACCGGCGGCAGGGCGGCGGCGGTCAAGACGCTGATTTTTGGATCGGACGATTCGACAAAAACCGACGTAACCCTCCAGGTTGTCGACGTTGAAAACAGCATAATTGCGTATTCCTACTATGTCACAATAAAAAAAGAAAACTTCAAGTCCGTGGCGGAAGATTTTGCCGGGCGTTTTAAAAAGGATCTTAAAGAATAAGCAGGTATCGTAGAGATCGACGGGTAAAACGCGACCGTAAAAGCGGTTCGACCAGGAGCTATGGTTTTTTCGATGCTCACGGTACCGAATAATTATGCGTGCCAGGGATTGGAAGGATGGATTTCCGAAAGCGGCGGAGGAAATTTTCGCCGCGCCCGGCGTAATCGGTGAAGTTGCCGCAAGCCGGCAACTTCACCGCAAGAGGAAAAAGCTGCTTAATACTTAAATTTCGGAATGTTGTCTGTTGCCGTTCCCCTGGCCAGGGTAAACTGACTGCTTTCAAGCAGGGTGTTCATTGCTCTCTGCAAAGTCACTATGGCCTGTTTGTAATTGATAAGCGCCTGGAGTTCGGATACCTCAGCCGACCCAACCGCGTTCAGCGCGTCAAGCAAAACGTTGTTCTGCGTCATGCCGACGTCATAGCGTTTCTGTTCGTTCTCATACTGCTGCTGCGATAACTCGCGCGCCTTTGCGGCCGTCGTCAGTTGCAGGCGGTTGCTTTGAAGCGTTTGCACCGCGTTTGTAACTTCCACCATGATGTTCTGTTCGGTCTGCTTGAGCTGCGTCAACTGGTTACGACGCTGAATTTCATTCTGTGCGATCTGTATGTCTGTGGACCGCTGCCAGATGGGTGCGGTTATATTAAATTGAACCTGAAAAGTGTAACCGGGTTCAGAGAATATCGACTTGATGGCTGACGGCAGTCCGCCCTGCGGGTATCTACTATAGTATTGATCCGTCGTACCCGGCTTAAGTATAGGAGGATTGCCATCTATTGGAATGGCATTTCCGCTCCGGTTATACGAGACGTTAATATCCAGACCCCATTTTTTATTCTCACGGTTTAGTTGCTGCGACCACTCGTTCTGTTTCAGATTAAGTCTCGCGGTTTCTATTTCAGAACGTTTCTGCAAGGCGCTGGCAATCGCTGTTTCGAGGTCAATTTTGTATTCAACGAAATCGGGGAGGTCCGTCGGCACTATGAATTTTTTCCAGATTTCGGAAGTCCTGTCGCCGGACATCGTTTGGCGCAGGTTGTTCTGGGCCTGCAGAATGGAGTTTTCCGATGAGAACAGGGACACTTCGGTTCTTGCCAGGTTGGCTTCCGCCTGCAGGACGTTAATTTGTGGAACGGTTCCTACTTCCAGCCTTTTCCTGTTGTCGCGCAGGTTCATCCTTGACAGGTTCACCGAGTTGCGCTGAATTTCATACTGGCGGATGGCTAAAACCAGCGCCCAGTATTGCTGCTGAACCTGTGCGATAACGGTGGTCACCTGATTCTTGAAATTGATCTCGCTTGTTTCAAGATTCAGGTTGGCTATTCTTATCTGGTTACGCTGGGAATCTATGCGCAGGTTGCGCAAAAGAGGCTGTGTATAGGAAAGCGAAATCTGGCTGCTATATGTCGGAGTGGCTATACTGTTACTGATATCGCGTCTGTTCAACCCGGTAAGTCCCACGCTTGCGTTGCCTCCCCACAGGAACCTCTTCCTCACTGTAACGCCGGACAGATTCTGTGTGTCGGATGTGTTATCGGCAAGATTGCCGAAGAAATCCGTGGTGTAACCGACGGTTCTGGAGAATGAGAGAGCGGATATGGACAAAGTCGGGTCGTAAGCGGCGCGCGCGCTGCTTACATTCAACCTTGTGTTTTCTTCCTGGATATTCTGAATCGCAATGGCGATGTTGTTCTCCAGCGCAATTTTCGTCGCTTCTGTCAGTGAAAGGTTAATGGCAGTTCCCTCGCGCCGCGCTTTTTCCATCGGGCTTTCCGGAAGCGGGTCAAACCCTTCTACATCAGAGATAGTCTTGGCGCCGCCCTGCGCCATAGCCAGCGGCATGGGAATGATTGTTATCGCCAAAATCAGGCTGGACGCAACCATGCGCCGCAGCGAAGCCGAACATACTTTCATAACGGACTCCTTAGAGTTATTAAAAACCAACGTAACCGCAATCAAACAGCCATTAATACGATAGAACGTGAGAAACTGTTTCAGATGCCCTTAATGTTTTCTCTTTCTCCGGATTAAAACCCAAAACAATACACAATCGACGCGGAATCGGCAATTGCGAAAATGCTCTCCCGCTTTCGGTAAAAATCATCTACAATTTCGCCCATGACTATTTATACGCTTTTACTGGTTTTCTATACCCTGCTCGGTCTAATCATCGGGAGCTTCCTGAACGTCTGCATTTACCGCATCCCGCTGGGAAAATCCGTAGTCTGGCCGGGGTCGAGCTGTCCGCAATGCGGAACGCCCATAAAACCCGGCGACAACATCCCGGTGATCTCGTGGCTTGTCCTGCGTGGAAAATGCCGTTCATGCAAAACGCCCATTTCCATACAGTATCCTTTTGTCGAACTCCTCTCCGGTCTTGCCTTTTTTGCTTCGGCACACGTCTGGGGCTTTAATTCGCCGACTTTCATCAATTCCCTGTTCCTCGCCGTCGTCATCGTACTGGTTTTTACCGATTATCATCACCAGATTCTCCCCAACGTCCTGACGATTCCGGGAACCATAGCGGGCATTTTACTGAGTCCTTTTCAGGCGTTCCCATTCTACCTTGGAGTGCTGGAAGTGAAAGCGGCGGAGCTTACCGGTTTGCAAAATATGCCCCTCGCCTGGCCGTGGGTCGGTTCGATAGTCGGCGCGCTTTTCGGCGGAGGGTTGCTGTATTTTGTGGCGTTTATTTATAAGAGGCTCCGCCACCGCGACGGCCTTGGCATGGGCGACGTGAAAATGATGATGATGGTCGGAGCGTTTCTGGGCTATCGCCTCGCGCTCCTGACGATTTTCGCGGGAGCGATGCTTGGCACAATTGTAGCCATAACCATGCAGTTTATGGGAAAAGCCAACATGCAGACAAAGCTGGCCTTTGGAGTATTCCTCGGCATCGCCGCCGCGGCGGCCATTTTCTGGGGACTTCCCTTCCTGGACTGGTATTTGCGCGGCAATTAATACCGGTCACTGACAACCAACCTGATTTTGCGCGGTAGGCTCTGAATGGCGTTGCAATTGCCTTACCCAGGGCGACGGCGCTACGCGCCTTTGCCCCGGGCTGTTATGCGTCGGCCTTTCAGGCCGCAAAATGTACAAATTCAAGGCTCCGGCGATACGGAAAACACGGTTAGCAATTAAAGAGACATTACGCCAATTTCGCTTTTACCAGATCGCTGAGTTTGGCGCCGTCCAGCGGGCGTCCGGCGAATTTCGCCATGCACGCCTTCATGACTTTACCCATGTCTTTAATGGATGCCGCGCCCAGTTCCGCAATGGCGGCCGCGACGGCTTCGGCGATTTCACCGTCGCCGACCGCGGCGGGAAGATATTCCTCGATAATTTTTATCTCAGCGGCTTCCTTTTCAGCCAGTTCCAGCCGCCCGCCCCTGGTGAACTGTTCAATGGAGTCCTTTCGCTGCTTTATAAGCGATACCAGCGTCTGCGTGACTTCGGCGTCGTCAAGTTCCCTGATTTTTTCAATTTCCTTATTTTTAACGGCGGACTTCATCATGCGCAAAACGTTCAGGCGGCCGGCCTCTTTCGCCTTCATCGCCGCCGTCAGATCCGAATTGATTTTATCCCGTAATTTCATCATTCCCTCTATTGTTTATATAATAAAAAGCCGCGAGCCTTTCCGCCAAAATCAAACCATCCCACTGTGCGGCCGGAATTATTTATCCCGTAAACAGATGTGCCGTGGCCGCCGCCCGTCGCATCGGGATGAACAATCTCGATAAGCCGGTCGCCGTCCGTCGTAAAACCGCGCGAATATCCGTCGGGACCCCAGAAATACCCCGCCAGCCGGCCGTTATCGTTAATTCCGGCGACATGGGTGTTAATCAATTTGCCGCTGTCGCCGTCGGGATGTTCTATCGGGATGTAACTACTCCCGCTTTTCACAAAACCGTGTTGTACTCCATCGGCATTTACGTAATATCCCGACAACTGGCCATGGTTGTTGATTCCCGTAATGAAGGTCCCGCATTGCCCGCCGGAACAGGCTGTGAGATTGGCTGAAGGATGATTTATCACGGTGAAACCGGCGTCGTTTTTCACAAAACCCCTGGCATAACCGTCCGCTGTCCAAAAATATCCCGACAACTGGCCGGATTTGTTGACTCCCGTGTATTCCGTGGGACGTGTTCCCTGATAATTTGCCAGTTTTTGATACTCCGTTCCGGTTTTCAGGAAATAGCCTCCGTCGTAATGCCCAAGAATGTATCCGTCATCGTTGATTCCATAAACATGGGTATTGCCGGCCGCGGCCGGATTATCTATCAGGGTCGAACCGCCGCCGCTGTTACGCAAAAAAGCCTTCTCGGCGCCGGAGGAATTGTGGATGCTTCCTATAACCGCATTATTGTTATTTACGCCATATGCCCGCGTATGCACGGCTTCCGGGACGGTGGTGATTTCCGTGAAATCACTCGTCCGGGGCGCGGGATTGGGTTTCTGCGTGATAGGAATAACGATATCCTGACCGTCCGTCACTGTTACGGTCAGTGTAAATTCACGGTCGGCACCTGAGTTGTTCGGCGGACAGGTAACGACGACTTTACGCGTGCCGGCGGCGCCGCTTGGCGGAACAACCTTGCAGATTCCCGCGGAAGCAGTCCATGGGCCGGAAGCCGTAAAAGTTATGATTCTTCGTTCGGTTCCGTCCGCGCCGACAACGGCTTTTAATTCCTGTGGAGCAATACCCGTGCCGGGTTCGTCCGGATTGTCAGGTTCGTCCGGATTGCCGGGTTCGTTCGGATTGCCGGGTTCGTTCGGATTGCCGGGTTCGTCCGGATTACCAGGATCGGGATCTACTGGATCGGGCGTCTTGGGAACAGGAATGTCCGGGGGTTTTGGATCGGTTTTTACGGGCGGCGGATTAGTTCCGCCATTCTTCTTATCGCCTTTGCCCCCGCAGGCGGTAAAAAACAACAAAAAGATTGCCGCCGTCAAAAATCCCGCTTTTTTCATGTGCCGCATGGTTTTCCTCGTAAGGCTTCAGTTAACAGCCAGCCTGGATATTTCAGAGGTATTTTACTGCGGAATTTCGTAACATGGTATTGTTTTTTCACATGAATCACCATCTAAAAGTTGACAAGGCGGCGCTCAGATATTATGTAGATTTTGTATGTTTAATGGGCGGCAGTTTTAATAAAATCAGGCGTTGGAACAAGACCAACCGGGCAAAGGAAAACTTATGAGACTGGATAAATTTACCATAAAGGCGCAGGAAGCGCTGCAAGCGGCGCAGCAGAAAGCGGAATCGCTGTCCGGCGCGGTATTCGAACCGGAGCACGTACTTTACGCGCTTATCAGGCAGGACGACGGCCTTGTTTCGCCGCTGCTCAAAAAAATCGGCGTGGCGACTGACGCTATACTGTCTGAACTTGACCGGCACTTCTCTTCCCTGCCGAAAGTCCAGGGAACCCAGCCGGCGCTTTCTCCGGCGCTGGACGCCGTTTTTCGCAAAGCCGAAAAGGAAGCCGACCAGTTCAAGGACGAGTACATCTCTACGGAACACCTGCTCCTGGCGCTTGCCGACTCGGACGGATTCGCGGGAAAACTCCTGCGCGAACAGGGCGCGGCAAAAACGCCCATTCTCAAGGCGCTGGTTTCCGTGCGCGGCGGACAGCGCGTGACCGACCCTAACGCCGAGGATAAATACCAGGCGCTAAAGCGTTACGCGCGCGATCTGACGGAAATGGCACGCCGGGGCAAGTTGGACCCCGTCATCGGGCGCGACGATGAAATCCGCCGCGTCATACAGGTTTTGTCGCGGCGCACTAAGAACAATCCAGTGCTCATCGGCGAACCGGGCGTCGGCAAAACCGCCATCGTCGAAGGCCTGGCACAGCGCATCGTGGCCGGGGACGTGCCTGAAACCCTGAAGAAAAAACAGGTGGTGGCGCTTGATCTGGGCGGAATGCTGGCCGGCGCGAAATACCGCGGCGAATTCGAGGATCGCCTGAAGGCCGTCCTGCGCGAAATCGAGGAATCGGCAGGCGCGGTTATTCTTTTCATCGACGAACTTCACACCCTGGTGGGCGCCGGCGCGGCCGAAGGGGCTATAGACGCCTCGAACATGCTCAAACCCGCGCTGGCACGCGGCGAACTGCGCTGCGTGGGAGCGACCACGCTCAACGAATACAAAAAATATATCGAAAAAGACGCGGCGCTGGAGCGGCGCTTCCAGCAGGTTTATGTCGGCGAGCCTTCGGTTGAGGATACGATCGCCATTTTGCGCGGACTGAAGGAAAAATACGAGGTGCACCACGGAGTCCGCATAACCGATTCGGCGATAGTTTCCGCCGCCGTGCTTTCGCACCGTTATATCGCCGACCGTTTCCTTCCCGACAAGGCCGTTGACCTTGTCGATGAAGCCGCCTCGCGGCTGCGCATCGAAATCGACAGTATGCCCCAGGAAATAGACGCGGTCGAGCGGCGCAAAACGCAGCTTGAAATCGAGCGGCAGGCGCTTTCAAAGGAAACGGACAAGGCGTCGCTGGAACGGCTTGAGGCGCTGGACGCCGAACTCGCCGAATTAAAGGAAAAAAGCGTGGAGATGAAACTCCACTGGCAGAAAGAGCGCGAGATTATCGCATCCATTCAGACCGCCAAGGAACGGATTGAAGGAGTAAAGGCGGAGGAACAGAACGCCGAACGGCTCGGCGATCTCGGCAAGGTCGCCGAACTTCGCTACGGCACGCTTGTCGGACTGGAAAAAGAACTGGCCGCGCAAAACGAAAAACTTACGGAATTGCAGTCGGAAAAAAAGTTTCTGAAAGAGGAAGTTGACGAGGAAGATATCGCCGAAGTCGTCGCCAGGTGGACGGGCATCCCGGTCAGCAAAATGCTGGAAGGCGAAGCGAAAAAACTGATTCACATGGAAGACCGGCTGCGCGAGCGCGTGGTCGGACAGGACGCGGCGCTGGAGGCGGTTTCAAACGCCATCCGGCGCGCGCGCGCCGGTTTGCAGGACGCGCGGCGTCCCATGGGGTCGTTTATATTCCTGGGGCCGACGGGCGTCGGCAAAACCGAACTCGCGCGTGCGCTGGCTGAATTTCTGTTCGACGACGAACGGGCGATGGTGCGCATCGACATGTCCGAATACATGGAAAAACATTCCGTCGCGAGGCTCATCGGAGCGCCTCCCGGATACGTCGGCTACGAAGAGGGCGGCTATCTGACCGAATCGGTACGGCGGCGGCCGTACGCCGTAATCCTGTTCGACGAAATCGAAAAGGGACATCCCGATGTTTTCAACGTCCTTTTACAGATACTCGACGACGGGCGGCTTACCGACGGCAAGGGTCGGACGGTGGATTTCAAAAACACCGTAATCATCATGACGTCCAACATCGGAAGCCACGAAATCAGCGAGGCGGACGACGATCTCGACGCGGTAACGCCGCGGTTGATGGAAGCCTTGCGCGCCGCGTTCCGGCCTGAATTTTTAAACCGGATAGACGATATCATAGTTTTCCGGCGGCTGACGCGGGATTTAATCAGGAACATAGTAAGCATACAGATCAGGCAGCTCGACAAACTGCTGGCGCAGAAGAATCTTACGCTGGATATCAGCGATGCGGCGCTTGATGAACTGGCCAGTGAAGGATACGATCCCGTTTACGGCGCGCGGCCGCTCAAGCGGCTTATTCAGAAAAAGATACAGGACAGGCTGGCGCTTATGCTGCTTGAAGGCGACGTAAATCCGGGCGATACCGTCCGGCTGGATTTTGATAAAAAGAGCGGAGAGCTGAATTTTGCTCATTAGCTTTTTATGGAAGGAACAATGGAAACACGGGAAAAGCAGGAAACACATGAAGCGGGGGCTTCAAAATTTCAAGTCGTAGATAAAAGAAAATTTGTAAATACCGATTCCGTAGATATAAATTCGGCTCACGAAGAAGCGCCTCGCTATCCGAGCTATGTCGAAGAACTGATAGCAAAAGTAAAAGAGACCGAGCGGCAGTTTGAGGAAAAGAAAAAGCAGATCGACGAAGAAATCGGCCGCGTGCGCGCGCGGCTTGAAACGGATTTCGGGCAAAGGGTAGATGAAGAATGCCGCAAGTTTGCGTCGCCGTTTCTGGAAGTTCTGGACAACCTGGAACGCGCTCTGGCCGCTTCGGCAAACGGTTCTTCCATTGAACATCTGCGTGAAGGCGTCGAAATGACGGCTCACCTTTTCCGCGCAAAGCTCCGCGCTATCGGCGTTGAGGCAATTCCGGCCATTGGGCAGCCGTTTGACCCGAACCTCGCGCAGGCGGTCGGCATGGTTCCGGTCGATGACGCCTCGCAGGACGGCATGGTCGTCGAAGAACTACAGGCCGGCTATACGATGCGTGGACAGCTTTTGCGGCCTGCCCAGGTGCGCGTCGGCCGGGCTGATTGAGCGGCATGAGCTTTTATTGCGGATTTTCGATTTCGGACTGCGGATTGGAGGATCGTGCGGACGTTCCTTTGAAAAGAATGGGATTTGTATGAAGAAATATAGGGTATATTTGGATAACTGCTGTTATTATCGCCCGTTCGACAATCAGGAACAAAGGGATATATTTGACGAAACCATGGCGAAGCTCTATATTCAAGAGTTGGTAAAATACGATTGTTTGACATTGGTTTATTCGTACATCTCTCTTGACGAGATAGAGGCGAACAAAGCGCAAACGAACAAAACGAGCATACTTAAATTTATCGGTGATAATGCGTCGGTTTACGTTGGAGCGGAATATGCGGACGCTTCCATTCAAATCGCTAATGAGATAAAGAACATGGGCATTAAAAATTTTGACGCGCTCCATATCGCTTGCGCTATTATAGCAAAGTGTGATTATTTTATAACCACCGACAAGCGGATACTGAAATATGAAACAGACAAAATAAATATAATCAATCCGGTTGATTATATAAAAATTTGGAAGGGAGGTAGTAATGTATAATAATGTCGATGCTATTATGACGGCGGGCATAAGCATACTCAACGAAAAACTTGGCGCGATTGAAACGGAAATATTCATATCCGCCATATCCGCCAGCAAAGCCAACTATACCGAATGGCGGAGCGACAATCTTTACAAAGGTATGTCAGTTGAAGAAATAGCGAATTCCGCCACCGAACGCTTCCCGCAGAAATCATTCGGTCTGGAAAACGAAGCATAAACAACGGTGATTTGCCATTTATCCCGGGTTAGTGTTCTATACGCCTTTTTGGCCGGCTTCGGCCTCGGCTTGCCGCCGGAGTTCATCGGCGGACACGTGAACTATTTTCCCGTCCCTCACAATTACGATAGCCGTGTTGGTCTGAATCGCAATCTTCCGCGCCTCTGCGGCGGCGCGGCGTATTGCGGCCAGCGAACCCCGCATATCGGGATTTTTGGCTTTTGAAATATCCCGCTGATTCATGCGTTTTCCCCCCATTCAATAATTATGGGTTCATCGCCGGAATTATCGTATACAGCCCATTCGTCAACGATTTTGCTGTAATACTGCGTGAAATTCCGCAATCCGGCTGAAAACCGGCGGCGGATCACAGATTCCGGAATATCGTGCCCTCCTTGCCTGACACGTGCAGCCACGCGCACAATAGCAGCCTCCGGAGAAGGCAAAGACAGAAAATACAGACTGACACGATAACCCAATGCCCGCCACCGCCGGATATGTCTTAAATAAACAAGTCCGGACAACGTCGTTTCAAAAGAGAAACTTTTGCCTTGCCGGACATATTCATTGATTTCCGACAGCAAAAGCCGTCCGGCTTTAAAAGCGGCGATTTCAGGCGCAAACGGCGACAGCCCTGCAGCAATCAGATCGGCATTAATGAAATGTATACACTGCGCCTCAGAGGGCAGGAAAGAACACGCGAATATAGTTTTCCCCGCGCCATTTGGGCCTGCGATAATAATAATTTTCCCGTCCACTGATACTTGTCCCGTATCCTTTTTAAAAGTTGACGCTTCGCCTTGATCAAAGGAACCGCAAAAATCAATTGAAATGGTATATTAACGATTTTCGGCAATGGAAGAAAGGGCGGGTTGTGGGGAACGCTGTAAATGACGCGGGCGGAAATTTCCGGAGCGCGCCGGGAATTTTTATAGGAAGATTGAGAATCGCGTTTCGCGGGCTGTGGAATAACCCGCTGATTACCGTCAGCGCGATTATCTCCATCGCGCTGGGAATCGGCGCGTCCACCGCCATGTTTTCCATCTACGATGAAGTTCTGCTGCGCCGCCTGCCTGTGCCGGAACCGGAAAGGCTGGTCAATTTCTCTTCGCCCGGCCCCAAACCGGGAAACGCGACGGCGAAGACGCCAGGAGGCATCGACGACGTGTTCAGTTATCCGATGTTCCGTGACCTGGAAAAAATTCCGGGCATTTTTACCGGCGTCGCCGCGCATGTTCCATTTAACGCGAATATAGCGGCCCCATCCGGCACTTCCAACGAACCCATACTGTTTGTTTCCGGAAGCTATTTCCCGGTTCTCGGAATTCACCCCGCGCTGGGACGGCTTCTTAATACAAACGACGACAAAACCATCGGAGAGGGACGGGTCGCCGTCCTGAGTTACGATTACTGGCGGAACAATTTCGGAGGTGATGAGAATGCGCTGAATCAAAGCATCCTTGTCAACGGACAATATTTGACGGTCGTCGGCGTAGCCCCGCGCGGATTCACTGGGACGACGCTCGGTCTGAAACCGCGAATATTCGTTCCCGTCACAATGCACGGCCCCCTGCTGGCCGGAGAGATCAATCCCGATTATCGTCAGTACTATTGCCTGTATCTTTTCGGACGCCTGGCGCCGGGCGTCACGCTTGAGCAGGCGCGCGTCGGCATCAATATTACTTATCACAACATTATCAACCAGGTTGAAGCGCCGGAAGCTGAACGCCTGATGATAGGAGAGTACGCTTCCTTTGTGGACATGTTCCGCGCAAAGCAACTGGTTCTGAAACCGGGCGCGAGGGGACAAAGCAATTATTCTTCCGGCGGCGATATAAAAACGCTGTTGAATATTTTCATGGGCAGTACGCTGCTGCTCCTGCTTATCGCGTGCGCGAATATCACCAATCTTCTCGTCGCGCGCGGCCTTGCACGTTCCGGCGAAATGGCCGTCCGCTTTTCAATGGGCGCGACCCGGATACAAATTTTCACGCAGCTTTTAACCGAATCGTTCATCCTCGTTATTATCGCGGGAATCGCCGGAATGATCGCCGCGCAATGGATACTGCGTTTTATCGTCGCGCTGATTCCAGCGCAGTATGCCGCCGATTTCAGTTTCACGCTGAACGGTAAAATCCTGATTTTTGCCGTAATCATGACTGTGGCGACGGGCATTGCCGTCGGAATGTTCCCCGCTATTTACGGCGCCCGTCCCGACCTGTCGTCCATGCTTAAAGAACAGGCGGGACAGGTTAAAGGATCGAAAACGGCGTCCCGGCTCCGGACGGCGCTGATTGCCGCGCAAATCGCGCTTTCCCTCACGCTGTTGACAGTTTCCGGGCTTTTTGCCAAAAGTCTTTACAATATCAACCGCATCGACCACGGCATGAAACTTGATCATGTCGTTACCTTCGGCGTTTCGCCCGCGCTGAACGGATATACGCACCAGCAGTCCGCGCAGTTTTTCGGGCGTCTGGAAGACGAACTCGCCGCGCTGCCGGGGGTAAAAACCGTTACAAATTCTCAAATAAAGCTGCTGAGCGGCAATTATATGGGGAACAATTTTGTAGTCGAAGGGCATCCGCCGGACAGGCCGTCGAATGAGGCTTTTAACGTGGCCGGCCCCGCTTATTTTCAGACGCTCGGAGTACCTTTGATCGCCGGACGTGATTTCACGCGCGAAGACACGGCGGCTGCCGGCCGCCCGAAAGTCGCCGTCGTCAACGAAGCGTTTGCCGAAAAATACAATCTCGGACGCGACGCCGTCGGGAAAAGAATCGGTATCTTCGATATCGGTGGAACCGCGCTCGATATTGAAATCATCGGACTCGCAAAAAACGCGAAATACCAGGACGTCATGGGGGAATGGCTGCCGCAGGTTATCATGCCAAATAGTCGGTACAATTCCGCAAACCGTATATTTTATGTACAAACCGCGCAGCCTCCGGAAACGCTGCTTCCACGGATTCGCGGCCTCGCGGCGCGGCTTGACCACGCTTTACCGGTTGAAAACCTGTCAACAATGCCGCGTCATGTGCATGACCAAACGTTTCCACACAGGCTGTCAAGCACTCTGGCCGCCGCGTTTGCCTGCCTGGCGACGCTATTGACGGCGGTGGGGCTGTATGGCATTTTCGCCTACAACGTGGCGCGGCGGCGGCGCGAAATAGGATTGCGGATGGCGCTCGGCGCCACGCGCCTACGGCTGTGCCTGATGTTTCTACGTCAGGCGGCGCTGATTGCCCTGACCGGCTGCGCGCCCGGTTTTGTTTTAAGCGTTTTCGCCGGAAGGGTGATTCAATCGCAGTTATACAAACTTGAAGGTTTCGACGCGGCCGTGTTTCTGGGGGCGCCGGCTCTGCTTTTTGTAATAATAACGCAGGTAGTCCTGATTCCGGTGCGCCGCGCCGTCACGGCCGAACCGATGGACGCCATGCGCGATGAATCATAAAAATTTCAGGCAATTCTATCTCATTTGGCCGAACAAGGATATTCTCTACACAGCGTGTAGAGAATTGAGCTGGTCTCATGGTAGGAAACGGACAAAAAACACTGGTTAAAGGGAAAATATGCAAGAGATATTAGACAAAACTGAGGCGAAAGCCGAACTGAACAAAGAAGAAATCGTAAGGCTGCTATCCGTGGGAAATACAAGCGCCTGGTATTACCGCCTGCTGTATCTGGCGCGAAAACAAAGCGAAGAATCTTTTGGCAACCGGGGATACGTTTTCGCGCAGATTGGCATCAATGCCGAACCGTGTTCGGTGAATTGCAAATTCTGCTCGATGGCGGAAGGTCACTACGCGCTGCCCAATCAAGGGCGGAAAAGCGTTGAGGAGGTTGCCGAAGGCGTCAGGCAACTGGTCGCCGACCGCGTGCACGACGTTTTCCTGATGACCACCGCCGATTATCCGGTTGAGAAGTTTATCGAAATCGGGAAAGCGGTTCGCCGATATATTCCTCCCGAAATACGGCTGGTCGCCAACATCGGCGATTTTGACCTGACGGCTGCCCGCCGTTTGAAGGAGGCCGGATTTACCGGGGCTTACCACCTCGTGCGGATGCGCGAAGGCATCGACACAGGGACGTCGGTGGAACAGCGCGTCGGAACGCTCAACGCCATACGCGATGCCGGTCTGGAACTGTATTATTGCGTTGAACCCATCGGTCCCGAGCATAGTTACGAGGAAATAGCCGCGGAGATTTTTCGCGCGAAGGAATATCGGGTTGAAGCCATGTCCGTTATGCGCCGCACGCCCGTTGCCGGGACGCCTTTATTCGGCAACGGCTCCATTTCGACGCCCGAATTATGCAAGATCGCCGCGGCCGCCCTGCTGGTCGTCCGTCCCACGAGGTCGATGAACGTGCATGAAGTGTCTGAAATGTCCATTCTCGCCGGGGTCAACCAACTGTATGCCGAGGCCGGCGCCAACCCGCGCGATACCGATGATAATACAGAAAAAAGTCGCGGGTACTCCATACCGGCTATCCGCAAATTGCTCGAAAATTCAGGATATGATACGGGTTTATCGCCGGAGCTTATGTAATCAACTTCGGGTGCATGGCATAAAAAATAGAGGAACGCTCACATACTCTTCCAATCAGCAATCCAAAATCCGCAATCCGCAATATTAATGCGGTGTTTATTCTTTCTGGAAGACGACGCAGGCCAGCGGCGGCAATGTAATATTCAGCGACCAGCCGCGGCCGTGCATGGGAACCGCCTCCGCGTCAATGCCGCCGTGGTTGCCGATGCCGCTTCCGCCGTACAGGGCCGCGTCGCTGTTAAGCGCTTCCTTCCATCTGCCGCCTTCGGGAACACCCACCCTGTAACCGTAGCGCGGCACCGGAGTAAAGTTCACCACGAACAGGGTCATGCGCTGCGGAGCATTCAGGTCATTTCGTCCGCGGCGCAGGAAGCTGATCGTGCTGCCGGCGTTGTCGTGACAGTCAATCCACTCAAATCCGGTATATTCGAAATCAAGTTCGAAAAGCGACGGCTCCGACCGGTAAAACGTGTTCAGATCGCGCACCCATCGCTGCAGGCTGGAGTGAAACGGAAACTCCAGCAGATGCCAATCCAGGCTTATGTCGTGATTCCATTCGTTCCACTGCCCGAACTCGCTTCCCATGAAAAGCAGCTTTTTACCGGGATGCCCGTACATGAAGCCATACAGCGTTCGCAGATTGGCAAATTTCTGCCATTCGTCTCCGGGCATCTTGCCGATCATCGAACTCTTGCCGTGCACCACTTCGTCATGTGAAAACGGCAGAACGAAGTTTTCACTGAAGGCATACAACATGCTGAACGTGATCAGGTCGTGATGGTATTTACGGTAAATCGGATCGTAAGACATATAGTTGAGCATGTCGTGCATCCAGCCCATATTCCACTTGAAGCCGAAACCCAACCCGCCGGCATAAACCGGCCGCGTTACCATCGGCCACGAAGTTGATTCCTCCGCGATGACGGTTGCGCCGGGAGCTTCGGCATGGACGCATTCGTTCAGGCGCTTGATAAAACTTATCGCTTCGAGATTTTCCTTGCCGCCGTAACAGTTGGGAATCCATTCCCCTTCTTTCCGGCCGTAATCCAGGTAGAGCATCGAAGCGACCGCGTCCACGCGCAAAGCGTCTATATGATACTCGTCGGCCCAGAAAACGGCGTTGCTGAGCAGATAGCTCCTCACTTCGCTTCGCCCGTAATTGAAGACGCACGTATTCCAGTCGGGATGCATCCCCTGCCTCGGATCCTCATGCTCGTAAAGATGCGTGCCGTCGAAAAAACACAGCCCGTGCTCGTCATTCGGGAAATGCGCCGGCGCCCAGTCAAGGATCACGCCGATACCGTGCCTGTGCAGTACGTCAACAAGAAAGCGGAAATCGTCCGGCGAACCGTGGCGGCTCGTGGGAGCAAAATAGCCGGTTGACTGATACCCCCATGATCCGTCAAACGGGTGCTCGGCGACGGGCATAAGCTCAACATGAGTGAAACCCATCTGCCGGACGTATTCGACCAGCCTGCCGGCAAGATCCCTGTATGTAAGCCAGCGGTTGTTTTCCTCGGGGCAGCGCATCCACGATCCGAGATGCACTTCATAGATCGACATGGCCTCCTGGTGCAGCATACGGCCGCGCCGCGTTCTCATCCAGGCCGCGTCACGCCATTCGTATTGCGAAAGGTCCCAGACGCGCGAAGCCGTACAGGGGCGAAGCTCGGAAGCG
>Ga0268262_10003657_pt1 | contig 16504 bp, 17 predicted proteins | sample TergutNc150P3_FD_190354 | JGI IMG/M metagenome (GOLD analysis project Ga0268262, IMG submission 190354) | Nasutitermes corniger P3 segment gut microbial community from laboratory colony in Florida, USA - Nc150 P3 (SPAdes) (version 2) | ecosystem: Host-associated > Arthropoda: Insects >... | reverse complement strand
TTGCCCCTGGGTATTTTCCGTTTGTTTGAATCTTGCCATAATGTGGCTATTTTACCATATTTTAACGTTTTTTGTCAATTTTTTTCGTATTGTTAGGTGTAATTATGATAAATTCGACATCCTCGTTACCTATCGTTGGTGGAATAGTTTTAAATATATCGGCCTGTTGAGTCAACAATATACATTCAGAAAAATTTACCCGACAAGCCGTTCAAATATCTTTATTATCCCTGGGATCATCAGCCACAAAATGTTCCCGACACTCTTAGATTAATAAAGGATATAACCAAATGGATTATCAAAGTTGATATATAAATGAAAAAGAATAAAATATTATTCATATTGGTATTTTTTCTAAGTATTATAGGCTATACACAGAATGCAAATGATGATATAAATTATGACTTTGGAATAGCAGGAGAAATTACTAAATATGGAGAACACCCAAAAGAATTTGATTCAGAATCAATAAATGCCCATATTCTAAATCAAATAAACGGCTCTTTATCAGACAGAAAACGATTTATAGAAACCGAATTTCTTGAAGAAGCCGGATTCCGTCGAACCGGTGATGTAAAATACCGTAAAACGAAAGCATCCGAAAAAGCATTATCTGTGCTACATGGGGTTGGTGCAATTTTTAGTTTTGGTATAATACCCAGGAAACCGTTTTCTGAAATCGAATATGATAGATTACCAAGCGGAGAAGCCTATAAATTTGAATCAGTTTTTATTAAAAGTAATTTCAAAAATGTTTCACTGGAAGTTTTAACCATAATTGAACTGGAATATATGTTACAAATTGAATTTTTTAACGGAATAATAATACAGGATAATATGCATTACTATACCGATGAAAACATCAATAAATTTGAAAGATTAATACGTGGATTGCCTGATTTTCCTGAAAGTGTTTATCAGGCAAAAAATCGCTATTTAAATGAATTACAAAAAATAAAGATTGTTTTTGAACGATACAAAAATCCAAGTGAAAATTATTTAAGAGCAATACAAAATTTAAAGGATAGCTCTATTATAAATAGAAAAAGATAAATTCGACGGGCATACATCGTGTTATACATAAACATTGTTATTTGACACTCTCCCCCCTAATCTTCCGATACTCCTCAAACAAATCATCATACAACGCAGCAAATTCCCCATTGGGTTGATACGTCTTCTCAACACGCACCAAAGCATTGGCAGCCTCGGCAAATGAAGCATATTTCCCCAGCGTACACGAACCAATAATGGCAAGCCCCAGAAGTTCCGTTTCTTTTTGCCGGGGGACAAGCACCCGCTTTTGGGTAACGTCCGCCTTAATCTGATTCAAGAACTCGCTGCCGGACGCGGTTCCCGCTATGCGTAACTCTTCCACAACCGCGCCGGCTTCTTCCATTATGCCCATAACATCGCGGATTGCCAAACAAATGCCCTCCAGCACGGAACGGGCAAATTCGGGCTGACCGGTAGAAAGGCTTAAACCCCGCAGTATACCCCGCGCCGCCGGATTCCAAATGGGAGCGCGTTCACCGGCAAGGTAAGGCACAAACACCAGCCCCCCCGCTCCGGCTTGCGCCGTTTGCGCCAGCGCAAAAAAATCATCGTAGGTTTGAGCCAAAAGATTGTGCCCCCACTCAATAGCCTTTCCCGTGGTGGAAACTATTCCCGAAAGGTTGAAAAAAGGCTTTACCGGATGACGGTACGACATAAGCCGCCGGTCGGTAATAAGGGTTTCCGTGCAGGCGTTTATTCCCTCGGAAGTGCCGGCGCGGTCGCAGACTTGTCCCGGCCGCACCACCCCCGCGCCGAGAATCGCCGCGCAAAAATCAGGGCCGCCGGAAATGACCGGAATGTCCGGCTTAAAGCCAAAACAGGCGGCTGTGTGCGGGGCAAGTCCGCCAAACACTTCGCCGGGGCGGATAAAGGGAGGAAATTTTTCCTTGTCCAGATTAAGCCGCTCAAGAATCGAATCATTCCAGAACCAGCGCTCAAATCCATCTGAGGGGAAAACCGTCCGCGCTTCGCCGGTCAGGGCAAAGACAAGCAATTCAGGGCAGCCCAAAAAAAACAGGGTTTTTTCATACAGCTGTGGTTCATTGATCTTGATGTCCAGCGTTTTGGGCAATAAAAAGCCCGCGTCAACAAAACCGCCGACCAGCGCGGAAACCTGTTCCGCGGCCTGCGCCGCCCGCCGGTCCAGCCACAGCCGCGCCGGGGCGGCGGGCACATTCAAACTTTTGACGGTCAACTCCGGCCCGCCGAATACCGGAACCAGACTGGGGCCGTTCCCGCTGATGACTACGGCTTCTACAGCGGTCAACGGGACGGCGGCGACGAGAGTCCGGCAGCAATCCTCAAACGCCTTCAGCCATTGTCCGCTGTCCGTTTCATGGCACATACCGTCGTTCAGGTTAATCGAAAGCGGGGCGGCGGCAAAGGCAGTACAGTTGCCCTCAAAATCCCAAATGGCCGACTTAAATCTTGATGTCCCTATGTCAATGGTAAGTAACATTTTCCCCATTTTAATCCATAAAAAGCATTGTGTCTTCATAAAAAATATGTCATATTCAATGCAAGGTGCTTGTTAATAAAATACTCAAAGAAAAAATAATGGAGGCTTTCTCTTCGGTACTCCCCATCACGGTCATTGTGCTGGTGGTCACGGTGGTCTTAACGCCCATGACCTCAGGGACAATACTGATGTTTTTAACAGGGGCCGCGCTGCTGATCGTTGGGATGGGTTTTTTTACCCTGGGGGTCGATATGGCCATGATGCCGATGGGGGAAAGCGTCGGCATACAGCTCACCAAAAGTTCCAAAATTGTTCTGGTTATCATTACCAGTTTTGTAATCGGCGCGCTCATCACCATCGCCGAGCCGGATTTGCAGGTTCTGGCGCGGCAGTTTCCGTCGATTCCGGCGGTGTACCTGATCCTGACCGTCGCGGCAGGCGTAGGAATTTTTTTGGTAATTGCCATATTGCGGCCCCTGCTGAAAATCCCCCTTCCGGCGCTGCTGGTTGTCTTCTATATAGCAGTTTTTGTGGTCGCCCAATTTGTCCCTGACAATTTTATCCCGGTTGCTTTTGATTCAGGCGGCGTTACCACCGGCCCCATAACGGTTCCTTTCATTCTGGCGATGGGCGTCGGCGAAGCCCTTATCCGCAGCGACAAACATTCCCAGGAAGACAGTTTCGGCCTGGTGGCGCTGTGCAGCGTGGGGCCGATTTTGGCGGTGCTGCTTTTGGGAATTTTTTATCAGGCTGGTCAGGCGGAAGTGGAATCGTATGTTTTTCATGATGCCGCCACTTCGCGGGATGTAGTTAAAAGTTTTGCCGTTGAAATTCCCCATTTCCTCAAGGATGTGTCAATCGCCATGGGCGCTATTGTTTTCTTCTTCATCGTATTTCAGCTTGTCTCGCGGCGTTATCATCAGCACCAGCTTGGCCGTATCGCGGTCGGCTTTCTTTACACCCTGATCGGTCTGGTGCTTTTTTTAACCGGCGTAAACGTGGGCTTTATTCCGGTAGGACAGCTTTTGGGTTCCCAGCTTGGCGCGTCACCGTTTAAATGGATTTTAGTCCCGCTGGGGATTCTGATTGGCTACTTCATCGTGGCGGCGGAACCAGCGGTTCATGTTCTGAACAAGCAGGTCGAAGAAATTTCCTCCGGAGCCATCACCGCAAAGATGATGAAGCGGGGGCTTGCTATCGGCATGGCCGCGGCATTGGCAATCACCATGACGCGGATTTTGCTCCACATCCCTATCATGTGGATTTTAATACCTGGCTATACGTTGTCTCTGACACTCACTTTTTTTGTGCCGCGCATTTTTACCGGCATCGCTTTTGACTCAGGCGGCGTGTGTTCCGGCCCCATGAGTTCCACGTTTCTTCTGCCTTTTGCGATGGGAACCTGCGAAGGTGTGGGCGGCAACATGATGATTGACGCGTTCGGTATTGTCGCCATGATTGCGATGACGCCGCTTATCGTTATTCAACTGATGGGTTTGGTCTACCAGTTCAGAACCAAACAGGCAGCCGCTTTGACCGAACAGCAAACCGCCGCCATCAGTACCGCTACGGCGGACGCTGATGTGGACTGGGGCAAAATTACCGTATTCGAGGAAGAGGATTAAATGGCAAAACAAACCATGCTCTCGCAGCTTATTTCCCGTCTGCCCGGCAAACGGCGGCAGCAGCAGAATGTTCAGCCTCCGAAGGCTCTTCGGCCCCATAAGCCGTCTCTCAAACTGGTTTTTTTTATTGTTGACTGGCACCGGGCAAACGTTGTCAGCGATGTTTTTGTGGAAGAAAAAGTCCGCTTTCATTTTATCAGCAAGGGCAGGGGAACGGCGAGTTCGGATGTTCTTGACCTTCTGGGCATTGGCGGCGGTGAAAAGGCAATTATCACCTGTCTGGAACAGGCGGTGGGTGTGCCGGTCTTAATGAAGGAAGTGCGCAAAAAACTGAAGGTTTACGGTCCGGGCGCGGGAATTGCCTTTACCGTCGCACTTTCGGCAATCAACAATCCGGCGCTTTTGATATTCAAACAAAGTATCCATAAAAATGAAAAAATCGCCTCCGGCTATCCCGAAGGTGAAGGAGTAAATATGGCTAATGAATTTTCACATGATCTCATTCTGTCAATAGTAAATCAGGGCTACAGTAATGAAGTGATGAATACCGCCCGCGCGGCAGGAGCTTCGGGCGGTACGGTGCTGAATGCCCGTGGTCAGGCCCACGCGGGAGCGGTCAAATTCTTCGGCGTTTCCGTACAGGATGAAAAAGAAATCATCCTCATTTTGACCAGCAAAGCGCAGAAGGTTTCCATCATGCGCGCCCTGTGCGAAGCGCACGGCTTTAACAGCAAGGCCGAGGGAATAACATTTTCCCTGCCGGTGGATGATGTTCTGGGTTTAAGTTTTGAATGAACAGCCTGTTTCCCAAATATCCACTTGGCAATTCCCGTTTTTTATGCTATTATCAAACAAATAGAGAATAAAGGAGACCACCATGAATACCCGCCGTTATTTTTTCACTTCCGAATCTGTCGGAGAAGGCCATCCCGACAAATTGTGCGATCAGGTATCAGACGCGATTCTGGATGCCTGCCTCAAAGACGATGCCCAGAGCAGGGTTGCCTGTGAAACTTTTGCCTCAACCTCGCTGGTGCTGGTAGGCGGAGAAATCACCACCAATACCTTTGTGGATATTCAGCATATAGTCCGCGAAGTGGCGCGGGAAATCGGCTATACTGACCCCGCGTACGGTCTTGACTGCAATTCTATGGCGATTTTAAACATGATCCACAACCAGTCCCCGGACATCAGCCAGGGTGTTTCCGGCACGGGTCTCAAAAAATTCAAAGGCCAGCAGGGAGCCGGCGATCAGGGCATGATGTTCGGTTTTGCCTGCAATGAAACCAAAGAACTGATGCCCTTGCCTATCACCCTTGCCCATAAAATACTGTTACAGGCGACAAAACTCCGCAAGAACAAGACTCTCAAATGGCTGCGGCCCGACTCCAAAAGTCAGGTAACGGTAGAATACGAAGGCTATAAACCAATTCGCATTGACGCGGTGGTTGTTTCCCATCAGCATGATCCCGATGTGACCTATAAAGACATTGAATCCGGAGTCATCGAACAGATTATCAAACCGGTGCTTGAGCCTACCGGCCTTTTGGACAAAAAAACCAAATACTTCATCAACCCCACAGGCCGTTTTGTGGTCGGCGGGCCGTTTGGCGACACAGGACTTACCGGCCGCAAAATCATCGTTGACAGCTACGGCGGCATGGGCCGTCACGGCGGAGGCGCGTTTTCCGGCAAAGACCCCACCAAGGTTGACCGTTCCGCCGCCTACGCCGCCCGCTATGTCGCCAAAAACATCGTTGCCGCCAAACTTGCCGCCCGCTGTGAAATTGAACTCGCCTATGCCATCGGCGTACCGTTCCCCGTCTCAGTCATGGTAGACACTTTTGGAACCGGCAAGGTTGATGAGGGGCGCATCGAAGCCGCTGTTCAAAAAGTCTTTGATTTGAGTCCCGCGGGAATCATCAAGACCCTGGACCTCCGACGCCCCATCTTCCAGAAGACCGCTTCTTACGGTCATTTTGGCCGCGCCGAGTTCCCCTGGGAAAAGACCGACAAAACGGAAGAACTGAAAAAGGCAATCGGGTAATTACTTTACTTATACCGCCTCAATGTTATTTTCTCTGAAAGTTACCTATGGCTGTAGTTCGTCTATATTTACGTTTTTTGCCTTTTAAGGATCTATATGGAAATAAAAAACAAAATATTTTCATGTGTCTTAATAATAATATTATGCCTGCTAATTTCAGGCTGTTCAATAAATAATAGAAAACTTGCTAAAGAAATAGATGGTATTTTATCCATTTCACCCAATGCCATTGAAGCAATTTTGGAAAAACTGGAATATTCAGATATTATTTTTGTTGCCACAAGCCAAAGTCATTATCTTTTAAATGACACAATATTCCTGAGTTCAAATTTACAACTTTTGTATAATGCGGGCGTGCGGTACTTTTTTGTTGAAGGCGCTATTGGAGAAAACTATAAATATGGATGGCCAAAGGAAAAAGATTTTGCTTCCCCTTATTATCCATGGGATTATGCCGGTATAAGATATGGCGTTTTTGATTTATACCATGAAATATATCAATTAAATACAGATAAAAACGAACAGGACAAAATCAAAATAATTGGCCTTCAAACAGACATGGAAAATGCTATTCCGGGAACTGTAAGTAATATAGATAGATATAATTATAGAGATGAATACATGGCGAATATCGCCATTAATGCTATTGATAATGCGAAGCAAGGTGAGAAAATACTAATTAACGCCGGCAGCGACCATGGAAGTAAAGATATTTTTCCCAATGCATTTGGCAGTAGGGAAAACTGGAAACCTCTTGGGGCATATCTAAATGAAAAATATAAAGACAGGTTCCTTTCTTTACACTACATAACATTGGATGAAAATATTCAATTAAATAATGATTCCGTTTCTAATATAATATTTAAATCTGATGATAAGTTAATCAGTTCCAATGAGTGGAAAAATATTTCAAATACGCCAAAATTAGTTACTGCCGCAAACGCGGCAAATCTTCGTAAATTATTCTCGCGTCTACATTTAGACGGACAAAGTAATAATAATTTTGACGGATTTATCGTTGATAAAAGCGGCATTATGGGAGTAATGTTTGGATATACGCTGTTTGATACCGATGTGTTAAATATATTCATTGAAAAAACTAAAGAATTGGATAAAGAAATATCTTTATTAAGAGAAGAAGGCCGTTTAGAAAACATAACTCCTGACATATATTATGAAATAGGTTATATGATAAAATATGTGTATTACTTAAAGCTATATTTTGGCGGTAATTTCCCCTATAATTTTTGGAATCCGAAAATGCCTTTAAGCGAAGCGATAACAATACTTGAAGATAATATTTTAAAAAGTTCCAAACCGGAAGATAAAATGGTTTTTCCTCCTCCATTCATGGAAACTCTTCGGGATTACCATGATTATAGTTATCACTTTAAGTCATTGAATGATTATTATTGGTCATTTAAAATACCTGCAAGTATAAAAATAAGTATAGAACAACCAAAAATTACTAAAATGAAAGAGCTTTTTCCTTATGAATTATGGACGGAATATTGGTATGCCAAAATGTATATGAAAGGCAATAAATATAAAAAAGCGTATGAATATTTGCAAATTATTACTGATAATCCATTAGTTTGTTCAATGCAAATTTATCCTGAAGTTCTTGAAATGGCAATACAATGCGCTGAAAAACTTGGTTTCAATGAACAAGCGAATAATTATAAAAATCAAAAAACTTCATTATGGAATGAATACTCTATAGATGTTAGCATTTTCTATTTATTTAATTGACTTGGAAGAAGATGTAAAAAGCTATATAAAAATGAAATCTTTCGGATTGGGAACAGAGCCCCCTTTAAGGGGTGTTGACGGATAAATGCAACCGGTTCCGGCGCACAGAGAATCCGCCGCATACAGTAACGCAGGTTGTCTTTAGGCAGCCGAGCGCGCCGCGGAGACAGTCACCTCCTTGACCTCAACAAACCAGTTTATTAGAGTGTTCCCTAATGAACGCTTTTCTTCTGCATCAATCAATCCATGCCGCCGCTGAGATCAGCTTTTCCCGCTCCGGCGGCCCTGGCGGGCAGAATGTCAATAAAGTTAACACCAGGGTAACGCTGCGTCTGCGCCTTGCCGATGTTGACGGTTTGAGCGAAGCCGAATTTGACAGAGTGCGGGAATTGCTGGCAAATCGCATTACCAATGGGGATGAAATCATCATAAACGCCGATGAAGAGCGTTCCCAAAAAACCAATCTGGATCGGGCGTACTTTCGCCTTGAGGCGCTGATTGCCGCCGCGGCCCGTTTGCCCAAACACCGCCGCCCTACTAAACCATCACGGGCAGCCCGCGAACAACGGCTGCAAACAAAACACCTGAACAGCCGGAAAAAAGCGCTCAGGCGCATTAAGCCCGATGAGTGAACCGGCCACCGGCGGCATCCTCCTTGCCGCAATCAACGCCAAGTGGATACATCCCTCGCTGGCCCTTCGGCTGCTTAAAGCCAATCTTGGCCCGTTGGAGCAAGACTGCGCTATTATCGAATTTGCCCTGCGCCAGCCCCTGCGGGAAAAAACCGATCCCATTCTGGCGGCGCGGCCCCGGATTCTCGGTCTTTCGGTTTCAATCTGGAATCATACCGCTACGCTGGAACTGCTCAAGGAATTACACCAGGCATGGGAAACGGAACAACGTCCACTGGTTGTTCTGGGCGGCCCGGAAGCGTCGTATTTGCCGCCGGAAGCGGAAATATTCCGTTATGCGGATTATTGCGTTGCGGGAGAGGGAGAAATCGCTTTTAGAGAGTTGTGTGAGGCTATTCTCAATTATGAGAATCCTCATATTGAGAAAAAGGGGATTTCAAAAACGGTTTTTATTAACCGTGAATCTCGGCTGGTTAATATAACCGAGATTAAGAGCGCTTATTATCTATATAGTGATGAAGATGTACGTAAAAAACTGATTTATGTAGAGGCAAGCCGAGGCTGCCCTTTTGGTTGTGAATTCTGTCTCAGCGCGCAATCTGCCAAAGTGCGGGAATTTCCCCTGAAGCCGTTTCTCGCGGAAATGGATAATTTAATCCAACGTGGCGCGAAAACTTTTAAATTTCTTGACCGGACATTCAATTTGAATATTGAACGGGCGCGGCAAATCATGGAATTTTTCCTGAATAAAATTGAGGAACGCGCGGAACCTTTTGTCGTTCATTTTGAAATGGTTCCTTCCCGTTTCCCGCCGGAACTGATAGAAACTATCGCCCGTTTTCCCTCCGAAACCCTGCGGCTGGAAATCGGCATACAGACCCTCAACCCTGATGTTGCCGCCCGTATCGGCAGGCCGTCAAAGCCGGAACAGGAATTGGCAGTCCTGAGTCTGCTGCGGGAAAAAACTCACGCCATTATTCACGCCGACCTTATTGCCGGACTTCCCGGTGAGGACATGGTTTCTTTCGGTAAAGGTTTCGATTTGCTGTGGACGGCGCTTTCACTGCCATTTACTGATGGCAAATCATCTACCGAAATACAATTAGGCATCTTAAAACTGCTGCCCGGAACGGCGATTGCCCGGCATAACGCCGCCTTTGGAATGTGTTACAACCTTTCGCCGCCTTATGAAGTAATGGAAACTGCCGCCATGTCTGTTGGTGACATTGAGCGCCTAAAAAATTTTACCCGCTTCTGGGAACTTATCGTTAACCGAGGACTGATAGACATTCGCCAATACTGTGGCGATTCTCTGGTATTCGACCGATTCATGGCTTTGGCAGATTCTTTATTTGCCCGTTTTGGCCGTAACTGGGGCATAGACAAGAAAGAACTGTACGAAGCAGTAACAGCTTTTTTCACCCCATGAAATGAAGTGAAAAGTTTGTTGACATAAAACATATATAAAACATAATATAGACTATGCTCCTGAACCTTGAACATAGGAAAACGCACAAGGATATTGAGGTATCAATTATATACCCGGAAAAAAATAAAACCGTTGAAAGGCTTATTTCGTTTGTCAATTCACTCAGCATTAAAATAGAAGGTTATGCGGAAGACAGCATAAAGCAGATAAATGTACCGGATATTTATTATATTGAAAGTGAAGACAAAATAGCGGTAATTTTCTGTGAAAAAGAATATTACAGAACCAAATACCGTTTGTATCAAATTAGTGAAAAACTGGCGGATTTGGGTTTTGTTCAAATCAGCAAATATTGCGTCATAAATATAAACAAGCTTGATAAAATAATACCGTTGTCCAACAGGCGCATGGAAGCGATATTGAAAAACGGAAAACGTGTTTTTATTACCAGAAAATATCTTTATGATATAAAGAAAATGTTACAGGAGAATCTTGATGAAAACTGATAATCTAAAGAGAATTATTTTATATGTATTTGCCAGTACCGGCGCGGTATTATTTCTTTTGGCGGTTTTTACCATGTTCAAAGAAGGCAAATCAATCAATACTGATACCATTCTGGAGATTATTGGCGCGAATATAGTGATTTCTACAGGCCTTTCCCTGACTCATAAAATTGAGTTTCGTTACGCGATTTTTGAATTTCTGCTTGATATTGGTTTTATGCTCGTGGTTATAATATTAACCGGAACATTATTTCATTGGTATTCCCGTATATCGGTATGGGTTCCTCTTGTCATTGTACTTATGGTTTATATATTATTCTATTTACTTGATATTATCAGGGTTCACCGGGATATAAAAGAAATAAACAAATTACTGCAAAAACTTAAAGAAAAAGAAGACGATACTGCATCTTAGTAGTAAATTCAGGCGTGTTGGTTCAATTTCTATTCTCAAAATGCGCAACATTACTTATAAATTAATCAGGAGGAATGTTTTGAAAATACTGGTTCATGACCTGGTCGAACAGGATTTTTCACAACTGAAAATAGCTAAAGATGATTATAAAGTAATTAACGCAAATGTCACTTCCGTTCCGTGCGTAGGCTGCTTTAATTGTTGGCTTGTAACTCCCGGTATATGTAAAATAAATGATAGTTTACAATACATCGGTTCATTATTGGGAAATAGTGAAGAAACGATTTTAATCAGCCAAAATTGTTACGGTGGATACAGTGAACAGGTAAAGAAAATACTTGACCGCAGTGTTCCCGCAAGTACTCCGTTTTTTACCTATCGTTCATGGAAAATAAGGCACGTAAAGAGGTATAGAATGAACCGGAAACAACTGACCGTAATTTTATATGGTAATTTTCTTGAAACAGAAGCAAGAGCCGCCGGGCTGATGGTAGAGGGAAACCGGGGTAATATGGGTTTTAAGAAAGTAAATCTTTACATGGTAAATCATATCAATGAAATAGGGCGGATATTGAAATGAATATAATGATTATTAACGGCAGCCCCAAGAAAAAAGGCAGCGCTTCGGCGTTCTTCGCAAAAGTTTTGCGTTGTATGCTTATTCCGCACAAGGTTACAACAATAAGCCTTGGCATATCCAGAGATTACCGGGAAATATTTGATAATCTTCAAAATGTTGATGCTGTGGTAATATCGGTTCCGCTGTATGTTGACAGTATTCCCGCGCATTTTATACATTTCCTGAAAGAGATGGAGCAGTATTGCAAAGATAATATATGCAAATTTATGCTTTATGTAATTTCCAACGCCGGATTTGTCGGAGGGCATCATAATCAGGCGCATCTGGAACAGTATCAATGCTGGTGCGAAAGAACCGGCATTACATGGGGCGGCGGGCTTGGCATAGGCGGTGGTGTAATGCTGAATGTTTTATATAAAATAATGTTTATTTGGACCAGTATACAAATTGTTTTTGCAATAATTAACAACATTTTTGCCCATATACCAATCATAGAAAGCGTATTTAATACGTTATTGCCGGGTCTTATTAATTGCATAATTCTAATGTTATTTTTTTACTGCGGGATGTTGTTTTTTGAATTTATTCTTGCGTGGGCGGTAAAAAGTAAAAAGAGCATAAAAAATAAATACACAAGGGTAATGCTGCCTTCGTTTATTTTTATTATAGTCGCAAATATTTTTATGGCGTTAACCGGATTACTTCACGGTAAATTTGTATTTTCATTGTTTAAGAAAGTGAAATATACAAACTAGGCAGATAATATGCAAACCCAGAGGATATTTTTCTCCCTAAAAATGATTAAAAATGTTAATTTTTTATCTGTTTGACATGCTATTGTTTTTATATTAATATATACTTTAAAAGTAATCATGAGTTATGGAAGGAATAATGTATTTTAAGAAACTTATTGGTAAAAAATGTTATTTGTCGCCGATAGATGTAAATGACGCTGAAATATTTACCGAATGGCTCAATGATATGGAAATATTAACCAATCTTCAATTATATAGCGGTATAATTAGTTTGGAAAATGAAAAAGACTTTTTAAATAATTTATCCAAAGACCATAATTATTCAATAATAGATCTGGAAACAGAAAAACTAATTGGAAACTGCGGTTTTTTGGATATAGATCATGTAAATCAGACGGCACAAACCGGAATATTTATAGGAAATAAAAATTATTGGAACAGGGGATATGGAACAGAGGCATTATCCTTACTGGTTGATTATGGATTTAGGGCGTTAAATTTTCATAATATAATGTTAAAGGTTTATGAATTTAATAAAGGCGGAATAAAATGTTATGAAAAAACAGGTTTTAGGCAAATGGGGAAAAGACGCGAAGCATTACACAGGAATTTAGAGAAACACAATATAATATATATGGATATATTACCGGATGAATTTTATGAAAAATGGAATAAAAAAAATAAGTAATAATGGAAAAATATAGGGGAAATGTATGGACATTGTAATAGAACCTGTAAAAAAAGATGAAAAGGAGATATTAAAAAATTTACTGGAAAAATATAATTATGAATTTTCTCAATATAATAATTTGGATATAAATACTCTTGGATTATATGGTTATGACTATCTTGATAATTACTGGACTGAAAAAAACAGATTTCCGTTTTTCATCAGGGCAAATGGCAGATTAGCCGGATTTGTTATGGTAAATGATTATCCTGAAGTAAAGATAGATACAGATTATACAATGTCAGAATTTTTTGTCATGTATAAGTATAGACGATGTGGTATAGGAAAATATGCGGTAAAGTATATTCTGGACAAATTCAAAGGAAAATGGCAGTTAAAATATCATCCCAAAAATGAAATTTCTCAAAAATTTTGGATAAAGACAATAAGTGAATATACAAAAGGGAAATATGAAACTATAGAGAATGATCCGGAAACAACATACGAAGACGGAACAATAGGTCATGTTTTTATATTTAATAGTTAAAAAATCCCGCACCTGACATTGTCAGGTACGGGATAAAAGATTTACTCCGTAAACTGTTTACTCCGTAAACTGGCCCATTTTTCTGAATTTCTGATAACGTTTTTCCGGTAAGCCGTCAAAGTTTTCTTTTAATAAACGGCCAAACGCGGACTGTACCCATGTGGTGATATTTGCCGCTGTCAGGTTGACATCTTTGGCCGCGCCGCCTTCCGGTTCGGCGATTATCTGGTCGCAGATGCCAAAAGAATGCAAATCTTCGGCGGTGATTTTTATCATCTCGGCGGCTTCACGTTCCCGCGAACCGTCTTTCCAGAGAATCGAGGCAAAGCCTTTGGGGGAAATTACCGAGTAGAGGGCGTTTTCCAGCATGGCAAGTTCGTCACAAACGCCAATCGCCAACGCTCCGCCGGAACCGCCTTCGCCGAGAACCAGCGACAGTACCGGGGTTTTCAGCATCATAAATTCGTGGAGGTTGCGGGCAATGGCTTCACCCTGACCGCGTTCCTCGGCGCCAACGCCGCAAAACGCGCCCGGTGTGTCGATAAAGCAAATTATCGGCCTGCGGAATTTTTCCGCCTGTTTCGCCAGACGCAGGGCCTTGCGGTAGCCTTCCGGGTGCGGCATGGAAAAATTAATTTTTTGAAGCCCTTCAATGTCCTTTGCCCGCACCTGAGAAATAATGGTGACGGGAGTGTCGCCAAAAAAGCCAACACCGCCCAAAAGGGCCGGGTCGTCGCTGAAATAACGGTCCCCGTGAAATTCGGTAAAATCCTTGAACAGCAGGGGGATATAATCACGAATGGTCGGACGACCAAGATTTTTCAGGAGATCAACTCGCTGCATTATATTTAACGGCATTATACCCTCCCTTTCGGCCCATAGCCGTGCAGACGAAACAAGCGGGCAAGAGTCGCGGGCAGTTCCTGCCGCCCGACGATTATGTCGGCAAAGCCGTGTTCATGAATAAATTCGGCGGTTTGAAATCTTTCCGGCAGGGTTACGCCGATGGTATTTTCGATAACCCGCTTGCCGGCAAAGCCGATGGTTACGCCCGGTTCGGCGATGATAATATCACCCAACATGGCGAATGAGGCGGTAACGCCGCCGGTGGTGGGATCGCATACTACGGAAATGTAAAGCTGCCCCGCCTGATTGTGCCGGGCAATCGCCCCCGATGTTTTTGCCATCTGCATCAGGGAGAAAATCCCCTCCTGCATACGGGCGCCGCCGGACGCGGAAAAAATAATCATCGGCAGTTTGTTGGCTGTGGCGTATTCAACGGCGCGGGTGATCTTTTCGCCCACCACGCTGCCCATGCTCGCCATCATGAACCGGCTGTCCATAACGCCCAGCACAACGGGAAAGCCCTGAATGGCGGCGCGGCCTGTTACCACCGCCTCCTTCGTACCGCAGCTTTCCTGCGCTTCGTGTACCTTATCTTCGTATCCGGGGAATGAAATGGGATTCCCCGAATCCATTCCCGAATCGAACTCGTTAAAACTTCCCTCGTCAACGGTAATACGCAGGCGGTCCTGCCAGCCAATTCGGCTGTGGTACCCGCATTTCCCGCAGACCCAAAACTGCCGCTGGAAATCCTCGGCAGGGGCAGTGGTCTTGCACTGCGGACAGGTAAAATCACTCATAATGACAAATTTACCGAATTTGTCAAAATAAGTCAAGTCCAGGTGACTGTTACTGATACGAAAAACCAACTTTTTCCCACTTTGACTAAAGCTTTTTGCAACTTCTCACCCTATATAATGCAAGGAGATTCAAATATGAAAACACAAATTGAAAATCCTGCTCAGTATGAGTGGTAACCAAATAACTGCGCCCCGATAAGGGGCGTTGACCAAATAAATATGAAATGTTACCGCGCACAGAAAAAGCTACTGTGTATATTAACGGTAGCACGGCTTTAGCCGTGCGTGTGCGCGGCGGAGACCCTTCCCTTTTGGGGACAGGGCTGTCATGGACATCCGCTATGACCAGGTATTCAAAGCGGTATTCACCAAAGAAACAACGAATTCGAGAACTGCGTTGTCGCACCTCATTTCGTCGCTCATAGGCCGTATGGTCACTGTAGATACCATCATCGCCAATGAGCCGTCCATTGACGATACCAGACAACGGTATCTGCGTTTCGACATAGCCTGTAAAACCGGGAAAGGCGAACTTATCAACGTTGAAATGGCATTCAACCCCAACACAAACGAACAAGTACGTCTTGAGTACCATACGGCGCGGTTATTTGTAGGGCAGGGCCTTCACGGACAGGATAAAACCTATGACGATTTGAAAGAAACGTACCAAATCGCCATTCTGGCAAAGGAACGGTTTTTCCCTGATGAAAATTTCGCACATAATTTTCTGTATTATGATCCAGACAACCGCGTCTCACTCGGCGGAAGAACCCGAATAATCACCGTAGAACTGGTGAAGACAGGACCCGTAGTGGACAAGCCTATTGAAGAGATGACCAACGCCGAATTATGGGCGGTATTTTTTCAATATTTGACAGACGAGGAGAAACGGGGTAAGATAATTGAGATAATCAATCGAGAGGAGGCCATAGCAATGGCGTTAGACACTTTGGCGAATATAACGCAAGACGAGGTAGAATACGCGCGCTTGTGTAATCTGATAAAAAGCGAACTTGACTATCAAAGCGGAATGGTAGGAGCCAAGCGTGAGGGGCTTGCTGAGGGATTTACCAAAGGCCATGACGAAGGACTTATGGAAGGACTTGCCAAAGGCCGCAATGAAGCCAGTCTTGAAATTGCCCGGAATCTTAAAAAAATGGGGTTGCCTATTACTCAAATAGCCGATGGAACGGGCCTTCCCATAGAAACCATTACCCAGTTATGACACATGAGGAGGATATAGCGATGCCGAAGGAAGATACAATGAATACGAGTAATCCTTTTAGGATAGTAACGAAAATTTTATTAGACATAGCAAATGACGAGGAAGAATACGCTCGTTTGTATGATGAAGTAAGAGGCCAAGGTGGACTTAAGGAAGATCGAGA
>Ga0268262_10003656_pt1 | contig 16505 bp, 14 predicted proteins | sample TergutNc150P3_FD_190354 | JGI IMG/M metagenome (GOLD analysis project Ga0268262, IMG submission 190354) | Nasutitermes corniger P3 segment gut microbial community from laboratory colony in Florida, USA - Nc150 P3 (SPAdes) (version 2) | ecosystem: Host-associated > Arthropoda: Insects >... | reverse complement strand
ATACCTGCCCAAACCCCGCCTTAAAGTTCTTTCGGAAGATTTTAAAGCTCACGACTACCCGGTGCGGGGGCTTAAGGCCGGGGGACTCAGACTGTCAAACAAGGAGGTTTCCAAAGCGGACTTGCTTAAGACGGACGCTGGGAGAAAGAAAAATGAAAACGAATGATAATTACGGAATTACCTTTGACGCGAAATCGGGAATTTCTGAGGAAGAACAGCGGGAAATACTCGCGAAAATAAACAATATCGCCGAAAAAAACCGTTTGTCGCTTATGGAGGAAAAAAGTAACCGCTTCAAGGCAAAAAAATCAGGCGGCGTTTTTCCCGTTATTGTTATTATCGCCGCCGCCGCGGCGCTCGCGGGCGGCCTTACCCTTCTTTCCTCCATACAGTGGAAGACAGACGCCCAGGCCAGAACTGGATCAAGAGTTGAAAACAGCGTAGAACGCGCCCTCATTGAAGAAATAAGAAAGGAAACCCAGAGCGAGGCGGCGGCATATGCCGCGGCAAACGCCGCCAATGAACTGGAACGGCTCAACCGGGAACAATACATGGCCTCAAGCGTTGAAGATCAAATAGGGGCTTTTTTCGCCAACCTGAACAGGCAGATTGCGGATAACAGGCTGGATGAAGCCGCCTTAACAATAAAAGCGATGAGGGAGTTTATTAATACCCCCGCGTTCACGGATCTCCGTTCTATACAGGCAAGGAAAGGGCTCTACATACAGGTTATAAATTCCTTTGAAACAATGATTGGGGAAACCAGGCAGTATAAAGCCGACGGCGGCAGTCAGGGAACCGGCCAACTGTCCGATTATCAGGCAAGGATTGCCCAAATTGAAAAGGATCTGGAAGAAAAAAACAAGACAATAGAAGCCTTAAGTTCCGAAGGTTCCGGCGCTTCGCGGCGGCTTAACGAGCTTCAAAGGTCAAACAGCGCTTTGCAGACGGAGAACAGGGATCTTGGAAGAACAAACAACACTCTGCAAACGCGGAATTCCCAGTTGGCGGCGGATCTGGAAAAGCAGACGCAGGCGGCGGCGAAGGCGGAAAGCGACCTTCAAACGGAAAAAAGAGAAACCGCAAGGCTTAACCAGACTGTCGCCGCCCGCGACAATACCATCAGCGGCAATGAAAACACCATCAGGGACTTGCGGAGACAAAACGAAACGCAGGCGCAGAGGATCAACAGAATCCAGGAAATCCTGCAGGGTAAAGCCGCCGTAAACATGACAATCGCGGAACTCAGCGAGAGCATTACCAAAATTCAGGAAGTGATGGGCGGCAATTAATAACAGTTGTCAGGGAATCACAACTGTTTTAGGATCAAATTTGGCTTCAGGATAATGAAGATCCATTGACTCCAGAGTTTCTACCAACACCTTTGTAATAAGCAAATTCCGAAACCATCTTTTTTCCGCCGGCACAATATACCACGGAGCCGTGTGAGTAGAACAATTTTCCAGCGCGGCCGCGTATGCTTTTTGGTAATCTTCCCAAAGCATCCGTTCAGGAATATCTGACGGACTGAATTTCCATAATTTTTCAGGAGTGTCCAGCCTTTCCTGAAGCCGCTCTTTCTGGTAATCCTTTGATATATGCAAAAAGAATTTTACGATCCTTGTTCCGTCATCATGCAGCAACGCTTCAAAATTATTTATGTGGTTATAACGCTGTTTTATTTTTTCCTTAGACACAATGTTTTTTACTTTTTCAATAAGCACCGCTTCATAATAGGAGCGGTTGAACACTCCAATATGCCCTTTCCTCGGAACATTTTGATGGATGCGCCATAAAAAATCGTGCAGGACTTCCACCGAGTTTGGGGTTTTAAAAGAGGCGACTTTACACCCCTGCGGGTTTACCGGCCCGAATACGTTTCTTATTGTAGAATCTTTTCCCGCCGCGTCCATCGCCTGGAGAACAACAAGAAGCGCTTTGGAACCGTCCGCGTAAAGAAGGGCCTGTAAAGTTTGCAGCTTTGTTGATAATTCATTGAGATGTTTTAATCCTTCTTCTTTTTCAAGATTCCCGTCATATTTAACGGGATAAGAATCAAGATTTACAGATTTTCCCTCATGTACTGAATAATCTTTGATATTTACACTCATTTTTGCTCCTTTATATTTTTTTATCAATGCTCGTTACTCATTGATATTTATCCCGTATATACTTGTTAAGCGAATCGTTTAACTGCCGCACGTCTATGGGCTTGGAAATGTAGCCGTCAAATCCGTTTTTCAGGAAATTGCCCTGCTGTCCGGCTACGGCGTTTGCCGTCAGGGCGATTATGGTATTTTTGTATCCAAGGCCGCGAATCCGCCGCGTGGCCTCCATGCCGTCCATATCCGGCATCATGTGATCCATGAACATAATGTCATACTCTTTTCCGCTTTTAACCAGGGAGACCGCTTCGGCGCCGCTTTCCGCAATTTCAATTTGAAGCTGGTACGGGGTCAGCAATAACACGGCGACATCCAGATTGGACTTCATGTCGTCCACAACAAGCACTCTTCCGTAAGGCATGAGTTCGCGGACGAACTTTTTGTTTTTCTTCCCCGACACGGCGGTAAAATTTAACGCCCTTAATTTCTCTGCGACTATAGGGCCAAGCGTTCCGGAACAAGCGACTATCTGGGGTATTTTGGCCGTAATAACGGTTCCTTTGCCGGGTACGCTTTCCACGATTAGTTTTCCGTTCATAAGGCTTACAAGATTGTTGGTTATGGCCATGCCAAGCCCGGTGCCGGAAATTTTTCTGTTGCTTTCCGAATTAAAGCGGGTGTATTCTTCAAACAGTATCTTGACCTGTTCCTCTGTCATGCCCTGTCCCGTGTCACTGACGCGGATAACAAGGCTGGTTTTTGTTTCATCATCGTGTTTTTCCACGGCGAAAGACAGCGTTACCCCGCCCTCTTCCGTATATTTAAAGGCGTTGGACAGCAGGTTGTTTAAAATTTGCTTAATGCGCAGTTCATCGCCTATCAGTTCCTGTGGTATATTTTCGTCAACCAGCAGGCTGAATTTGATCGGTTTATGCTGGAACCGTATCGTATTCATTTGCGCGGCGTCGTTAATCAGGCTTGAAGTTTCGTATTTTACGGGTATCAGTTCCAGTTTTCCGGCGCCAATCTTTGACAAGTCTAGAATGTCATTAACAAGATGGAGCAAAAGATCGCCTGAGTTGTATATTTTTTCAAACCCTTCCTGAATGTCTGTTGGAAGGTTATCCCGCTGAAGATAAATTTCGGTGATGCCCAGTATCACGTTCATGGGGGTGCGTATTTCGTGGCTCATGTTCGCCAGGAATTTGCTCTTCGCGGCGTCGGCATCCTGGGCCGCTTTTAACGCTGCTTCAAGCTGGCTGTCCCTCTGCTTGATTTTCTTCATCATTTCTTTCAGTTCGCGCAGATCCCGCGTGTACCCCAATACGCTGTAATCGCCCTCGTATTCCACCCGGATCAGTATTACCTCGCACGGTATCGGTTCGCCGTCAATCCTCTGGTGAAGCCATTCAAAACGGCAGTAACCGTCAGTAAAAGCTTTTTTGACGTATTCAAAAGCCTGTTTCTTTGAGAGGCTGCCGTCAGGCTGGTATTCGGGTGAAAGCTCCATAAACCTGTCAAGGTATTCCTGTTTGTCTTTTACGCCGAACAGCCTGACCGATTCCTCGTTGCAGTCGACGCATTTCAAGTCTTTATCCCAGTAGATTGCCCCAAGGGGAGTCGCGTCCAACATGAGCCTGGCGCGTCCGTTGTCAGTTTTTTCCATCAGATTGTTCCAGCCATTTTTTAATATCGTCTATGAGAACGCCGGTTTTTTCCAGTAAAATCCCGTTTCCGGACTGTACTCCGGCCAGATCGCCGGTCTTTGCCATCGCCTCCAGCCGGGCGGCCTCTGTTACTATTTCTTTCGCGCCGACATTCCCGCCGATTCCCTTAAACGCGTGAATTTTAATCATATAATCCGGTAATGTTTCGCAAGACACGTCCCTTATTTTATCCAGAACCGCCGGTATCCTGGAAACAAAAGAATTCAGGATGGTTTTATATACTTCCATATCGTCATTGTAAAGATCACACACTGTTTGCGCGTCTATACCTGGTATTTCAAAAGACATTAATCCCTCGCCCCCGAGTGGGGTCCCCCGTGCGGGGGGGTTAAATTCATTTAATTGAGCTGCGGTATGCCAGATAATCAATATAATTTTCAAACTGCTTGCCTTTCGGCGAGGCGATGATGTTGAACCCCACCTCGGTGGAGTATCCGTCATTGCGGATCCATTTACGTTCAACCTGCAGTTTGAATTTGTCGATTTTAGAGACCACTTCAGGGCGAATTTCAATGAAATACTCGGTATCCGGCTTTAAGTCTACAACGACGGTGCTTTCTACACAGCAGCCTGTGACACTTATGTCCTTTAGGAGGTTTTCCCCCTCCATTATTCCCGGTATGCAGGCGTGGGCCAGTGTGCGGTATCGTGGGCTTTTACGAGATTCTGGCATACTTTTAGTATTAATTATTGATCTTGTTTTGTCAACTGTTATTTTTTCCGATATAATCATAAGTATGAGGAAAAACAAGCTTTAATTATGAAAATTCGCCTGAAAATGTTCCTGGTTATCCTTCCCCTTATTATTGTGCCTCTGGCGCTTGTCGGGATGGCGTCCTATTTTAACGCGGTAAACGGCGTCACGCGGCTTGCCCGGCAGTTGTTGGGCTTCAAGCTGGGGGAACTGGAGAAATACGCCGACAGCCAGTGGTCCCTGCTTGTCGAGAACAATTACGCCGAAAACCCGGACATGGCGGACGCCGCAAAAAAAGCCGTGGAATTTTACGCCCGGAGCATAGTCTTAAACAGGACAGAAAGGATCTTTGCTGTTGATGCAACAGGCATAACGATGTCCTCTGACCGGCTGGAATTGTCTGACGGGGAAAAAGACAGGCTTCTTGAATTACTGCGATCTGAAAACCGGGGTCTTCAAAACGCCGTTATAGGCGGCAAGGAAAGGGTTTTTCAGGCTTTTTATTTTATGCCCTTTCAATGGTATTTTTTAATAAGCGAAGAAAGCGGCGTGTTTTACGCCGAAGCGCGCGATATCGCCGTTCAGGAGCTTCTTACCCTTGTCATTTCCATTGTCACAGCTTCGATATTGCTAATCATTATTACGCGCCACCTGACCAACCCCCTTGGCCGTATGGTTAAAACAATGAACAACATTATCAATTCGGCGGACCTCTCGTCCAGGGTGGAAGTTGAATACCAGGACGAGACGGGCAGCCTGGCCTTTACCTTTAACCGGATGATAGGCGAGCTGGACAAAGCCTACGGGCAGATTAAGCGTTACGCGTTTGAAGCGGTGCTGGCCGGGAAAAAAGAAGAACGGGTGCGGCAGATTTTCCAGAAATATGTTCCCAAAGACGTTATTGAGCGTTTTTTTGCGTCGCCCGAAAAGATGCTTGTGGGGGACAACCGCAGTCTTTCGATCCTTTTTTCCGACATACGGAGTTTTACCACAATTTCGGAGGGCATGGCCCCGGACGATCTTGTGAATTCGCTGAACCGCTATTTTTCCGGGCAGGTTGACATTATCTATAACCGCAAAGGCGTTGTTGACAAATACATTGGCGACGCCATCATGGCTTTCTGGGGCGCCCCTGAAAAGCATGACGACGACTGTCTGCAGTCGGTGCTGGCCGGCCTGGACATGATTGAGGCGCTTGCCGTTTTTAACGCGAACCAGAAAAAGCTTGGCAAACCCGAATTCCGTATCGGAGTGGGCATTAACTACGGAGAAGTAACCGTGGGCAATATAGGCAGCGAGCGCAAAATGGACTACACGGTAATAGGCGACTCTGTGAACCTGGCTTCGCGTATGGAGGGCCTTACCAAAACCTACCACGCCGATTTACTGATAACCGAATATGTTTATGCCGAACTGCAAAAGAAACTGTCATTGCCCGGCGCTCCAAAGCTTTATTTCAGGCTTCTGGACACCGTAGCGGTCAAGGGAAAGACCAGGGGCGTAAGGATATACGCGGTAAAGCGCGCCCTAAGCCAGGCGGAAGCTTCGGCGTGGCAGACGCACAACCAGGGGATGCTGCTTTTTTACAAACGGTCCTTCCGCGAAGCGGCCGAAAAATTCAAGGAGGCGTACCGCCTGGACAAAGATCCCAACGCTGAAAACCTTTTCCGCCGCTGCGCCGATTACGCGGCAAACCCGCCCCCTCCTGACTGGAACGGGGTTGAGGTAATGAAGACAAAATAAACTACGCCTGGTCGTTTAGTCCCTTTATCCTTTCCATGCGGCCTCGGAAAAAAGCCTCGGAGCCGCCGCGCCTGTCGATCTCACCCTGCATTTTTTGGCGTACCGCCTCGGCGAATTCCCTAATCGATTCGATCGTTATCTCGCCATTGCCGTCCCGCCTGATATATTGCGCCGGGTATACAGGATCAAGCACCACAAGTTTTTCAACGGGCAGGGATCGGCCCCAAAACGACCAGGGTCTGAAAAGGCCGTTGGAAAAAACCGTTACAAGCGGAATTACGGGTATATCCAGTTCCGCGGCTATCCTGAACGCGCCGGACTGGAATTCCCTGATGCGCTGGCTGTACAGGAAACACTCCCCTTCCGGGTAGAAGTGCAGGTAGCGGCGGTACTTGAAGGCCTTCCGGCAAATTTCAAGAATCTTCTGGAATCCGTGCCTTCCTCTTGGTATGGGGACGCCGCCCAAAAGACGGATAAAAGTTCCCAAAAAGGGGAATTCCACAGTGGCTTCCAGCAGGGTCTGAAAGATCATGCGGGGCAGCACAAGGGCGGCTATTTTCACGGGATCAAGAAACGTGGTATGGTTTGAAACGGTAACGGCGCGTTTTATGCCCCGCAAACGCCAGCGGTGCTTGTAGCTTGTCGAATGCTGCATAAAATTAAAAAGCATTGCGATTGGTATGACCATATAAAAAGTCCAGGCAGTGGCTATTCTGAACCAGGGGGAAAGATCAATGACGGGGCGTCCGTGTCTGTACGGCATCAGCTTACCTTCCTGCCCTTCCAGAGAAAGCCCCTGCCCGAAATTGTCCTGAACCACGACCACAGCCCCACGTAGATAAGGTTTACGAACATAAGCGGCCAAAGGAGCCCGTACCACCAGTTCAGCCTCTGTCCAAGGAACATAAACAGCCAGGTAAGGGTGTTCAAGGCGACCACTGCGGCAAGATGCCAGGTCCACGGGTTTCCCGTAAAAATACAGACAAACAGAAGCGGGAAAGGCAAAACCAAAAATATTATTATTAATATCATTATAAAAAAAATCAGGAAGGTGCTTTTCCCAAGAAAATCAAAAATATTTTTTCCAATGCCTTCGATGGCGGCGTGGTAGCCGTTGTACATGCGGCATTTGACATGCTCGGTTATATTAAGGAACCTTGTATTATAGCCTTTGCTTTTTATGTAACGGCACATGTAGATGTCCTCGCTTGTTTTTTTCTTAAAGCTGCTGCAGCCGCCTATCGCGTCAAAAACCTCTTTTCTGACAACGATGAACTGGCCTATAGCCGCGGAGAACCAGTGCAATTTCGTAAAGCGGTTCAGAAAAAGGGGGATTGCGAAGCCGGTAAGAAAAAACATCAGCGGCACCGTAATTATTTCCCCGAAGCTGAAGAAAATCTGCCCGATATAACCGGATATCATGTCCGCCCTAAGGTCATACATATTGGTTACCGACCAGGCGATGCTGGTCGGCGTGTGTATGGTATCCGCGTCGGTAAAGATCAGTATTTCGCCTTTGGCTTCCTGAGCCATCTGGTGCAGGGCGTAGGGCTTGCCGTACCAGTCGTCGGGAAGCGGTTTGCCGTTAATGACGCGCACCCTGCCGTCTGAGGCGGCGATTCTATTGAGAATTTTCAAGGTGCCGTCAGTCGAATTGTCGTTTAACGTCAGAATCTCGTAATTTTTATAAACCTGGTTTCGCAGCGAGTTAATACAGCGTTCTATGTTCCGCTCCTCGTTACGCGCGGGGACAAGCACGGAAACCATAGGTCCGTCGAATATCTGCGACGCGGACGTAAAACGCCACATCTCATAGTGGTTGGCGAGCGAAAAAATAAAAAAATATAAAGACACGCCTATAAGTATGGAAAAATAAAAAGGGCTTATGAATTCCAAAAAATTATGCAGCATATAATCTCATTTTTTTTCAGTCTCATTTTTTTTCAAGCAATTCCGCGATGAGCTTATTGCTTGGGTATATTTCCAGTGATTTTTGCAGCCAGGGTCTGGCATCGGCGTATTTTTTTTGCTGGACGTAGGCGTAACCGATTGCGAAATTTACGTTGAAGAGATCGTCTTTTTCCATGTCGCCTTTTTTAAGTATTTCCGACATCATCTCGATTCCTTTCCTGTGGTTGTTGAACGGGGACGGGGCGTAGACCCACCGCGCAGCGATAAGAATCTGCGCCGCGGCGTTCCGGCTGTTAAAGGCAAGGGCGTTTTTCGCGAATTTTTCCACGTTCAGACCGTTTGACATGGCGTATCCCACGGTACCGACGGCGCAGGACTGGGAAAGGTTTTCCGCCCTCATAACCCACGCTTCCGCGCCTGGCGCCGCCGCGACGGCTTTTTCCGCGAATTTAAGCCCTTCCTGGTAGCGGGCAAAGGCTTCTTTATTCCTTTTATAATACTGAAAGGCGCGTCCCATGAAGTATTCACAGCGGGAAAGCGCCAAATCCAGGGCAGAGCCGGAAAGATTTTCATTTGCGGCGATTTTTGCCGCAAGATACAAAATTTCTATTTTTTCAGCGTCAAGTTCTTGTTCATAAACCGCTTCCCGCAGGGGAATAAGCCATTCCTGCAGGTTTTCCGCCCACAGCCCAACGCAAAATGCCGGTAAAAACAACGCAAGCATACACACTTTCATATAACTAATATATCGCATTTTCAAATGAAAAACTAGAGCAGGTTGACTGGATCAACATCCACTTCCATATACACCTGGCTGTCACGGCCTTTCTCATAACGCTCAAGCAGAATCCGGGCGGCGGCGTGCAATGAACCCATTGATTTGCCGCGCAGGATAAGCTGCCTGCGGTGGTTCCCGTTGATTACGCCTATGGGACATTCAGCCGGCCCCAGCATGTCGGCCCCGGGCGGGACAAGCGGCGCGGCCAGGCCGGCAAGCCGCCCGATCGCGGCATCGGCGCGGGAAGCGCTGCGGCTTCTGGCGTTAAAACGTATAAGGCGCGTATAGGGCGGAAAATTAAGGGCCTCCCGCTGGGCAAGTTCCGCGTCAAAAAAGCCCTTCACGTCAATGGCGCAGGAACGTGTTATCACGGGGTCGCCCATGCGGAAGGTCTGAACAATAACCTTGCCGTCGGGGAAATACCGTCCCGCCCTGCCGGCAACCTGCACAATAAGCGAGAATGTGCGCTCGGCGGCGCGGAAATCCGGCAGGTGCAGGCCGGTGTCGGCGAAGACCACTCCCACAAGGCGTACTCCGGGAAAGTTAAGGCCCTTGGCGACCATCTGGGTTCCCAACAGAACGTCCACAAGGCCATCCTTGAACAGGCTGATGGCGTCTTCCAGAATTCCTTTTTTACCGGCCCTGGCCGCGGCCGCGTCCGCATCTACGCGGCGCACCCTTAAGTTTGGAAACGTGCGCCTGACCTCTTCCTCCACCATTTCAGTGCCGAAACCCCTGTAACCCGCTTCCAGTGAACCGCAATTCGGGCAGGCGTCTACAGGGGGTTCCGAATAGCCGCAGTAATGGCACAAAGCTTTGTTTTTATTCTTGTGCCAGGTCAGCGACACCGAACAGCGTTTGCACTTCTGCTCATAACCGCACGAGGGGCAATAGAAAAAATGGGCGAAGCCCCGGCGGTTAAGGAAAAGAATAGTCTGCCGCCCCATCTGGGCCGTCAGGCGAATTTCATCTTTAAGCTCTTTTGTCAGGCAGCCTTCGGTTTTTTCAAGGCTTACAGGTTTTATTTCAGGCAGGCTCCCTCCGGCAAGGCGCAGAGAAAGATCCAGCCTTTTTATTTTTCCTTCGGCCATGAGTTTCCACGCCTCGGCGGAAGGAGTCGCGGATCCCATCACGAGTTTTGCCCCTTCAACGGTACTGCGGCGTATCGCGGTCTGCCGCGCGTGGTAGCGCGGGGTATTGCCGGATTTGTACGAGCCGTCATGCTCCTCGTCTATGATGATCAGCCCCAGATTCCTGGCGGGCGCGAACACCGCGCTTCTTGGCCCTACAACAATCTTCGCCTCACCCTTTCTTATGAGCGACCACTGTGAAAGCCGTTCGCTGGGGCTCATCCCCGAATGGAGGGCCGCCGCCGCCGATCCGAAGCGCCTGCCTATAAGCTCCGCCGTCTGGCGCGTCAGCGCGATTTCAGGCACAAGGTAGATTACCGACTTGCCCTCTTTGATCATGTGTTCAGCCGCGCGGAGGAACACCTCTGTCTTGCCCGATCCGGTAATGCCGTAGAGGTAGTATAGTTCGGGGAGTGGGGAGTAGGGAGTAGGGAGTAGGGTTTGTTGTTCGGAAGATATGGGTATATGCCCGATGCTTCGTGGTTCTTGATTGGCTTCCGTACTGCGATCCCCACTCCCCACTCCCCATTCCCTACTCCCTATAATGACATCTAACGCCGTCTTTTGCTCCTCCGACAGTTCCAGGGCTGTATCCGTAAGCTCGTCGCTGTCAACTCCAAGTGAGGAATACGTTACCATGCGCCGGCCGGAGGGGATCATGGCCGCTATGGCCTGGCCTGTGCCGCATAAGTAATAGGCGGCAATCCAGCGGGCAAGCTCTATGTCGCGCCCGTCAAATACGGGCTCCGCGTCCGCCACCCTGCGGATCGGTTTTACAGCCGATTCGTCAAGGCCCTTCGGGGGCGCTTCGCGTTCTGCGATTATGTAGCCGAGGCTGTCCCTGCCCCTTTTACCGAAGGGGGCCAGCGCCCGTTTCCCGACCGAGGCCTTTCCTTTATCGTCAACGCGGTAAGTAAAAGCCTGGTCCGCGGGAATATCGAAAACCAGGTCAAACCATGTTCCCTTTTCCATATTCATTGTTACCTACGCCCACTGCTCATGCTAAAGCATTCGCGCCATATAGGCAAACCGGGGCTTTTATTGGGGCTCCCGCACTGCCACATTTTCTATTAATCACCGCTTAACGCGGTGCACCCTAGGCGGGCGCGGAGCATTCTCAGATCGTCCCAGCAAGGGCGCTTGAATTCCCCGTTACGCAGAAGGTCGCCGGGGTGATAGGTGGCTAAAAGCGGTATTACCGCGCCAGCCGCCTCATAATTGAAAAATTTTCCACGGAGCTTTTCAACCGGTTCCGCGCTGTGCAGCAAGGCTCGCGAAGCCTGTTCTCCCAGGCAGAGAATAAACCCCGGTTTCATAGATCGAAGCCTGCCCTCATATTCACCAACATTTGTAATAATGCAGTTGCTTTCTTTTGACAGGCCGATTGAGACAAGCATTTTATCCAGAAGAAGGGCATCCTCGCCCGAGCCGGAAACATCGCCGATTACCATAACCAGTGGATCCGGCGCGCCTTTGGGACCGCCCTCAGAGTCAGAATCATTATTATCATCCTGAAAACTGTACTCCCTTTCCTCCTGAAAGTACCCTCCCCCAGCCAGGCTTGAGGCTAAGTCTATAAAAAAAGCGACGTCTTTTTTTTCCTGGGCCGTCATGCCTGTATTATACAAAAAAAGACCGCGCAAGGATATGCGCGTAAGCGCCCGTCCCGCGCGGTCCAATATAAAAACCCGGTCCGATCCCGTTTTACGCTTTACCGCAAACGGGAACCCCCTCCCAGACCGGGGACTAACAAGGGGCAGGCTGTGCGATGATCCGCGGCGGATTTAAATCCGCGGCGAATCAATATCCGCAATGGAGCCCGGCTTATGGAGACTTTAACTCCTGTTCCTCTCCCAGTTTGTTTATCTCCTTTATAAATTCATCCACATTCTCAAAATGGCGGGTCACGGAAGCGAAACGTATATAAGCGACCTTGTCAAGTTTGCCCAGCCGTTCAAGTATCAATTCCCCGATAACGCTGGAAGGAACCTCCCGGCTGTCTTTGCCGGCAACCGCCGCCTCGTCCTCGATTTCGTTAACCAGGCTTTCAATCTGCAGCTGCGATACGGGGCGCTTGCGCAGCGCGTGCTTGATGCCCCCTTCTATCTTGTCCCTCTCAAAAGGCTCCCGCCTTCCGTCCTTTTTTATCACCATGAACTGGTTGTCTTCCGTCCGCTCATAGCTGGTAAACCTGTACCCGCAACGCTCGCATTCCCTGCGCCTGCGTATCGCCTCCCCGTTGGCAAGGGTCCTGGATTCAATTACCTTGTCGTCAATACTGCCGCAATGGGGGCATCGCATATTGTGTCACCTCTGCCAGACTACCCCATATATAGCGCCCCATATATAGCGTCCATCTGTCAGGGAAATAGTACCCCATATATAGCGTGTTGTCAAGAGGAAAAACGCTAGGGAAAGGGTGTCTGAAGGCCAAATTTATGACAAAAAAAGTCAAAAATGTGTTTCCGGACGTTTTTAAGTACAAACCATGATGAAAGCCGGGCACTTATTTTATTTACAGATAATTTGCAGCATGATAAAATATCCTACATACTCACTTCATGGGAATAAGGCATAAAAATGAAAAAATCTTTCAAAATAACCGGCATCGTTTTTACGGTTATTATAATAATAGCAGTCGTATTCGCGTACGGGAACGCGCGCGACAAACATCCTTACTATGCGCTTGATTTGAATATACGGTCTGCAGGCGAAGCGCCGCTTATGGCGGGATTTGCGGCAGTCCCTATTACGCCCGAAATTCCCGACCGTTGGCATGACAACGATAATAATTCCAGATACGAACCTAATAAAGGCGATACCTATGACGACCTTAACGGCAACGGTAAATTTGACGCTTACTGGATTGCCGGATTTGGGTACAAAAGGGCTGCCAACGGAGTACACGACGACTTGTGGGCGCGTACTATGGTGATTGACGACGGACGAACGCGCATAGCCGTGGTGTCGGTTGACCTGATTGGATTGTTCCATTCGGAAGTGATTGATATCCGCAAGATGCTGGGCGGAGACGCGGGCGTCACGTACTTGACAGTGGCGTCCACCCATACGCACGAAGCGCCGGATATAATGGGTATATGGGGCGGTTCGTATATCATAAGCGGCGTTAACAAACAATGGCGCGAATACGTCAAGCGGCGCGTCGTACAATCCGTGACGGAAGCGGCGGGTAATATACGTCCGGCCATATTGCGGTTCTCCCAGAATTTGACAGACGGCGGGGACACTGTCGCCGATACCCGCGAACCGCGCGTATTTGATAACGGATTACGCATGTTGCAGGCTATTGACGCCGAAGACGGTCATACGCTCGGCACGCTGATACAATGGTCTAACCATCCCGAAACACTGTGGGGCGGCAACTTCCTGATATCGTCCGATTTTCCGCACTATATCCGCGAAGCTGTTGAAAAAGGCGTTTACAACGACGGCAATCTTGTTGAAGAAGGAGTTGGAGGCGTGGCGGTTTACGTCAACGGCGCTATCGGGGGGCTTATGACCACAAATCCGTCGTTAGGAGTGAAAGACCCGTTTGGCGACACAGTTTATTCCAAGCCGTCATTTGAGAAAGCCCGCGCCCAGGGCGACACTGTCGGGATGATTATTTTAAGAACCATGCGTGATGAACCGGTTATTGTTAAAGAAGCCAGTATCAGCCTGCGGGCTAAAACATTTACAGTGCCGCTCGCGAACAAACTCTTCCGTCTGGGCTCCATACTTGGAGTGTTGGATACCGGAATGAGCGGCTGGATGAAAAAACGTACCGAAGGGGCGGTATGGAGCATCGGACCGGCGGAATTTCTTCAAATACCCGGCGAATTGTATCCGGAAATCCTCAACGGCGGAATTGCCGCCTTACCGGGCCGTGATTACGAAACTGAGCCCGTAGAAACCCCGCCTTTGAGGGAATTGATGGGCGGCAGCTTCCGTTTCGCAATCGGTTTGGCAAATGACGAAATAGGATATATCATCCCGAAAAGCCAATGGGACACCAAAAAGCCTTTCGTGTATAACGGCAAAGCTTATTACGGCGAAGGGAACTCGGCAGGCCCCGACACCGCGCCTGTCGTATACCGCGAATTAGCAAAATTAATTAAAGAATTACCGCGCCCGTAGCCTCTATATATAAATCTTAATCAAACGGCCTGTGATAAAACTTCCCGTTAAGCTGGTCGGTTTTAAGTACGTTGATAAACGCCTCTTCATCGATCTTCTTTATAGCCGGAATAAGGACCTTTACCTCGTTGGCGGTTACCACGGAATAAATCAAGGTTCTGCCTTTTTTCTCATAACTGCCAACCCCGTTAAAAATGGTAGCACTATGATGGGTTTTTTCATTGATTGCCAGATAAACTGATTCAGGTTTGTTTGTAATAATAAGAAGCGTCCTTTGCTGGTAATTCCGGTAAAGGACGCCCAGGGCCATAGTGGTTGTAAATTGAAAAATAATGGAGTACAAAGCCTTGTCCAGGCCGAAAAGAATCCCCGCTATCGTCAGAATAAAAACATTCCCGATAAAAACATAATTCCAGGCGTCCTTGCGGTATTTTTCGGAAATAAAAATCGCGATAAAATCGGTGCCGCCTGATGTTGCGCCGGCATAAAGGCAGAGGGCGATACCCAGCCCGTTCAGGGCGCCGCCAAAAACAGCCGAAAGCAGGGTGTCGTGCAGCTGTATAATAGTAATAAACATGGAAGGCATAGAGTCGGCAAGCAGGCCTGTTATTACAATGGACAGCATGGAATACAGGGTAAATTTCTTCCCGATGAATTTAAAACAAATCGCGGCCGGCACGGCGTTCAGGATGTAGTACGGCACGCTGAAGGGCAGTTTGAAATTTCCAAAACGCAGGCAAATTTCCTGAAGCAGCAGGGAAATCCCGGTAAATCCGCCGGGGATAAGGCCGCCAGCGTGGATAAAGGTATTAATATTAAACGACATCAATACGCCGGATGCAATTACAAGAAGCACCCGGCGGGGCGAAATCAGAAATTGTTTTTCCACAATATAAATATTTTAACTGATTTTTACATTTTTGCCTATTACTACATCGCTTCCAGAAACGGCACGCAGATAAGGTTAAGGGCGTCTTTCAGCACCCTTAGCACCGCCCGCGAAAGGCCAAGCCTCGCGCCTGATAACCCGGGGTTCCCGGCGTTCAAAATCGGGCAGTCGTGGTAGAAACGGCTGAAACATTTGGAAAGCTCATAAAGGTAAACCGCCAGCCGGGAAGGGTCAAGCGCGTCCGCCGCGTCGCTGATCGCCTGCGGGTATGCCGCAAGCGCTTTCACCAGTTCCCACTCAGGATCAGAAACAAGAAGGGAAAACGCTTCATTCCCCCACTCCCCACTCCCTACTCCCCACTCCCCTTTCTTTATTAACAACGATGAAATCCTCGCTCCCATGTACTGCAAATACGGGCCTGTGTTGCCGTTAAATGAAAGGGACTCTTTGGGATCGAACATCATGTCCTTTGAGGGGCTTGACTGAAGCAGGTAATAGTGCAGGGCTCCCAGGGCGATTTTTTCCGCCACATCGGAGGGGTCGCCGACTTTTTCCTCCCGTTCTTTTTCTCTTATCTCGGCAATTGCCATATCGCGCAGGCTGTCTATAAGGTCATCCGCGTCGACTACGGTTCCTTCCCTGCTTTTCATCTTGCCTTCGGGCAGTTTCACCATGCCGTAGGAAAGATGATAAAGGTTTTTCGCCCACGCGTAACCCATTTTTTCAAGCAGGGTGAAAAGCACCTTGAAATGGTACTGCTGTTCGGATCCGACAACGTAGATAAGCCTGTCAAAGGGCCAGTCTTTGTGCCGGTTGATCGCGGTCCCGAAGTCCTGGGTAATATAGATCGAAGTGCCGTCGCCGCGAAGGAGAATCTTCTTGTCAAGGTTTTCCGCGCTCAGGTCAACTGCGACCGCGCCGTCAGGCTCGCGGTAAAAAAGCCCGCGTTCAAGCCCTTTCAGGACTTCTTCTTTGCCCAACTGCCAGGTATCGCTCTCAAAATAATATTTGTCAAAGGAAACGCCTGTGCGTTTATATGTTTCCTTCATGCCCTCTATGGCCCAGGAATTCATCTTCTTCCAGAGTGATGTAAGCTCGGGATCGCCTGATTCCCATTTGCGAAGAAGCTCCTGGGCGCGCGCCATGGAAGGGGCCCGCGCCTCGGCTTCCTCTTTTTTAAGGCCTTTTTCCCTCATCAGGCCTTCGGTTTCTTTTTTAAGATTTTTGCTGAAACACACGTACCAGTCTCCGACAAAATGATCGCTCTTTTCGTTTTCGGATTCCGGCGTCCTGCCCTTCCCCTCTTCCATGTAGGCGAGCATTGATTTGCAGATGTGTATGCCCCTGTCGTTGATTATGCAGACCTTGCGGAGATCCGCGCCGCAGGCGGC
>Ga0268262_10003655_pt1 | contig 16507 bp, 11 predicted proteins | sample TergutNc150P3_FD_190354 | JGI IMG/M metagenome (GOLD analysis project Ga0268262, IMG submission 190354) | Nasutitermes corniger P3 segment gut microbial community from laboratory colony in Florida, USA - Nc150 P3 (SPAdes) (version 2) | ecosystem: Host-associated > Arthropoda: Insects >... | reverse complement strand
AGGAAGCGTTAATGAGTTCTCAAATCGAAGGTACGCAAACTTCGCTTGTTGATATTCTTGATCCGGATATAGACGCCAACAAAAATGCCGATGTAGAAGAAGTTGTTAATTATACAAAAGCATTAAACTATGCGTGGACACGAATGGACGAATACCCACTTTGTAATTCATTGTTGAAAGAAACGCATAAAATATTGTTGCAAGGTGTCCGAGGTACAGAAAAGCAACCAGGTGAATTCCGACTATCGCAAAATTGGATTGGCTCGGCGGGCTTGGGTTTGAAAGACGCGAAATATATTCCGCCAACTGTCGAAAATATGATTGAAAGCATGAGTGACCTTGAAAAGTTTATTAACGGAGACGAAGCTATTGATTTGCTTATTAAAAATGCGCTTGCACATTATCAATTTGAAACAATACACCCGTTTCTTGATGGTAATGGACGACTTGGAAGAATGCTTATAGTGCTTTACATGAAAAAGCAACAACTTATAACACACCCCGTAATTTACATTTCATATTACCTTAAAAAGCACCGTGTTGAATATTACGACCGTCTTGGCGAAGTACGACAAAAAGGCAATTATGAGCAATGGGTCAAATTTTTCTTGCGTGCCGTAATCGCAACGTGCAAAGACAGTATTAAAACCATTGAGCAATTATCTGAACTCCGTACAAAAAATATTGCAAGATTGCCTAAAACAAAAATCGCAAAAATGCTATTTGAGTACATTGAACGCAATCCGATAATTGACATTCAAAGAACGGCAAAAGAACTTGGTGCTTCGTATAATGGTATCAAAAAAACCGTTGCTGGATTTGAAGCGATTGAAATATTGCAGGAAAAGACATCGGCAAAACGAAACAAGGTTTATTACTACAACGAATATCTTGAAATATTAAAACGTGACACCGATAATTTTCTCACTCATACCTCAACGCCTCAATAGGATCCAACCTCGCAGCTTTGCGCGCAGGATACCATCCAAAAAAAACTCCCGTTGCAAAACAAACCGAAAAACTGATTACGATGCTGGAGAAAGTAATGGTAACGGGCCAGTTGGCTAAATACTTTACCAAAAAAGAAGATAAACCGCCAAACATAATTCCCACGAGGCCTCCGGTTAAGCTTATTAGAACCGCCTCAATCAAAAATTGCATTAAAATGTCAAAGCCTTTTGCTCCTATTGCCATTCTAAGACCTATTTCGCGGGTGCGCTCGGTTACCGAAACATACATTATGTTCATAATGCCAATTCCGCCAACCAAAAGGCTAATGCCTGCGATGGCGGTTAAAACAGCGGTTAAGATATTTGCCGTGCTGGAAACCATATCCAAAAGTTCTTGCTGGGTTTGAATGCGAAAGGCTTCGTTTTCATAAGGGAGTTTGTGCTCTTCGCTCAAAATTTCCTTTGCTTCGTCAACCGCGAGCGGTGTACTTTGCTCGTCTTCGGCGCCTGCATAAATGGTTTGAACATTCGTTGTTGCCAAAATACGCCTTTGAACTGTTGAAAAGGGGGCTAAAATGACATCGTCTTGGTCTTGCCCGAATCCAGAGGTTCCTTTGCTTTTTAGTAGTCCTATAACCTTTAAGGGAATGTTTCTATAGCGAATTGTTTGCCCCACCGGATCGCTGCCAGGGAAAAGATTGTCTGCAACGGTTTTTCCAATAACGCAAACCTTAGACATATTTTCTTCGCCTTCAAACATAACGCCGTTTTCTAATTCATAGCCGAGAATTTTCAAATATTCGTACCATACCCCCGTTATTGAGCCAGGCCAGTTCCCGCCTGCAGCAACCATCTGCCCTCTTGCGTTAATCACTGGTGAAACAGCTACTAAATATTTGGATTTTTTTCGCAGGGCATAAGCATCGCTCACGGTTAAAAACTGAACCAATGCCGCTTCCATTCTTACCCCGCTTGCTGTGCGGTTGTTTGGGGAAATTATAACAACATTTGCGCCCAAACTGCTAATTTGTTCTTTTATGGACAGTTTGCTCCCTTCGCCTATAGCCACCATAGTTATAACGGCGGCAACGCCAATAACAATACCCAGCACAGAAAGGAATGTTCTCATTCTGTTTCTTAGCAAGGCTCTAAAAGCTATGCGGAGCAGGGCAAAAGGAGGCATAAATTAAAATGCTCGGTCTATTTGCATAATTCCATCAACGCTGCATTTAAAGTATCTTCAACGTCTTCTTTGAAACGACCTATGCCGAGTTTGCAGGTGTAGATCAGTTCTTCGTTTTTGTGAATGCAAATTACGGGAACCCCGGCTTCTTCGCTAAAAGTTACTTTAAAGCCTTTTTCCAAAAGCTTTTCTAAAATTTTGCGCATTTTATTCTCCTGTCAAATTTTTTTCAGTATTTTTTAGCTCTTTAAGGGTTGAGCTCAGTTTTTTTAGCTTGCGGAACAATAGGATTATGGCAAGCAGCATAACAATGCAGCCGGCGACTATTCCAATTAAGGATTCCCTGCTAATTAATTGTTGCGCAGGTAGAGAAAAATCTACCTTTAAAAGAATTCTTTTTGAAATTGCATCGCCAGCGTAAAATCTCCAATTAACAACGTTTGGAGTTTTGTTTTGGCTAATGTAGGTTGCCTCTATGGGTTCACTATTTATTAACATTGCTCCTTGTGGCAAAATCAAAGCATATTCCCAGAAAGCAGAATCGTTTTTGATTATTTGCTCTATGGCAAATGGGGAAATGCTCTCTTCTGGAACAACTGAGCCATCTTCGCTTTCTGCGGTTGGATTTATTATGCGCTCAAAAGAATAACCATTTTTAGGCGTATCTATTTTTTTAAGCGAAATATGGCCAATCAAGTCTTTTTCAAATTTTTTGTTTCCTTGCCAAGATAGCAAGTTTTCAAAGGATAGTTTGAAATTCAACGAAAAAAGAGAGTCTCTTTGTGAAAACCAGGCAGAGTCAAATTTAAGCCCTGGGATGGAATCGTAATTTGCCTTTATATTCTCTATAAAATTAGAATCTGGCTCGCAAGGGTAAATGCTTGCAGAAAATTGTGCGCTTCCGTCTTTATGAATTTCAATAGAATCGGCATATTCATCTATACAGGCAAGAAAACACAGCGAAAAAAAGGCTAAAAGAACAAATCTCATAAATTAAATATAGAATTTTCTGGCACAGATAGTTTTTTCATACTTCCGCTGCATTTCACGTCAAAAAATGCGTTATTTACGCTGTGATCATTACAAAATGTCAAAAATTATGTATATTTATACTTATATAGTGTATTTATTTCGGGAGGTTAAAATGAGAACTTTAAGCTTGAAAATTAAGTTTACGCTTATAATGGTTGCCCTGAGTTTGCTCTCTGCTAGTACAGTAGGCTTGGTCATACTGTTCAAAGCCCGGGATAGCATTAGCAACCTATCTATGCTATATGCTGAAAACGATACCGAGACATCGGCTTCGAACGTAATAAACTACCTTGAACCCCATTGGTTCGCCGTAGAAACCATAGGGCAAATAATGGAAAGTTACGAAGATTTGCCTCGTTCCGATCGGCGGCCTTTTTTCAATGCCGCGCTTGAAACTCTGGTGCAGAGAGATCAGGGTATTTTGGCTGCTTGGTGCAACTGGGAACCCAATGCTTTGGAAGGCGATGATTCGGAATACATCAAAGTTCCAGGAACCGAACCTAACGGGCGTTTTGCTCCTTACTGGTTTAGAACATCATTGGGCATAAAAGTTGAAACGCTGGTGGATTATGACAAGCCCGGAGAGGGTGATTATTACCTATTGGCAAAAAATTCTGGGCGTACTACGCTTTTGGATCCATATTTTTATAAGGTAAATGGAAAAAGCATTCTGATTACCTCTATTGCTACCCCCATACGCTCAAAAAAAGGCACGGTTTTAGGCGTTATTGGTATTGATATCAACGTTGATGAGATTCAGAAGATTTCCCAAACCCGTAAACCCTTAGGAGATGCACTTACCGCAGTGTTCAGCAACAATGGCACTGTAACGGGGCATTTTGACCCCAGCCGCATAGGGAAAAAAATACAGGTATCTGAAAGAGATATGTTTGGTCCGTATCTTGAAGATTATATGAGTGCTCTCAAAGGAGGGAAACCGTATTCCTTTGTGAGATATGTTCCGGCAGTAGGCTCGGATATGGTGTTCTTTTTCGCTCCGATTCGTATTGATGAATCTAACACTCCTTGGAGCTTTGCAACTGCAATTTCAACCAAAACCGTTATGTCACCGGTGTACAATATGATACAAATTGCTACTTACGTAAGTTCTGCTATGACTGTGGCGGTAGTAATAGTGGCGGTGTTTTTATCTAGATCCATCAGCAGGCCTATTGTCAAGGTAACCAAAACCGTCAAAAATATTTCCGAAGGGGAAGGCGATTTAACCAAAAGAATAGATGTTCACTCAGGAGACGAAATTGGCACTTTGGTTAGTTATTTCAATAAACTTATGGATACAATCCAGTATCCCATTAAGGAAACTCAAACAACCGTGAGCGGGTTGGCATCGGCAGCAGATAAACTTTATTTGGTTTCTGAACATCTATCTGAAACTTCCAAAGAAACTGTTAATCAGGTAAGCAACGCCGCAAGCACAGCCGAGCAAGTGGCAACAAATATAAAAGCAATGGCAAGCGGTGCCGAAGAAGCGAGCGTTAATGCAAGCGAAGTAGCCAGTACAACGGAGCAAATGGCTGTGAATATCAGTGCAATGGCAAATGGCGCTAAACAAGCGAGCCTTAACGCAAACGAAGTAGCGGGTGCAGCAGAGGAAATGTCCACCAATATGAGCACAATAGCCGCTGCTGTTGAAGAAATGAGCGCAAGCATAAGGCAAATTTCAGACAATGCTGGCGATGCGCGCAATATTGCAGGAGATGCAACCGTAAAATCCACCAATGCAACAGAGGCTATGAGCAAACTTGGCATAGCCGCCAAGGAAATTGGGCAGGTTACCAATGTTATCAAAAAAATCGCAGACCAAACCAATCTTTTGGCTTTAAACGCTACCATTCAAGCTGCAGGTGCAGGCGAAGCCGGCAAAGGTTTTGCCGTGGTGGCAGGTGAAATTAAAGAACTTGCCAATCAGAGTGCCCAAAGCGCAGACGATATAGCTAGCCGCATAGAAGGCATTCAAAACGAAACCAATGCAGCGGTTGGAATTATACACGATGTGAGCGGCATAATTGTTAAAATAAACCAAAGTGTTGAGGCAATAGCGGGTCACGTTGAGCAGCAGAACAAGGCGACTAATGAAATAGCGAATAATGTGTCGCAGGCAAACATAGGCGCAAAGCGGGTGGCATCTGCCATTGGCGAGGTTGCCAGAGGCACAAATGAAATAGCGAACAATGTTACGCAAGCAAATGTGGGGGCAAGGCGAGTGGCAGAAGCCATTAGCGAGATAGCCAAAGGCAGTCGAGATATTGCTCAAAACGCAGCCGAAGCGGTAAAAGGAACTGCTGGTATCAAAGAAAATATGGCAGTTGCGAGCAAGGTAGCAGAAGAGTCCAACCAAGGAGCTTCGCAGGTAAACACTTCAGCAAGCAATTTGGCAGAATCAGCGGATAGTTTGAGAAAGGTTATGGATAAATTCAAGGCGTGATCATAGAATTTGCGCAACATCTAAAACCAACGGTTGGGTCTAAAAAGAATTTTTTGGCATTTATGGTTTCTGTTCCTAAAATCAGAGCTTGCCGCCTTTCTATTGGACCCTCATATTTCAGACCTTGCCAAATCACATCCAGCCATTTATCGCCACCTCGGTTGTTATATTCTTTTTGATCAACATAGTCGGTACCGAGAGAATTTCCAGTTGAATCTGTGAGCGAATAAATCAAAATGGTACCTTCGAATTTACTTGGATCCAAAATATCATAAAGCGTACGCAAGGTATCTCTGTTTAGCAAAGTGTCTATGCGGGAACCGCTTCTGTATCGGTAAACGGTGTCGGTGGTATATTTTGGTCTTATGCGGGTTGGGGCAAATTTATTTCCGCACAGGGCAAGTTCTACCCTTGAAGCTCCTTCAAAAATTGCATAGCTGCTTCCTTTTAGCAATGGAAATTCGCCGGAATCTGTTTTGCTTGTTACCCATTCCTGCAACTGCCCTGGCAAATCTCTAATGCCATTTCGGTTTGCGCAAATTTTATTGCGTTTTGCAATGCTGGTTGCAGAAATGGAATCTCCGGTACCCACTCCGCAATACCCATACAAAAATGTATCGGGGCTAAAATTTCTCTCTTCTATAACCCCATATCTGGAGCCACCAGCTTTGCAAGCTGTATTCCATTCTTGCTCGGTACATAAAGATACATCGAAATTTCCAGAACTCAAGTCTTTGCATTTTTCTTTTGCTTTTTCGTAGAGAATATTTCTTTCGAATTTATCATTTGAACTATGCTGCAATTTTTCTATGCAAAAAACAGATGTATCCTTTTTAATTGGAATAAAATCCAGTGGGCATTTATATTGCCAAAGTTCGCCTTTTGAAACAACAATGGTTTCTATCCAAGCATCTGAGTAATATCCTGAGTTATCAACAGCCCGTATTCGCAAGGTAATTGTATCTCCGGGCAAAACCCAGCGCAGTGTGTCGCTTATAAATTCCCCATTAGCATCCAAAATCATAGAATTGTTTTCCAATTTGTAGCGAGCATTATAGTAATCTTCCAGCACAACAAAATCTCTGACAATAGGTTCCCAGTCGTTGCCATTTTTTTGCTCTATGGAATATTTTTTCACTTCCTTGTAATGTATGCCTAGGCTATAATTTGGCGGAATGTGGAGATTAGAATCCAATTGTATTTGCGTTGGGTTTTCAAGAGGATCAACGCTGCGGGGCCAAAATAAAATAAGTCGATTTGAGTCAAGCCGTGGCAATCCATCTCCGGAGTCCGCATAAAACCAGAATTTGCTGGCTATGAGCGGTGGAATCATATCGGTTGTAGAAACAATTCTGTTTTCTGGTTTAGATTGATTTCCGGCACTGTCGAAAGCTACTATTGTAATTTTATAATGTTGCTCCGGTTTTAAACCCGAAATTTCCATTTTCCAGTTGTTTGCTAGAATATTGTCTTTTACAAAACCTTTTCCATCCAAAAGCACAAATCTAAAAAAACTCGGATTTGTGTTATTGTCCCTTTCCAACACAACTCCGTGCCCTTCTTTTCTAAATCCGTAAAAAAGCAGCAAGTCCGAAGAATTTACGGCTTGCCCTGCAAGGCTTGCTTTCACAGTTGAGCTTCTTATGTTTTCACTTTTATTCATTGCTTCTACACTAATATCATAGCCAGCTATGGGTCCGCTTATCTCTTCTGGAGAGTAAAAATCCTGCTGGTCAGTTGGGCGAACCCAGTTTATCCAAATAGATTTTGATGCCGTTTCTTCGCTAAAAGATACCACTGAAGGAGAAACATCATCGCCAAAATGAACATATATATGCTGAACGGCTCCTTTTTCGTTGCCCGAATATTTTGCCCAAATCGCAATATGCAAACTGTCTCTCTCTAAAAATTCGCTTATGAAGCCCGTTAAATCCAAAGAATCGCCCTCTCCTTTGTTGCTGTAAGGGATATTCACAGAAACCAGGTTTATTTGAGCTTCCGATATGTTTTGAACTGAATCTTTCACTACCGTGGTATCTAGCCATATAAGATAACTTTGCAAATCTTTTTTTTCAATGGGATGCCGCCACCGCATAATATAAGAATCCTTGCCAGTTTTGGCAGTGGATATATCTAAAACAGTTCTCTCAAAAGGGTATGTTGGATTGCTGTTGTCGTTTGAACAGGCAAATAATAGCAGAAGTATGAAGAAGGCAAGTAGTTTTGGGTGCATTTTTGTAAAGATAGTAAATTATAAATTTTGTACACTTAAAATTGCTAAATAGAGGTTTTGAATATGAAAAAATATTTCCGCAGTTTCGCTTTCAGCAAGTAAATCAAACTTATAAAATATAATTTTTTAGGAATGCAAATATGCGTGATTTTATCTATTTTGCGATTAATTCTAGAATTGATTTTGATAGACTTCAATAAATTTTTATTTGATAATTCTTTTGCTAATCCGTCAAAAAGAGGCATAAGTTCTTCTTGCCTCATACCAATGGTTTTTAATATTTTTGAATTATCCATAATCCTGTCGTACATACGGTCATACAAGATTTGATATTTATTGCATAGAGCTTCAATATAAGTGTCAAGGCTTGTTGGGATAACACTTAATCCTATAAGTTTTTCATAATACTCTGCTACCTCTTTCCATGAATGATGTTCAGCCGTGCAAACATTGTAATCTTCGCAAAAAGTTTCTTGCTTTAACACAAGTCGTGAAATCATTTTGGCAACATCACCTCCCCAAGTCATCGTAGTTTGTTTGCGAAGCATCTCTTGTGGCAAAATTATAGGGCATTTATAAAAAGCACGAATAATTAACGTATTGGCTTCTAGCGTCCCTAATTGGAAACGTGTTTTGGAATAGGTAATTGTAGGGCGAACGATAGTCCAATTCTTATATTGGCTCTTTCGCAATATATTTTCTTGGCGGGCTTTCTTAAGGGCATATTCATCTGTCGCCAAAAATTCGGAGTCATTTGAAACATCCAATAACCTTGGAGAATTCTCGGTTATCGGCAAAGAACTTTCAGCAAAAACTCTATATGTAGAAAGAAAAATATAATGCTTAGTATTTGACAATAGAAATTCGTATTTTTTCCTAAACTCATCTGTTCCATAAATCATAAAATCAACAATAGCATCATATTCATTTGCGAATATTTTTGCAAGAAACGAGTTATCGTGGGCGTTTCCTTTGATATATGAAATCTTATCATTGCTGGATTTTCTCACGGAGCGTGAAGTGACAAATACTTCGTGTCCAGAGTTTACTAATTCTGGAGCGAGGTAAATGCCCATTGCACCTGTGCCACCTAGCAATAATATTTTAGCCATTTCATTATCCTTTCAATTTTTTTATTGCGCTTAATGCCTTTGCTGGCAACATTTGCTTGACTGCATTTTTTAACTTTCCATTTATAGGTCTGTTAGCCATTCTAATTAAATTTAAACCATCCTGCTCGTCTTTCACAGTTGTGAATACTTCAAATAAAACAGGTTTGCTGAATTTGTCAATATCAGGTGAACAAAAATCGTCTATTAGGGATAAAAATTCATTTTTGTTGCTTGCAGAAAAATATTCAAAACCCATTGACTCAGCCCATGCTTTTGCCGAGCCATAATGCCTGCCAGCGGCGATAAATTCATCCAATTCATCTCCAAATTGCTTGTCAATGGCTGGATTTACTCTAAATTCAACACCTCTGCCATTATTTACAAGTAAAATCCTAACATTATTGCTTATATGTCGAATTCCCAAAGCGTTCATATCATAGAAAAACGCCAAATCGCCAAGCTGTCCGAAATACAATCTATTTTTATTTCCCATCGATTGCCCTACAAGGGTGGATACTGCTCCGTCAATGCCAAAACCGCCTACATTGCAGCTACTATCAATGGAATCGTGCAATTCAAAAAAATTCATATTGCGCAAGCTGTTCAAAATACCTAAGTGCAAGGAACTTCCTTCGGGGAGGTTTTTCGCCATTTGCAATGAAATGAAAGCATTGGAAAGCGGCAAATCAGGTATGATTACTTCTCCTATTTTTTCCATAACGGCATTGTAGTAATTATTTTTATTAGTTTCAGTTTGGTCATAGGCAAGAGCGTTAAAGAATACATATTCTAGGCAGTCAAATTGTTTCTTTAAATTCCCTAAACGCTGATGAATTTCTCCATCTTCAGATACTCGCCAAAATTCGGAACATTTTAGCCTTGAAATTGAATAATTCCCAGTAATTCCGCCAATATCCACAATTATATCCGGTTTTATATTCACAATCTTCAAATCACAAAAGACGGATATCAAAACCTTGTTTTTCCCGTGGTAATTTGATGTGCTATCGCAAAAAACTACTACATCATAAGTTTTGATAAATTTTTCAATCGCTTCTAGTTCCTGCTTTAAAAATTTTCTATGCGAACCTATAAGCAACCCTATTTTTTTCCCGCAAAGATGATTCCTCAGTTGCGAAAAACATTCGTTGCTAAACAAATCTTCCGTTTGGTAGTATTCAATTTTTTGGACATCAGGCAAATTTATTGTGTTAAAAGATAGAGAATTAGCAACCAAATTTATATGAACTGGACCGCCACCTCTTTTTGTTGCCATAGTTAAAGCTTTGTTCACAAATAAAACGCTATTTCTTTCATCTTCTGCGTCTTTGATAAAAGGTAAATTTACAGATATACGTTTTACATCTAATTGAGAAATGCTTCTATTTGTTTGTTGTGGTCTCAAGTCGCTATAATCTCCTTTATGACCTTGAGATGTTAAGGCGATAATAGGCAAGTTTCTGTAATATGCCTCGGTTAACGCGGGCAAATAATTGCGGCTGGCGGTTGCTCCCGTACAAGAAATCACAACTGGCTCACCAGATTCAAATGCAAGTCCAGTTGCAAAATAAGCAGCGGAACGCTCATCTATAACAGAATACACTTCAAAAAAAATATCTTTTTGCACACTCATAGCAATAGGGACATTCATTGTTCCAGGCGAAACAACGATTTTTCTTATATTGTATTTTTTTAGCAAAGCTAAAACGATTTGAGCGTTTTTATCATCTGTGTACATTCTCATTCAACCTCTCATCCAGCATCGCATCCAATATACAAAATTTCAGAGTATTCGTTTGAACCACGATTCGTTAATCCTGAAAATTAGAACACGAAACCCCTTGCTTTTTTCCACAATCCTTTCGCAAATTCACGTTCCTTTTGATCGAGGGCAAGCCAGAAGCCGATGAGCATTAGAACGGAAGAGAGAGTTGTTGAGATAATTAAAGTTGAGAGTTGAGAGTTGAGAGTTGAGAGTTTGGAAACGACAAACCAGGTACAGAGGAATGTGGTTATTACTGTTGCCAGGACTTTGGAGATTTCTTTTATGTAATTGGGGACGTTTAGGTTTACGTGGCGGTGGGCAAAGTAAAGGTGGCAAATATTGGCAAATATTGGCAAAACAAGAATAGCTATGTAAACTGAATAAGGGGAATGGCTAGCTTTCAATAATATGTAAGCAATAGGCAAAACTATCAAATTGCTGAATCCCCTTGCAATTTTGTACCAGCGAATATATCCTCTGCCTTCTATCAAACTATGCAAGCCTCTGGAAAGATTGAGCATAATTTCATTGAGTAAGGCTAAACAACATAGACCAGAAAGATATTCGGGAACGTTCTTTAGCCATATCAAAAGTACATAATCAATATTCAAAATCAATGGAATTCCAAATAATGATACTAAAAACAATTGTAGTTTGCAAGAAGAAATAGCCAAAATTTTTGAGCGGTCCATATTTTTATCTGCAATTCCTGATATAATTTGCGGAGCTGAGGCTCGTGATAAAGTAAAGGAAAAAGTAGAAATATGTGTCACTACTTGAGTGACAATATTGAATACCGCATTCATTGCCGTGCCAAAAAAGAGATTCACAAGAATAGGCAAAAATTTGGTTCTAGATATAATGCATATACTTTCAAAAAAATTCCAGCCAGAAAAGGCAATCATCTTTTTAGTCAAATCTTTATCCATAAATTGGCTGGAGAAAGTAACATTGGGATAGCGTATTTTACAAAATATCCTTTGAATAGTTCTCATTAAAAGTGATAAAACCATTGTGGCAACGGCATAAACGCCTAAACGGTCATAAGAAGTTATGAATAATAAAAAAGCTATTCCCAGTCTAGCAAATGTTTCAAAAGTAGAAAAAAAGCTTAAAAAATACATATCTTCATTAGCGTTTATCAATGCCTGATAAGGAGTAGATATAATGGAAAAGAAAGTTGTAGCCACAACGCAGTGAAATACAAAATGTGCCATAGCCATACGTTCAGCATGTATGTTCAATGTTTCTAAAAATAAGAAACCTCCTATTTCTAATAAAATAGCAACAGCTATGCCTATTAAAAAATGCAGAATTACGCTAGCAGTAAATATAGAGTTCAAATTACCTTGTTTTCTGTGATAAGATAAAAATCTCTGCGTTGCTCCAGCCATAGTTGAATTTAAAAATCCAAGCAAACCTATTACACTGCCTACAAGCCCAAAAATTCCAAAATCATCCAAGCCAAGTGCTTCCAGCACATAACGGGTGGTGAATAAGCCAACTGCTATATTGACGATTGTTTTTAGATACATCGCCAACGTGTTAAAAAGTATGCGGTGAGCATGACGCATTATTTAAACAATCTCCTTTTTGTTGCAATTCTTAAATTCGGTTATCATTTAATTCTCCAATGCACTTCTCAGCCAATTAGCTGAATAAATTCTCCACTCTTCCAAGATTTTATCAACCTGCTCCCAGTCAATAGGGCTATAGAGAATTTTTTCTACTTCTTCTTTTGTTTCAGTTTCATTCATACTCAATAATCTACACTGTAGATTTATTTTTTTCAGCAACGAATGAACCCTTTCATTCCCACATATAGCATTCTTACGAGTTACAGGAAAGGTAATAAAAGGTTTATGAAATAAAATGGAAAAAATAGTTCCATGAAAAGAATTTGTTATAACAAAATTTGCGTTATTAATATTATACAGCCACTGTAAAACGGGAACTTGTTTGTTACATTCTCTTGATCCAAATTCAATTGTTTTTTTTCCATTTAAAAATTGTTGTATAGAAGCTGGGTATTTTTGTTGTAAATGATATATAAATATATTTTCAGAATTTTCATTTTCTTCTAAATGAAAATATGCTCTATATACATCGGCAGTCCATAGAATTGTAGGGTCACAAGTGACGGCAATATTTTCTAGCCCTATTGAGTTCAAAAAAGGCACGGAAGATTCTTCTCTGACACTAATAGCATGAAATTTTTTCAAATAAGGCAAAACTTTCTGAGTATAAGTGATTGGCCATTCTTTTCCACCCATACTTGCCGCATACGCAATTCTTTTTGTGTTAGGAGAACCAAATCCAAGAAAATAAGGTTCAAAATTAGTTTCTTCATAGAACATCTTGCTATTCCATATCTGATCCGAGCCAGCTATGTAAACATCGGCTTCTGGCGGACTTTTTATCAATTTTTTTAGAGAATAATATTTACGGGTATGCCTTAGCATACGCACATTATCAGGCGTTTTCCTTCTTTTAAATATATAGCGATATAAAGCAATAAAACGCCAAAAAAAAGGTATTTTTCTCCAACGGGAATTTTTTATATAAAAACGACAGTCAACATCGCTAGAATTAAAATAAAGAAGAGTATTAGATTCTCCCAAAAAACGCTGTAATGCCCAAGTTTGTAGGAACCCCCCAAAATTTCCTGAGTAATAAAATGTAACTGTACAAGTTTTCATTATGTCTCCTTTGGCAATTCCAACCAGCTCCCCATTTCAAAATCAAATCCTTTCGGTTCAATTTTTAAATAACCTGCCCCATGAATAAAAGTCAATTCTCCAAAATAAATTTTATTGTGTATTGAATATAAATCTACTCTCACATGAGGAATATTCTCAGACATTTTTCTTGCTAAGTCGAGCATTTGTTGCAAATTACTCGGCTTATCTATAACCATATTTGGATGACTTGGATATCCAATAGAAACTGGAATATAATTCCATTCGGTATCGTATGAATTTCTTTTATGGTTTGTAAACCTATCAAAATGAACTTGTACAATTTTAGGCTCACCATTAAAACAAAATATCTTATAGTCTTTTAATTCTGTTCCTGATTCATCAACCATATATTTCTCACAGATAATTTTCGGCTTTATATTTTTATATTGAGGTTCTCTCCAGGCGCGATAGAAATTTTTTTTCAGGCGTTTTTTCAATTTCTTTTTTGCTCTTTCAATGTCAAAATTATTTTTATCTTTGCAAACAATAACGCTTCCACTGTCATGAGTACATTTCAATACAAACTGCTCCGACAATTTGCTAAAATCAATATCTTCAACTCTATCATAAACGCCGAGCAAAGGTATTAAATATTCTTCGCCAATTGTTTCTGCTATATACTTACGTACTTCATATTTATCTACCAAATTCGTATATTTTTCAAGATTGCCATATAGCTTTGTCCATTGCAGTTTTTCGTTGAAAGTTTTAGGGTTCTTCAAATCCAACGAATAACCGAACTTTTCTCTGAAAATTATTTTCAGATAAACTATATCTGGCAACCAATTTAAAAATCCTCTAAATCTCAAATAAAAAAATATACAATATGGATTTTTTATGTATTTTATTATTTTCTGTATCATATTTTTCTCCTTAGATTGATTTTAAAATAAATAATATATCCTAAAATTTTATCTAGAAATTTAAATAAACGAGGAAATATCTTGGAAAATTTTACTATAAAAATACGCATATTGATATTACTTAAATGAAAATAAAAATTTTGTCCAGAAATTAAAATACTAGGCTTTTTATAAAAATTTTCTAAATTTAAAACATAATTCACTTCACTCTCGTTAGGTGTCCCATTAGTCTTTATTTTATGTAAAATATCAAAAATTTCTGGACAAACCCTTGAGTTTGCAAAATAATGAAATATTTTACATTTATTTAAATAAACAACGCCATATATATTTTGTAAATTTAACTCATTCTCCATTAGCTTAATTGGAAACCCTTTTTTCCAATTAACGATTTGTAATGGAAATTGATCGTTAAAATATCCTTTTTTTGCATACTCATTCCATTCTTCAACCCAATTCCCAAAAAATTCTCTATTCAATTTTGTATCCCTAACAAAAAGAACTCCTGAGTTAAACAATGTTTTATACTCTCTGAACGTTTTATCTTTTATAGTTTTTCTTAAACGTTTTGTTCCTTTGTGAAAATGATTTCTTTCTATAATTTCATCAATTTCATTTATATTACCATCTCCAACGGCTCCAAAATCAATTGGTTTATTCCATATATAGTCCAAACTTGCAGTAATAACCGTATCAGAATCTATATATAAAAAGTCGCCATCTATTAAATTTCTCATATTGGTTTTTAATAAACGAGAACGTACGATTTTATTTACTTCGTTTTCAAATTTTTCAACTATAAGCTCATTTACCAAAGAATTAATATTTGCTTTACGAATTTCGAATGTTTTTTCAGTATAAGTGTCAGTTAATAATGTAATAAAAGCACTTGGATTGAATTTTCTTAGTGTTATTATGCTAAGAAAAGCTTGCTCGTAATAATAATCAGTATTATCGCTAACCACAACGTAAAGAAATTTCATTCTATTATCCTTCCCCAACAATTCTATTTTTTAATTCCTTCAGCTTTCTATGTAAATTAGGAGCTTTTAATTTTAAGTACATCGGCAGCCAAACTCTGATAGCATTCAACAAACCGTAATGTCTCTTTCTATAAACAAAGAATTCTTTCGGAATATATCTCATTTTATTTTGAAGTGAGTTCAATTCTATTTTACATTCACCTAAAATACCAGGAGCAACAAAACTTTTAATCCCAAATTTTCTCGCTCGCAAACCATAATCATAGTCACCCTTAGAATGTCTGAAATAGGGATCATTCTTACCTATAAGTTCATAAACATACTTTGGAATTAATACTAGATTTCCAGTAAAAATTTCACATTCAATAGGTTCATTTGTTGAAAAAATTGGTTTATGCCCATATTTAGTTCTGCCACCATAGGTTATATTGCCAGAGTTACCAAGCGTTCCCACAATTATGGATTTATTTTCAAATTGCTCACTTGTTTCAAACATTATTTTTAAGGAGTTTTCAAATAACTTAACATCATCATTTAACCATAAATAAAAATCCCATTCTTTTTCTTTACTCGCATTTTCCCAAGCGAAATACATCCCTCTATTCCAATATAAATTTCCATCGCCTTGAATAATTTTCACTTGAGGAAATTCTTCTTTTATAGCCGCTGCCGTACCATCTGTTGAACCATCATCTACCAAATAAACTTTTATCTTATAGTTTTGTGGTAAATTTTGCGTAAATAAACTTTTCAGGCAAGAAATGGTCTTTTCTTTGCGATTGAAAACGGTTATCAGAATAGCAATATCTTTCATCAATAAAAACTCTTCAAAAAACTGCTTGTCCGCAATATTTATTTTCAACAAATCCATAGAACTATTTAACTTTTGAGAATCAGAATAATAAAAAGAAAGATTAGGGTTTTGTTTGTAAAATTCAATATAAGTTTTATACTCCTTGCTTCCTTGCCAATAATTTCCCTTTTCCGCTATCTCTATATATTTCTGCATATCATTAGGCAAAAATTTGTAATGGAGCAAAAATGCAGCTACCTTTGCTTCAAAATTTTTATGAAAAGGGAAAATCATATTTGTATTAAAAATCATATTTCTTTGCATTTTTAACAACGAATATTTTACAAGCTGATTTTTCATAGAAAAAGTTCTAAATCTTGGACCGCCAAAATAAAATTTATTTATA
>Ga0268262_10003654_pt1 | contig 16508 bp, 10 predicted proteins | sample TergutNc150P3_FD_190354 | JGI IMG/M metagenome (GOLD analysis project Ga0268262, IMG submission 190354) | Nasutitermes corniger P3 segment gut microbial community from laboratory colony in Florida, USA - Nc150 P3 (SPAdes) (version 2) | ecosystem: Host-associated > Arthropoda: Insects >... | reverse complement strand
TGTCCTTGCAACGCAGTTCTGCCAAAACGGTACCAATGCGGTGAAAGACTTCTGCGGCTCTATAACATACTACGATTCAGATAAATTCTGCCAAAAGCCCAATGTGGTGCAACCCCTATGCGGCGCAGCAACATTCACCGATGCGCAATTCTGCCAAAGCCCCAATGTGGTCAAAGACCTTTGCGGCTCAGCAACTTACACCTCAACGCAGAATTGCTGTGACAAAGCGCCATACACCACCGCAACGCAATTCTGCCAAAACGAAACCAATGTGGTCAAAGACCTCTGTGGCACGGCAACTTACACCTCAACGCAGTTCTGCTACAGCAGCAGTAGCAAGATAGCCAGTTATTGTGGTATCAATCCGCAAACATACAACCCTGATTTATACGAATGCAAAACAGACTCCTACGGAAAATACTTAAACGGGGTATATTTAAAAAGTAATAAACCAACACTAGGCGGCAAGACTTACGATGCAGTACTGATAGGTACCCAGGTATGGATGGCAAGTAATTTGAGCTACGAGGTCAGTATTCCTACTGGTAGCGATGTTTATAGGCAATGCAACTATCAGCTTTCAGATTGCAACACTAACGGATTGCTTTACACTTTATTCGCGGCGGGGGCAAATAATATACCTAATAGTACTGCAAATCCGAGCGGCGTTCAAGGCATTTGCCCTTCCGGTTGGCATTTGCCTAGCTATGCGGAATGGTCTACCTTGATTACAACGGTGGGCGGCAATGCGCAAGCACCAACCAAGCTGAAGTCAACAGCAGGAGGTTGGAACAACCTAAATGGCAACGGCGGCAACGGTACGGACGATTACGGCTTTTCAGCTCTGTCTTCTGGCTTTTGTAGTGGAAGTGGAGATAAACTTTGTAATGGTGCTCCTGCCAATTGGTGGGTTTCTGATGGCTGGAAATCTAGTGGTTACTTATACGTAATTCTTACTAGTACAATCGGTACTAGCTACACTTGTGGTACTTGTGATAATTATGATGGTAGATATGAACTAAAATCCGTGCGTTGTGTCAAGAATTAAGCAAAGCCGCTTGCCAGCGGTAGGTGGAGGGGGTGGTGGGCAAAATTTCTATATTCCCTACCATTAGGGAATATTTTCCACCTACATTCCAGTCGCCCTAATACAAATAAGGATAACAGACATTTGGTAGAGCGTTTTTATATGGGCCTTTTCCATTATTCTGGTAAAACCTCAAAATTCGGAGATAGCGTTATGGGCAAAAAAGAAACCAAAGGCGAGCTTGTGCTGTACCAACCAGATGGTACATTGAAATTAGAAGTACACTTGGAAGACGAAACGGTTTGGCTTACCCAAGAACAAATAGCAACATTATTTGGTGTGGATAGAACGGTAGTCTCCAAACATTTAAAGAACATTTTACAATCAGGTGAATTACTTGAAAGTAGCATATGTGCAATTTTTGCACACATGGGTAGCAACGGAAAACAATTATATAAAACTAAATTTTACAATTTGGATGCTATTCTTTCCGTTGGATATAGAGTAAATTCCACTAATGCAACGAAATTTAGGATTTGGGCTAACGGTATTCTCAAAGATTACCTACTTCATGGCTATACCGTAAACCAGCGTTTTGAACGCTTAGAAAATCGCGTTGCTGAAACAGAAAAGAAAGTTGATATTTTCATAAAATCATCTATACCGCCAATAGAAGGCATTTTTTATGACGGGCAAATTTTTGATGCTTTCAAGTTTGCTTGCGATTTGATAAGATCTGCGAAAAAGTCCATTGTCCTCATTGACAATTACATTGACGAAAGCGTTCTGCTATTGCTCTCAAAACGAAACACCAGAGTATCAGCAAAGATTTACACAGCGCAGATTTCACAGCAATTACAACTAGACATACAAAAACACGTAGCCCAATATCCGCCAATTACGGTGGATAAATTTTCAAAGTCACACGATAGATTTCTGTTAATTGACGATTGTACATATCACATAGGAGCATCGCTAAAAGATTTGGGAAAAAAGTGGTTTGCTTTCTCTAAAATGCAAATAAAAGCGAGCGACTTACTGAAAAATATTTGTTGATTTGTTGAAATATCGGGGTTCAGACAATTTCGCAACCCTCAAAAATCGACACTCACCCTTAACCATCTCATAAGCCTTCACCGCGCTTTCCAAAGAATAAAACAGGGAAAAAACGCTGGCTCCGCTGCCAGAGAGCAGGGATTTTCCTCCACAGGCATTTAGTTTTTGCTTTAAGGAATTTATAAGCGGATATTTTTCAAGCACGGTGCCTTCAAATTGATTGTGCAAATTATCTAGCGGATTCATGTTTTTCAAAAAGTTTTGCCAGGGCAGACTGCCGGCAGGGATAACGTCTTTATAGGCATCGGCTGTGGGGACTGTGCATTTGGGGGTGGCTAGAATTATGCAGCAATCGCTCTCTATTGCATTTTGCGGACTTAAAATATTGCCAATGCCTGTCGCTAACGCGGCTCCGCCTTTCACAAAAAAGGCAATGTCGGCACCTAGGCTTGTCCCTATTTCTTCCAATTCTTCTGAACTAGCGTTCAAACCCCACAATTTGTTCAAAAGCCTAAGTGCCGCAGCGGCATCGGAGCTTCCGCCGCCAAGCCCTGCGCCCAGAGGCAAATTTTTTTCCAAATAAAAACGAACTCCGCTGGAAATCAGATACTTTTCTTTTAATTTTTCGGCTACTCTGCAAACTAGGTCTTTTTCGGGCAAATATTCTTGCGGGTTATTGTAAGAAATGGAAATCTTGCCGCTGCTGTCCCGCTCGCCAAAAAGAAGGTCTCCGCAATTAAGGGTGTGAAACATAGTGCCAATATTGTGGTAGCCATCTTCTCTTTTATTTATTATGGATAAAAAAAGATTTATTTTTGCAGGCGCAAACTCAGTTAAAATCATTTCAAATCTCTGATTCTTTTTATTTTGAGCGCTCTATTTTGCCCTTCACCGGTGGGAGAGAGCCTTATTTTTGAATATATGAGCATTCTGCGGCGTTCCTGCCTTTTGTCAAAAGTTTTATCGAATTTAAATTTTGCAACAAACAAAATTACCAAAAAAGCTATAAGAACGGCAAACCATATATAGTATAAGGCATCGCTTGAGGTTTCCGCTTCCATTTAAGCCCCCTTTGCCGTTATTTTATTGCGGTTTATTATTCCGTGCCCAAAACCTACGCAGAAGTATATGAGTACCAAAGCCATTAAGTATTCGGGCAAAATCATGGCAAAGCCAGCAATATAAGCTCCGGCTATGTTTAACACTTGAAATGCGTTTATAATATTGCTTTTTCTTCTTTTAAGTTTTGCAAGAAACAGGGGGCTAACCATAAGTATGCTAGTAAAGAGCATAATCACCAGCGGAATGTAGAGAATATCAGGGCAAGAATCAAAGAATTTATATTTGCAGAGCAAAATTATAACCAAGGCATTTACAATTCCCGCAAAAGTTGATGGCATCCCGGAAAAATAATCAGGGTAGGAGTCGCTATCCATTGCGTTGTATTTGGCAAGCCTCATAGCGGCACATACCATATAAACCGCAGCTCCAGCAAACAAGGCTAGTTTATGCGCTTCGAACCAGTTTGGCGACATATCTTTATAGGCAAACATTATCATAAAGGCTGGAGCTATGCCAAATGCTATTAAATCTGCAAGGCTGTCGAACTGCGCCCCGAATTCTGAACTCGCATTAAAGGCACGGGCGGCAAAGCCATCTATTTTGTCTAATAATGCGCAAAAAATTATGAAATGCGCTCCCATAACCACATTGTCTTGACCCATAAACAAGCCAGCAGACCAGCATATAGAAGCTACACCCAATAAAAAATTAATGCTGGTGAAAGCATTTGGAACTATGAACTTCGCATTGTGCATATAGGAGTAATTTAGAAAACAAATTTTCCTATATTATCCTGATTAATGAAAACCATTTTTGTAGTTGATGATAGCGATACGTGCCTATCTAAGGTAGAAGAGGTATTGGAAAACCAGTACTATGTTATAACTCTTCCTTCTGCTGCAAGGATGTTTGCCATGCTGGAAAAGGTGATGCCAGATTTAATATTATTGGATATTTCCATGCCAGAAATGGATGGCCACACTGCACTTAATTTGTTGAAAAAAAATGAGAAAACCGCTGATATACCAGTAATATTCTTAACAGGACAGACAGATGCTCTGGTGGAGGCTCACAGTTTTGATTCGGGTGTTATAGATTTTATAGTCAAGCCTTTTTCTACCCTTGTTCTGCTAACCCGCATTAAAATGCACTTAGATATGGACGGTCTTATCCGCGAAAGAACAAAGCATTTGGAGAAACGAACAAAACAAATGGAGTCTTTATACGATAACATTGTATCTATTCTGGCAGATGTTGTTGAAAGCCGCGACCATTCAACAGGCGGCCACATTGAGCGAACCACAATTCAAACTAAAATTTTAATAGATGCCATGCTGGAAAACAATGTGTACACAGATGAAATAAAAAATTGGAATTCAGATTTGATAGCTTCTTCGGCACGCTTGCACGATATAGGCAAAATAGCCATTCCAGATTCCATTTTGAATAAACCAGATAAGTTAAGCAAAGAAGAGTTTGAAATTATGAAAAGCCACGTAAAAGCAGGTGAAAATATTATAGATAAAGTCATAAACAGGACTCATGAAGAAGAGTTTTGGAACAAGGCAAAAATTTTCGCGAGTTACCATCACGAGCGCTGGGATGGCACAGGTTACCCACGCGGGCTTAAAGGGCTAGAAATTCCTCTTCAGGGGAGAATTTTAGCTTTGGTGGATGTTTACGATGCCCTGACCTCGGAACGTTCATACAAAAAAGCTTTTGAACATGAAAAAGCCGTGGAAATAATTAAGTCCGAATCCGGCAAGCAATTTGACCCTAAAATAGTGGAAGTATTTTGTAAAGTTCATGAACGTTTTATGAATATAAATGTAGAATGGTAGCTAAATATAAACATATACTATCTTATTGGCAAATAATTCTTGTTTTCCTTGCCTTTATATTGGTTATTGAAACAATTTACATTTTCGTAAGCGAAGCAGAACGAAGGCATCTTAAGCGAGATGCCGAAAATGTGTTGGATAATTCCAGCATAAAAATAGAGGCTGATTTGGCTGAACTGAAAACCTCGATGAACATAATTTCGGAAACCGTTCGCAAAATGATTATTAAAGGCGAAGATTATGAGAAAGTGTCTTGGTATTTGAAAAGCGTATCTGAATATATGTCTGGCAACGGGAATGTATTGTCGCAAATTACCAATATTTACGGTGTTTTTGACGTATTTGACGGAAAAATTCATACGTATCAAAAACGCCCGTGGTATAAAGCGGCTATTGAAGCTAATGGCAGCATTGCTGTTACGGAACCATATATAGATGATGCTTTGGATGTGGCAATTATAACTTATTCGCGTAAAATTATGGATGATAATGGCAATCCTTTGGGCATAGTTTGCTTGGACTTAAAGCTAGACAAAATTAAAGAACATATAACCAATATGCGCTTAACCGAGAGCAGCTATAGCATATTATTCAATAAGCAATTTGAAATCATTGCTCATCCAAGTCAATCGTATTTGGGGAAATTTCTGCGTCAATTAAACGATGGTATTTCTATTGAAAGAGATTTAAGGCAAGACATAAGCATTTCTGAGCGCAAAGTAATAGATTATAAGGGCAATCAATCCATTGCTTTTATTCGGCAATTAGAAAACGGCTGGTATCTCTCTGTTTTAATACCTTCTGATGAGTATTACAAGAGCTTGAATGGCATAGCAAAATTTCTTTCTGTGCTGGGCTTTACGATAGCGGTTGTTTTAAGCATACTTCTGTTGCGTATTGCTGCAACAAATAACAAGCTGGAAAAACGGATTCAGGCAATGTTTGAGAATGCACCCTTTGGCAGCATTATGTTTGATAAAAACGCAAACATTATAGAATGCAATTTGAGAGTTGTTAAGATGTTTGAACTCTCCAGCAAGCAAGAGTGTGTTAAAAGATTTTTAGAACTCTCGCCCAAATATCAGCCGAATGGGAAATTATCGAGTGAAGAAATGGCGGTAATTGTAGCTAAAGCTTATGAAAAAGGTTCATATCGCTTTGAATGGACACATCAAAAATTGAACGGCGAACTTATTCCTTACGAAGTCACGCTTGTACGCACCGAACTTAGCAATAGCGTTGTTTTGATATCTTATATGCAAGATTTGCGCGAGACAAGACGAATGATGGATGAAATTAAAAATAGGGGTCTTTTGCTGAATACGGTAAATCAGATAGCTTCTGTTTTGCTGCATAATTATGACGAAAGCAATTTTGAAAGTTCACTATTGAAAAGTCTTGAGCTTATGGGGCAATGCTTGGATGTTGACCGTGTTCAAATATACCGCAATGAAACGATTGATGGCGAATTAAATTTTGTTTGCAGATATAAATGGCTCAGTGAATATGGCAAAAAATGCGTACCAATTTCAGTGGGTTTTGGCTTTCCCTACAGCAAAATACAGGAATGGAAAAAAATATTTTTACGCAGAGAAAATATAAACTCTCTGGTAAAGAATTTATCGCAAAGCGAAAATGATTTTTTGAATAGTTATGACGTGAAATCTATTGTTATAATCCCATTATTTTTAGATGATAATTTTTGGGGATTTTTTAACATTGATAATTGCCACACAGAACATAAATTTTCAAGAGAAGAAATGGAAATATTGACCTCGGCTGGATTTATGATGAGCAATGCAATTAGCCGCAATCTGCAAATCACTAAAATACGCGAGGCAGATGAACACATGCAAATTATTTTTGACAATGTGCCCTTAGGCTACCTTATGGTTGATAAAAATTACGATGTTATAGAATGCAATCAGAAAGCTATTAAGTTATTTAAATTGGCAAGCAAGCAAGAATGCATTGACAGATATCACGAACTCTCGCCGGAATACCAGCCAAATGGAAAGTCATCGCGAGAGAGGATAACTGCGTTTATAGATGAATCTTTTGAAAAAGGCTACGCCCAATTTGAATGGATGCACCAAGCATTAGACGGCGAACTCATTCCCTGCGAAATTATACTTGTGCGCGTTAAGTATAAAGAGGATGTTACTGTAGTAGGATATATACGTGATTTGCGCGGACTTAAAACGATGCTAGACGAGATACGCAAAGAAAGCGAAAATTCACAGTCTATAGCTCATTGGTATAACTCCATTCTCAATGCTATACCGCTTCCCATAACCGTGACAGATGCAGAGGCGAAATGGACATTTATAAATACGGCTGTTGAAAGATTTTTGGGAATAACGCTTAAAGATGCCATAGGCAAACCGTGCAAAAATTGGAATGCCCATATATGCAATACCCTTGATTGCGGCATAGAATGTGCAAAAAGAGGGCTTAAACAAACATATTTCTCAGATAGAGACAATTCGTATCAAGTAGATGTTGCAATACTCAAAGACTTAAACGGCGAAACGACTGGATATATTGAAGTGGTACAAGATATTACCAACTTGAAAATCATGGCAAAAAAGCAAGCCGAAGCAGAAACTGCCAATCTTGCCAAATCCGTATTTCTCGCGAAAATGAGCCATGAAATACGCACACCTATGAATGCAATTCTGGGAATTACAGAAATTCAACTGGAAGATGATTCGCTTTCTCCAGCAATGTTAGAAGCTCTTAATAAAATTTATGTTTCTGCCAATTTACTTCTCAATATTATCAATGATATTCTGGATTTGTCAAAAGCGGAAGTTGGCAAATTAGAGCTTATTCCAGGTAAATACAATGTTGCAAGCATGATTTACGATTCGGTGCAGTTGAATATGGTTCAGTTCAGCAACAAAGCCGTTGATTTTGAGCTTGAGGTAGACCCGAATGTGCCTACAGAGCTATTTGGCGATGAATTGCGCATTAAACAGCTTTTGAATAATTTGCTCACAAATGCGTTCAAATACACTAATAAAGGATTAGTGAAATTGTCTATTGTTTCTGAACGAAAAAACGAAGAGCCCAACGTGATGCTTATTTTCAACGTAAGCGATACGGGGCAAGGCATGACCGAAGAACAAAAAAGCAGAATATTTGATGAATTTGCCCGCTTCAATTTAGAATACAATCGCGCAGTTCAAGGCACGGGGCTTGGAATGAGCATTGTAAAACACCTTATCCAAATGATGAATGGCGAAATTTCTGTTGAAAGCAAGGTCGAAGAGGGTACCGTTGTTAATGTGAGAATACCGCAAGGATTTATAAGCAGCAGTGTTTTGGGTGAAGAGTTAGTCAAAAATTTGCAAAATTCCCGTTTTATAGGGGATTCGCAATTGAAAAATGTGCGAATTGAACGCGAACCTATGCCTTATGGCAGCGTACTAATTGTAGATGATGTGGAATCTAATTTGTATGTTGCCAGATGTTTATTGTCACCTTACAAGCTATCTATTGATACAGCCGAAAGCGGCATGGAAGCGGTAGAAAAAATTAAGAGTGGCAAGATATATGATGTTGTATTTATGGACCAGATGATGCCGAAAATGGATGGAGTGGAAGCGGTAAAAATTATGCGCGACTCAGGGTATTCTGCTCCAATCATTGCACTTACTGCGAATGCAATCGTAGGACAGTCAGAAATATTATTGAACAGTGGTTTTGATGATTTTATTTCAAAGCCCATAGATATTCGCCAGATGAATTATGTTTTGAATAGGTTTATTCGCGACAAGCAGAGCGAAGAAGTTATAAAGGAAGTTCGCCAAAAGTATAATATTTCAAAAATCAATCCTTATGAAATAGATTTCAAGGCAAATCCCGACTTGCTATTTGCCTTTGTTCGCGATGCCAAAAAGAAGCTCCCCATTATGGGAAACATATCAAAGAACATCAATGCCGCAACAGACGAAGATTTGCGTATATTCACTATCAATGTTCATGCCATAAAAAGCGCTCTGGCAAATATTGGCGAAAAAGCACTTTCAAATGTTGCCCGCAAGCTAGAGACAGCGGGCATGGAAGGCAATAGAGCAGTTATATCTGCCGATACAGGGATTTTTTTAGAAAATCTCGGAGAAGTTATTCAAAAGCTTGAATCTCTGAAAAATACAACTGTTTCCGAAGAGGAAGATACTGTGTATTTGCAAGCACATCTTTTGGAATTCCGTTCTGCCTGCACAAATTACGACAAAAAACTTGCCAAGAGCATTCTTGCCGAACTTTGTTCTGCACAATTGTCTCTTAAAACCAAAGAATTTTTGGATGTTCTTCAAGAACTCCTTTTACACAGCGATTTTGAAGAAGCCGTCTCAAAAACAACAAAATTTATGGAGTTATGCAAATGATACATTCACTGATACGCAAGGATCTATACGCGCAAATTCTATGGATTTTGCTTTCGTTTGCGTTAATGATAGCTTTAAACTATTTATTAACGCACAGGTTAGAACATAACCATCTTAAAAGAGAGGCTGAGAATGATATTTTTCATATGCAAGCCAGCATTGAGTTTGAGCTGCTTGAAAATGAAATTGTGTTGAGCGGCATAGCAGAAACCGCCCGAATTATGATTTCACAGGGTGGCAGCTATGATATGCTTTCCGAATATATGAAAAATGTAACCAAATATATGACAACCGATGAGAAATTCGCATCGTTCGTTATGAATGTATACGGTATTTTTGACATATTCGATGGAAAATTAATTTTCGGCAATAATTGGGTTCCGCCAAGCAATTATATTCCAGCGGAACGCCCCTGGCATGAAACAGCAATGAAAACTGGCAAGGAAGTAAGGATTACGGAACCATATTTGGACGAAGCGACTGGCGCAATTATCATTACTTATGTACGCCGCATTTTTGATGAAAAAGGCAATCGGCTGGGCATAGTTTGCTTGGATATAAATCTTGCCAAAATAAAAGAATATGTCAGCAAGATATATATTGCAGAAATGGAAGTAGGGATACTGCTCAGCGAACAATTAAATATTGTTGTCCATCCCGATTCCACGTTGCTTGGCAAGGCTCTGCGCGATGCAAATTACGGAATTGCAAGCCTTGCGGAAGAGTTGGAACAAGGCAGAGAAATTTCTGAGCGCAGAGTATTAAATTACAGAGGCGAAGAAGCCGTTGCATTTTTCAAGAGATTGAAAAATGGCTGGTATGCAGGAATTTTGATACCAGAAGAAAGCTATTATAAAGATATTAAAAACATTACGTTAATTCTCAGTTTGCTGGGCATTGTATTGGCATTTATATTGATAGCCTTGCTGCTGAGAGTTGCCAAGGCAAAGGAGAGCGCTGAACAATCTATCAAAGTTCTCACGAATGTGCTAAACGGGTTGGATATTATGATATATGTGACTTCTCCATCTACCAATGAAATTCTCTTTATAAACGACAATATGAAAAAACATTACGGGTTGGATGAGAATGTCGTTGGGCAAATCTGCTATAAAGTCCTTCAGAAAGGGATGGATAAAAAATGCGATTTTTGCCCTTGTCTCCAACTCCACAAGGAATCTCGCAACGCTATTATATGGGAGGAACGCAGCACTTTAACAGAACGGGTGTATCGCAATACAGATAGATATATGGAATGGCATGATGGCAAAATTGTCCATATACAGCATTCTGTGGATGTAACCGAATTAGTTATCGCAAGGGAATTGGCCGAACAGAGTAGCCGTTTCAAAAACCGGTTCTTATCGCGCATAAGCCATGAAATAAGAACGCCCATGAATACAATTATGGGTATTACCGAAATTCAATTGCAGAACGAAATCCTAGCACAAGAGGTGAAAAAAGCATTTATTGAGATTTATAACTCAAGTGATTTGCTTTTAGACGTTATAAACAACATACTTGATGTGTATAAAATAGAGGCAAACAAAATAGAAATTGCGTTCGTGGAATACGATGTTGCAAGTTTAATCAACGATGTTGTGCAACTTAACATTATGCGAATGAAAAACAAATCTGTTGAATTTGAATTTAGCGTAGATGAAAATCTGCCTATTATATTATTTGGCGATGTAATTCACATTAAGCAGATTTTAAACAATTTGCTTTCCAATGCCTTTAAATACACAAATGTTGGAAAAATCAAATTATCGGTATATGCAGAATACGATAAAAAGGAAAATTTTGATATGATATTGGTTTTTAAAGTGAGTGATACGGGCCAGGGCATGACCGAAGAGCAAAAAAACAAAATATTTGATGGATATTCTCATTTCAGCTATTTGATAGAAGGTACCGGACTGGGCATGAACATTACGCAATATTTGATAAAGGCAATGAAAGGCGAAATTACCGTGAACAGCGAACTCGGCAAAGGCACGGAGTTTGTAGTGCGCCTGCCACAAAAAAACACGAATACCGGTGTTTTGGGCAAAGAGTTAGTTGAAAGTCTGCAAAATTTCCGTTATATAAGTTATTCGCAAATAAAGAACGCGCAAATAAAACGTGAACCTATGCCTTATGGCAATGTGTTGATTGTGGACGATGTGGAATCTAATTTATATGTTGCCAAGGGCTTGCTGCAACCTTACAAACTCTCTATTGATACCACCGATAACGCTATGGATGCGATAGAAAAAATTAAAAGCGGCAAGGTTTATAATATTATATTTATGGACCATATGATGCCAAAGATGGACGGGGTGGAAGCGGTAAAAATCATTCGCGAATCAGGATATTCGAATCCCATTATCGCACTGACAGCGAATATAATTGGTGGGCAAACAGAAATATTTTTGAAGAATGGTTTTGATGGTTTTATTTCAAAACCCATAGACATTCACCAGTTGGACTCCGTTTTGAACAAATTTATTCGCGATAAGCAAAATCCCGAAGTAATAGAGGAAATTCGCCGCCAGTATTCCATTTCAAAAATCAGTGTTCGCAATACTGATTTTAAAATGAGTTCTACTATGGAGCTTGCTTTTGCCCGCGATGCCAGAAAGAAACTCCTTGTTTTGGAGGCAATTTCAAGGAATATCAATACCGCAACAGACAAAGATTTGCAATTATTCGCCGCCAATGCAAATGCCATGAAAAGCGTGCTGGCAAATGTTGGCGAAAGAGCACTTTCGGATGCTGCCTACGAACTGGAAAAGGCGGGCAAGGATGGCAATAGGGCGGTTATAATCTCTGATACCCAGCCTTTTTTAGATAGTCTTCGCGAAATCATTCTAAAGATTGAGTCTAACGAAAATGCCACTACTTCTGATGAGGAAGATACTGCATATTTGCGTACCAAACTTTTGGAATTCCGACATGCTTGCACAACTTACGACAAAAAATTCGCCAAGAATATTCTGTCTGAGCTTTATTCCAGGCGATGGTCGCATCAAACCAAAGAATTTTTGGCTACTCTCTCGGAACTCCTATTGCACAGCGATTTTGAAGAAGCCATAAAGAAAACGGATGGGTTTTTATAGGTTAAAGTTTCCTTCTCTTTCTTTGGAATTTTATGGCGAATCTGTGGGCTTCGTCTCTTGCTCTTTGCAGAAGTTGCAAGGCGGAATTGTTCCGTTTTAGCACAACAGAGGGTTTTTCTCCCGGAAAAACAATTTCTTCCAAGCGCTTGGCAAGCCCAATAACAGGAATCTCTGTCAAATTCATTTTCCTGAGAACCTCAAAAGCTGCATTAACCTGCCCTTTGCCTCCATCTATAAGGAGCAAATCTGGAAAACCGGAATTTTCTGCTTGCAGCTTTGTTAATCTGCGGGTTAAAATTTCTTTCATGCTTGCAAAGTCATCGCCGCCCATTGCTATTTTAACCTTGTATTTTCTGTAATCGCTTTTGCTAGGAAAACCATTCACAAAACGAACCATGCTTGCCACAGGGTCCTCCCCGCCCAAATGCGAAATATCAAAGCATTCTATGCAAAGTGGCGGGTTGCTCAAATTCAATTCTTTTTGCAGTTCAAAAATGCTTCTGTTCATTTCATCGTATTTTGCGCCTTTTGCCTGCAATTCAACCAAAAGCATCTCTGCATTTGCTTTTGCCATTTGCAAATATCCAAGTTTTTCGCCTCTTTGCGGAACTTCAGCCTGAATTTTGTGACCGGCCAAATTTGCTAATAATTCCTCAAATCCCTCTTGCTCCTCGCCAAGTGAAAATTCCATAATTATCTCGCGTGGCAAATCATCTTTTGAAACTCCCAAATACCAACCCGGCAAAAATTCCGCCAAAATCTCCGGTGGCTCCTGCTCCAGGCGGCTTTCCAAATAAAAATGCCGTCTGTTGTACAAAATCCCGTTTCTGTACTCAACTATCACTGCCGCCGCCTGTTCTTTTGCCCTGCAAACGGCAATAACGTCAAGGCTCAGTCCCACATTGTTTGCATGGTCTGCTTTTTGCTTTGCAAAGGCACTCTGCACAGCAAAAACTTGGTCTCTATATTTGCTGGCATCCTCAAAACGCATTTCAGCAGATGCTATTTGCATTTTTCTTTGCAGCCTAGCTAAAATTTCGGTGTTTTTGCCTTCTAAAAGCATTCTAGCGGCATATACCCCCTCCATATATTCCTCTTCGCTAATATTACCTATGCAGGGAGCCTTGCATCTGCCCACATGAAAGTTAAGGCAGGGTCGAACCTCTTTTTTCAAGGGAAAGAGCAAATGGCATTCCCTTAAATAAAAAAGACGCGGAACCAAGTCTAGAATAGCCCTTATGTAATTGGAATTGGTAAAGGGGCCAAAATAGAGATTTTTGTCCTCTTTTGTTTTGCGGGTTAGTTTAAGTCGTGGAAATTTCTCTTGCATTTCAAGCATTAAATATGGAAAGTGCTTGCTGTCTTTTTGGCGAACATTGTAATATGGCTGGTGCTGCACTATTAAATTTGCTTCTAAAATAAGGGCTTCGGTCTCTGTTTCGGTTATTATCCATTCAATATCCGCTATATGCGGGAGCATTAGCGTTGCAGCTCTGTGGCTTTCTTTTTCTTTTCCGTCAAAATAACTGCGAACTCTTTTGCTTAAAAGATTAGCTTTACCTATATAAATAATTTCGCCTTTGAAATTCTTCATCAAGTAAACACCCGGTTTAGCGGGCAAGTTCATAAGACGAGAAACCAAATCATTTTGCATGTATCCTTTCTAATATAGTAAGTATAAATTGTATGTCATTCTTTTTATTATATTAATCCTATTATTATATAATATATTGCGGGCTATTTGTCATTATTTTTACTATATTAATCGCATCATGACTATTGAAATTCGCAAATTGCTGAGAAATTCTAACAAGAGTTTGATTGTTTTTTTATCAATGGTTATCATTTTAATAAGTATTTTGCTATTTGCGGTATTTTTGATTTCAAATTTCAAAATATTTCTGTCTGACCAGGTAAAGGCAAATGCTTATGCTGAAGATACTAGTCTTTTAAGCGATGTGTCGCTTAATCTAAAAAAAATAGAACAATCATTAATGGAATGCAAGTTAACATTGTCTAATTTGATGGAATCTGATTATAAAGGGAAATCTTTGGAAAATTATATTTATGGCAAAATGAGTTTGGACATAGATATTTTGAAAATACATGTGAGTTCCAATAGTGATAGCACCCAAAGCCCTTGGTTCATAAATGCCAAAAAAGCCAATGGAAGAATTTCATTCTCCCTGCCTTATTTAGACCAGCAAAGCAACAAGATATTGATGGATTTTTCCACGAACATTTACAACCGCAAGGGACAAGATATTGGTGTCGTGGCTCATTCTTTTTATTTGGAAAAATTAACAAGAGTGCTTCAGCAGCACAAAAAAATGCCAGAACACGAAATATATCTGCTTGATTATTCCGAAAACCTTATAACATCAACTAACCAAAATTATATGAAAGATATGCAATCTTTTAAGTTTGATGATATTGGCTTGAATGATTACAAAAATAAAATCTTTTCTTATTCAAATTTATTTATTGCAGATAATGAGTATTACATATTCTTTACTCCCGTTTTCGACCAGAATTTTGTTTTAATTTCAAAAATGCCTATAAAATCTATTTATTCAAGGAAAAGTTTCTTCTCCAACAAAATGTTTGTTATACCGACTTTGTTTTTTATAACTATGATAGTATTCGTTTCGATTTTTGTGATTATGCTTATGAGCGTGGAACAGAGAAAAAAGGAAAAAATAGAGATAGATAGCATAACAGACCCCTTGACCAAAACGTTCAATAGGCGATATTACGAAAAAGTAATAGAACTGGAATTTGCAAGAATGGAAAAAGAAGAAAGACCTATTTCATTGATTATGTTGGATATAGATTTCTTTAAAAAATGCAACGACACCTATGGGCATAGCCAGGGAGATGAAGTATTGAAATGTGTTGCAGATATTTTTATGAAGCATACAAGACGCGAACATGATTTTGTATTCAGGCTGGGCGGTGAGGAATTTGGGGTGCTGCTTATTGGAACAGGCGAGAAAAATGCCATTAAAATTGCAGAAAAAATCAGAATAGAAGCGGAAGAAACAAAAATTCAACTTAAGGACACAAATGGGCATATTTCTATTACCGTTAGTGCTGGCGTTGCAAGCTTTATTCCGCATAAAGAAAAAAATCCCCAAACTCTTTACGACATAGCCGATGAAATGCTTTACAAGGCAAAGAGAACTGGAAGAAACAGGGTTTGCAGTTAGCAAGCGCAGTTGCTACAACTTCCCCCCTTCTACCACAAAATCATCGGGGTTTGCATCATTTCCAATAAATGTTCTGAGCGTTGCCTCAAAATTTTTATGGAAGAATTGCTCCTTTGCTAGTTTTTCAATAGTTTTGTTTATAAAATCACGCAATTGGGTATTGCCTTTTTTAACTGCGGGAGCAATACCCTCAATTGAGCCTAAGGAGCTAATGCCAATTTCAAAACCAGAATTTTCCTGTGTCCATATAAATACAACGGTATTGTCTTCCGCCAATGCTGCTCCCCTGCCATCTTTCAATGCCCGAAAAATTTCGTCTATGCGCTCAAGAGCCACAATTTCTATTTCTGGATGTTTTTCTAAGAAATATTTTTCCGAGGTAGTGCCTTTGGAAACTATTAGCTTTTTGCCAGCCAATTCGCTTAGGTCCCTGATTGGAGCGGTTTTTGGAGAAACTACGCTAATGGATACCTTCATATAAGGGTGTGCGAAATCAAGTATTTCGGCTCTTTCGGACGTATGCGTGAAATTTGCGAGTACTACATCTGCTTTTCCGTTTATCAAAACGTCAAAGCGGTCCATAGGGTCAACAATTATAAATTCAATTTTTGAGGTATCTCCCAAAAGCTCGTACGCAAGCCTTTTTGCAAAGGCAATTTCAAAACCCTGATTTTTGCCATTGTCATCTATATAGTCGTTCCTTATCAACCCTAGATTAAGCGGCGATATGGAGTAAATTTTTCGGGAAAATGGTTTGAAAAATAAAGAGCAAGAATTTCTTCTTGAGCACTTCCATCATTTTCTTCAAGTTCCAAGCA
>Ga0268262_10003653_pt1 | contig 16509 bp, 20 predicted proteins | sample TergutNc150P3_FD_190354 | JGI IMG/M metagenome (GOLD analysis project Ga0268262, IMG submission 190354) | Nasutitermes corniger P3 segment gut microbial community from laboratory colony in Florida, USA - Nc150 P3 (SPAdes) (version 2) | ecosystem: Host-associated > Arthropoda: Insects >... | reverse complement strand
TAACTGTTGCAAAATCAGGTTTTAATATAATCGGCACAACAAAAACAGTAACTATTTATTATTACTATTACAACGGCGTTAGTCCGGGAACTATAGAAATGGTTTCGATACCCGCCGGAACATTTATGATGGGCAGTCCCACAACTGAACCAAATCGATCTAGCGATGAAACACAACACTCGGTAACATTGAGCGCTTTTTCTATGAGTAAATATCAAGTGACGCAGGCGCAGTATAAAGCGGTAATGGGCGCCGGAGAAGATCGGACTACCAATTATGGAAAAGGAGATAATTTTCCAATTTACAATGTAAATTGGTATGACGCTATAGTATTCTGCAACAAATTGAGCATAATAGAAGGATTAAATCCTGTATACAGCATTAACGGCAGTACTAATCCTGCGGATTGGGGAACCATACCCACCAGTATTGACGCAACATGGAACGCGGCGGTAATGGACAAGAATAAAAACGGATATAGATTACCAACGGAAGCGGAATGGGAATATGCGTGTCGAGGGGACTACCCGAACAAAGCGACAGAGACAAATACAAAACCGTTTGGGATAGGGGACGGGACAAAGATGGTAAGCGGAATGGCGAATTTTTATGTTCCAAATCCGTATGATCTGGCTCGTGGAGGGAGTTATAACGATTCAAGTGCGGCAGGGTATGTAGGTAAGACGACAGCGGTAGGAAGTTATGCAGCTAATAATTACGGACTTTACGACATGCATGGAAACGTATTGGAATGGTGTTGGGACTGGTCTGGAAGTTATTCGAGTGGTTCTCAGACTGACCCTGTCGGAGCGGTTACCGGGTCTGACCGGGTGCTACGCGGCGGGGGCTGGAACGTCGACGGTCTGTACTTGCGTTCTGCGTTTCGGTGCAACTTCTACCCGTTCTATCGGGACTTCTACATCGGCTTCCGGCTGGTGCGTTCCTGAGTTCTGCAAGATCAGGCGAAATGCCCGTGCCGGAGCGAACGGAGTGAGCGAAGGCTGGGCATGGAGCAACAGCGGAAAAGAGGAATTTAAGGGCTGTACATAGCCCTTCGGAGGGAGAATTTTTATTAGAGGAGGGATATTTACTGTTCACAGTTTTTAGGATTTAGCGCGTTGCGTTATCATTATTGAAGAAAATGTCGATTATGGGGCGAGAATACCAAAGCTGTTTTTTTGGGTTTTGGTTGGATTAACAAAAGAGGAAAAAGGAAAGGGTAATTATTTATGGAACTCTAGACAATGTTTTAACAATTTTTTTATTGTAAGTGATATTTAAACTTAGGAGAAAAAATGAAAGAAAAAGTAAAGATCAAAATAGGTAAAATAGGAACCTTACCATTTTATTTTAATGATAAACTCATAAAAAAATGGAATTCCGATGAATTTGAAATATTTGATGATATTAATGTAAAACATATTACAAAGAGAGCAAATATACCCATAGAGAAATCTCAAGTGGACAATGGGAAAAAAGATCATCCATTGAGATATAGTGATTCTATTCTGGAGAATCAAGTGCCTGAAAATGAAGGAGCAAATTTTTCTATATGGATAACATATATGCCTTTAAAAGGTAATTATTTTGTTAGGCGTTTAAGTTGTAATAGAGTCGTATTGTCTTACTTTGGAATGTATGATATATTAAAAAATGAGCTTATTCCAGTTGAAAATTTATTATTAAGAACAATATACAGACATATTTTAATTTATTATAAATATGATAAATTAATTCCTTCTCATAAAGATATACCGGATATACCTTTTATTCACGATGACACTCGTGGTTGTTTATTTGATATGTGTGTGAGTACACCAGATGTTGTTTTTTTTCTTAATAAACCAATTATTTGTGAAGAATGTATTGTAAAATTAAAATGTGAAGAGAATGTAAATACAGATACAGTTATGGAAAATCGTGTAAATCAAATAATAAAAGAATGTTCAAAAAAAATAAAAAGAGGGAGTTATTATAAAATTGTTGCACTTATAAAAGAAAATCCTATTCGTTCTCTTTTATTATCAGCATTATTAGGAATATTACTGAATTTAATTGCAACCGCGATATATAACTTTTTTTTCAAGTGAAGATGATCAACATTAAATGGTTAATGTGAAGAAGAGTTTTAGAAAGGATATTTTTATATGGAAAAAACAAATATGATATGTAACATAATACAAACAGGTACGGGAATACTTGGTTTAACAACTATTATTGTTTTGTGCTTACAAATAAAGAGTGAATCAAAATGGAAAAAATTAAATCTTGTAATAGATAAAATAAACCCATCATTACTAAAAACAAATGGAAAAATTATTAGTGATTTTGGTATAAATATGAATGAGTTAACAGTATGTGATGACGATTTTAGAAAATTAACAGATAAAAAAAACATTGTAATATTAAATAGAGTACAAGAGATATTAGATATGTTTGAAAATTTTGCAACATTATACAATATGAAATTATTTAATAATTATTATGTTTATGAAATATATAGTGAAACAATAATATACTATTATACAAAATTTGAAAGAATAATTGAATATTTACGCAAAGAACATGATGATTTTTATTATCAAAATTTTGTAAAATGTGCAAATATTTTATTAAAACAAAGGTCACGCAAGAATGCTTGGCATTATCGTTTACGCATATTGTTGTCAAGAAATTGGCGACACTACACATTGTAATTACGACAAGATATGTACCAAAAGTTCGTGCTGGTTCGTGTGGTTCGTGGTAAAAAATTATTTTCTAAAAGGAGTACCAATTGAATGAATCCCAAACCCTTAAAAAAATCCTCACCTCGCTACATCGCCGCCGTTATCTTATTTATCTTCTCCTATCTTTCCTCGCCGGCAGTCTACTCACAGGATTTCTCCTCTATCGACCAAGACCTGGCGCTGGCGGACTTTTACGCTAATAGCGATTCCGGTGACGGCGATCGTTAGTGGGGGCAATGTAAGCACCCACAGGGTGTAGCTGAATAAAGTCTACAAGCCCCGGCGCCAGACAAAACACACAAGATAATTAATTGAGGCGAGATTTATCTCGCCGTCCGCGCCGCGGGGTGGTGGGGTTTGCGATGAGTAAATAATTGCTATTTGCCCTCCGATATGCTATAATCAAAATCGTCATAATAGGCTGGAGTTTTACCGAAGGTAAAACTCCTAAGCAATCCAGCGTAGCTGGATTGCAGGAGGCAGATATGGAAAGCACAATAGGCACAATTATCGGTGTTTTGGGATTTGCTCTGGCTGCGTTTGTTGCCATCAGACAAGTACAAACAGAGAAAAGACAGAAAAGAAACGACCGGCTTATGTTCCTTGCTGACCGGATATTTGACCCTACCATTCCCAGAGAACTTAGACTGCCCTTTTATGAAGAATACCTCTCCATGGGAGGCAACGGCACAGCCGTTAAGTTCTGGCTGATAGAAGGGGAGAGAGAGAAAAAAGCAATTGGCAATGAACAATTAACAGGGAGCAAAGCAAAGAGCAGGTAGCTCGCTCTTAGATTTCTCGGTTCGTGAAATTACCGACATATGATTTTTATTGACATACAATCATCAAGGTGATATACATAATCTGGAATGAAATATACAGTTTTAACGCTATTTCCCGAAATTACCGACGCTTTTTTTGCCAATTCCATCATGGCAAAGGCGATAAAACGGGGAATTATCGAGTATCAGGCGGTAAATATCCGTGATTTCGCCGCCGACAAGCATAAAACCTGCGACGACGCACCCTACGGCGGCGGTCCCGGTATGCTAATGCTGCCCGAACCGCTCGATTTGGCTATAAAAAGCGTACTTCCAGCCGAAAACACCGCCGAAAAACCAAGAATTATCTATCTTTCCCCCTCAGGCAAGCCATTTAATCAGGAAATTGCCCGCGAATTAGCCGCCGAAAAGGAATTAATTCTAATCTGCGGACGTTACGAGGGTATCGATCAACGTATAATCGACCGCTATGTGGACGATGAACTTTCCGTGGGCGATTATGTTCTTTCTTCCGGCGAAGTGGCGGCATTGGCGGTAATCGACGCTACCTACCGTCTTGTGGACTCCGTAATTTGCGCCGAATCGCTGGAAGAAGAAAGCTTTTCCGACGGACTTTTGGAGTACCCCCAGTTTACACGCCCCGAGGTTTTTGATACAATGAAAGTCCCTGAAGTGTTGTTGTCCGGTCATCATGAACAGATACGTCTTTGGCGGTTGGAAAAGCGGGTTGAAAAAACCATGCGGCTCAGACCGGATTTGATACAGCGAGGCAGAGGGGTTTTTAACGATGAAATTATTAAAATAATAGACCGATTGATCGCTCAATCCGGCGGTTGAACGGGAATTTTGCAACTAGTAAGTTGCTAAGGAGAGAGAGATGAACGAGATTAAGGCGATTGAAGCCGAACAAATGAAAAAAGAACTCGACCAATTTAAGGTTGGGGATACAGTTAAGGTTCACTTTAAAATTATTGAAGGTAAAACCGAGCGCGTCCAGATATACGAAGGGCTTGTTATCGCCATGAAGAATTCCAAAGTCGGAAAAACCTTTACCGTGCGGAAAATTTCCTACGGCGTGGGTGTAGAGAGGGTATTTCCGCTTCATTCGCCGCGTATCGTTAAGGTTGAAATAGTACGCCCCGGCAAAGTCAGAAGGGCAAAACTCTACTATATCCGCGAGAAGATCGGAAAAGGCGCGAAGATCAAAGAACTTATCGTCAAAAAAGGCGCAAAAGGCGCTTTTGTGCCGACTACAGGCACCGCCGCAGCCGCCGATTCCGAATAGCCGTTATCTGTAATTTTCTTTACACTTCCTCTTTTTATGCCGATATTTGAATGGGGAGTAGTTTATTAATTTAACCCTCCAAGGAAAGAAAAATGAATGTTGTAAATACCAGTGATCTCAGACCAGGGCAGATTTTTTCGGCGCCGGTGTATTCGGAAAGCGAATATATGCTGGTTTCCGCCAATGTTCCCCTGCGCCAGAGGGATATTGACGTATTAAATACCTGGGGTATTGAATATGTCAGAACGGACGGAGAATTAATAGATACCAATAAACCCAATATACCGACTGAAACAAGCGAGCAAATTTTAAAAGCGCTGGAAGAACAAATAAGAAGCGCAATAGGAGAGCCGGAAGAGATCCCTGAAGTTGAAGAAATTGAAGAAAATGAGGAAAAAGAAGAAGAATCTCCGGAAAAAGCGGCAATCAAATTTTCCATAACCGATGTTCGCCAGAATTCCGGCACATATAGAAAATATAAATCCCTTATTGAAAAAGTAAATACATTATTCAGCGTTTTAAAATCCGGCTCGGATATAGACATGCGTTCTATCGATAATATTACCGTCCAATTACTTCAGGGTTTACGCGAGAACACGGATAACTTTGTGGAATTTATTCTTGGCGGAGAAGTGTCAGGTCATGAATTGGCAAAAAGCTCCGTTAATACCGCGATACTTTCCGCGTTAACCGCGCAGGAACTAAAACTGCCTAATCATAAAATAAATAATATTGTCGCCGGAGCGCTGCTTCATGACGTTGGTATGCTTAGGTTATCCAAAGGTATTACGGAAAAGAAAGGCGGTCTTTCCGAAGCGGAGCTTGAACAGATAAAAAGCCATCCTTTGCACACGTCAAAAATCGTTACCAAAGAATTATTCGGTCCCCACGAGGTAAATCTTATCGCGTTACAGCACCATGAAAGGTGGGACGGTCAGGGGTATCCCGATAAACTCAGAGGCGAGGCTATTGATATTGGAGCGAGAATTGTATCCGTGGCGGACGCCTTTGAAGCCATGGTCAGCAAAAAATCATACAGGGATTCCATAATCGGTTATCAGGCGATAAAGAATCTGCTTTCCGATAATGAGCGTCGTTTTGACCCCGCGGTAATTATCGCGTTTACAAAAATAATGGGTATTTATCCCATCGGTTCAATTGTTCGTCTTAACGACGGCTCTTTGGCGCGGGTTGTCAGTTTGCACATAGAAGCCCCGATGCGTCCTACTGTTCAAATGTTGACGGACAACATGGGCAACGCTCTCAGCGCCGGAAATATGCCCGTTGTCGATCTTTTGGAAAATAGAAAATTATTCATAAAAGAAGCGATTGACCCGGCAAATTATGCCTAACACCGCCGGTTTGGGAAAAGAAGGGGAAGAAAGAGCCGCCGCCGCCCTTGAAGCCGCAGGAATGAATATAATACGCAGAAACTACCGGTCAAAAACCGGAGAAATCGATATTATCGCCCTTGACGGGGAAACAATCGTTTTTGTAGAGGTAAAAGCCTGGTCTGTTTACGGTATGGAAGACCTGCAATACAGCCTGGATAACAAAAAAAAGCATAAAATCATCAAAACCGCTAATTTTTTCCTCTCAGAAAATCGAAAATATAGTAATATGACAATTCGTTTTGACGTCGTTTTTGTCAATAATAGCAAGAAATCCGACGGATTTCAGCTTACCCATCTTGCGTCAGCCTTCACGGAGAGTGTATGATGTTAGAACAGGCTTTGAATTCCAATGATTCTGACGTTAGGCTGGAATTAATAAGGCGGCGTATTAACGATGAAGACTACCTGCACGCCGCAATCCAAAGGCTGGCTCTTGTATTGAGCAATGAAATTATTGATGTTACACAGGAAGGCGGACGTCATGAGCGGCAGCGGAAAAGGCGGAAATAACCGAAAGAACCGACAGCGTTTCTCAGGTCGGAGAGACGATTCTCAAAAACATTTAAAGAAATATAATCAGACAAACGCTCACGAAGATTTATTTTTTGACGGAAAAACAGAAAAAAATAAATTGAGTATGTATGATCGTCCTAAATGGACGACTCCCGAACTGCCCGCAAATCCAATAACAACTCCCGATTGCCCGTGGTGCGGAAAAAAGATCAACGATATTACAACTTCAATTTCGGATAAAGATACGGGGCTTCCCGTACACTTTGATTGCGTGCTTGCGCGGATTGCGGAAACGGAAAAGCTGGAAGCAAACGACAGTGTTTGTTACATTGGCGGCGGACGTTTTGGTATAATACATTATAACAATCCGCCGGAAACAAAGGGCTTCACCATAAAAAAAATATTTGAGTGGGAAGCCAAAGACGCTGTCAGCGAATGGCGAAGACCAATAAGCGAATATTTTTCGATTACATAAAAGGGGAATATAAAAAAAATGGAAGAAGTTCTTCTGGAAGAAGATGAAGACGATGAAAACATAAAATTTCTTTCCTCTCCCGCCATAAAGAAAAACTATGAACTTCTGAAAGAAATCGGCGTAATTAATCATATAGAAAATTTAAGCCGCGATATTCGCAATTACAGAAGTTTTCTGGCGAGAGGATTGGATATTTTTAATCATACCAGTATTGAAAAAATAATGGACGCAACTGTTTATCAAATTTCCGATCAATTTGTGCCTTCGTTTATCGCTTTTGTTTGGAAACCGATACAGACAAGGGAAGATATAACAATAAAAGCCTACAAGAATTATAAGCCCGTCGATATTAAACTTCATGTTGATTGCATTACTCCGTTTGAGGAGTTTTTCAAGAAGTATCCCAAACCGATTAATTTTGAGCTTTTGGCTTTTCAATTAGAAAACGATGAAGCTGTAAAACCGTATTTGGAAATTGATACGGAAATTGCCGTTCCTATTCTGGGACCGTTTGGTTTATACGGAATTGTTCTTATAGGCAAAAAAGTTGTCGATGCCGGATACAGCCGCGATGAATTATTTTTTCTTCAGCAGCTTATGTGTTTTGTTTCGCAGGCGATTAAAAACCATTTGCACTACGAACACTCGCTGCACGATGTAAAAACCGGTCTTTACAACCACGGCTTTTTTATGTCTCGTCTTACCGAAGAAGTTTCCCGCGTCAAACGCGGCGGGTATCAATCTTCGCTTGTGGTAATTGACGTAGACAAGTTTAAAAACTTTAACGACAACTACGGTCACCTTGCGGGAGACAGAGTTCTTGAACAGCTTGCGCAAGTGATAAGGCATGGCGTACGCGACGGAGACATTACGTCCCGTTTCGGCGGCGAGGAGTTTACCATACTTTTGCCCCATACCGATAAATCTACCGCGTGGAATATTACCGAACGCTTAAGAACGAGTACCGCCGAAATGAAGGTGGAATGGGAAGTTCCCCTGCCACAAGTTACAATCAGTTTGGGAATATACACTTTTGATCAAAATGCCGGCGTTGATGTAAACGACATTATCCGTAAAGCCGACGAAGCGCTTTATATTTCCAAAGAGCGCGGCAGAAACCGCAGTACCTTGTGGAATCCGGGAATTATCGACCCGCATCCGGATGAAGCTTGTTCAATTGAGAAAATCAAATTTACAGATCACACAGTGGAGATGTTATGATAGGTATTATCGGCGCGATGGAAGAAGAAGTGACTTTTCTGTGTGAAGCTATGGGAAAATTCACCAAAGAAAAAATCGGAATCTTTGAGTTTTTTACCGGAAAAATTGAAGGGAAAGACGTAACAATTCTGCGCTGCGGTATCGGAAAAGTGAACGCCGCTGTCGGCTGCGCCCTGCTCATTCAAAAATTTTCCCCTGACTGCATAATAAATACCGGTTCCGCCGGCGGCATTCATTCCGAGTTGAAAGTCGGCGACGCTGTTATTTCTACGGGGCTTCTTTACCACGATGTTGACGTAACCGCTTTTAAGTACTTACCCGGTCAGCTTCCGGGACAGCCTCAAGTTTTTAAGGCGGACGAAAAACTTGTAAAAATCGCCGAGGACGCTGTTGATGAATTAAAAGCGGAAAAAATTCTTCCGGCTGATTTTACCCACCGCCGCGGCGTAATCGGCTCAGGCGATATTTTTATGCATGAGCCCGAACGTATAAACGCTGTGCGCCGCATTTTCCCCGACGTAGATGCTGTGGAAATGGAAGGAGCCGCGATAGCGCATGCCTGCTGTCTTTTCTCCGTTCCATTTTTGGTAATCCGCGCTCTCTCTGATATTGCCGGAACGCAGTCGCCCGTAAGCTTTGATGAATTTCTTCCGATAGCGTCCAAACATTCTTCTAAAATAGTAATCAGAATTATCAAGAAAAAATAATCTCGCCTAAAACGGAGGGTATTATGAAAAGTAAAAAAATAGCGGCGTTGTTTTTAACTGCCGTGGTTTTATGCGCGGTATTAGTTACAGCGGGCTGTTCAGTCCGTGCGGAAGCTCAGCCTGCTAACCAGCCGAAGATTACGCCGCTGACACCGGCGCAAAGCTCAGCGCAGGGCGCAGTTGTTTACATGACAGACAAAATCACCCCCGAAGGATTGCTTGCCGTTTATAACGCTCTTGGCTTGGAAGCAAACGGAAAAGTGGCGGTTAAAATAAGCACGGGAGAGCCGGGCAATCCTCACTTTCTTGCCGCTTCGCTGATAAAAAATCTTGTGCAGAAAGTGAACGGCACTATTGTTGAATGCAACACCGTTTACGGCGGAAGACGAGCAAATGCCGCCGCCCATTATCAGGTGGCGAAAGAGCACGGTTTTACGGCAATAGCGCCTGTTGTGATTATGGACGAAAAATCGGAGATTAATATTCCCGTTACAGGCGGTAAACATTTAAAAGAAGATATTGTAGGCGCGCGTTTTAAGGAGTTTAATTTTCACATTGTACTGTCTCATTTTAAGGGACATCCAATGGGCGGCTTCGGCGGCGCGCTTAAAAATATGTCTATCGGTTACGCTTCGTCAGCCGGCAAGTCATGGATTCATACGGCGGGAAAAAGCAGAAGCGGTTACAGCGGAGCGCAAAACGATTTTCTTGAATCGATGGCGGAAGCCGCAAAAGCCGTCGCCGACGCAAACAAGGGAAGAATGCTCTACATCAACGTGATGAACCACCTTTCCGTTGACTGCGATTGCAGCAGCAGACCCGCCGCCCCGACAATGGCGGACATCGGCATACTCGCCTCGCTTGACCCTGTCGCACTCGATCAAGCTTGTGTCGATCTTGTGTACAAGGCAAAAGACGGCAAAGACCTTATCGCCCGCATAGAATCAAGGAACGGTCTTTTAACGATTAATCACGCGGAAGAAATTGGACTGGGAACCAAAACGTACAGGTTAGTTCGTATTGATGGTTGAAGTTTTAACCCGAGAATTTATTTATATTTGGTATTTTTTCTCAATACAGTTTGAGCAGATTTTCGGGTACTGGGCGATTGGAATGGCGCTCGGTTCTTTTATCTCCGTATTCGGTAAAGAAAAAATCCACGATATGTTTTCCCGTCTTCGTGAGAAAAAACTCGGCTTCCTCGGCGTTATACCGGCTTCGCTCTTGGGGATCGCTTCGCCCCTGTGCATGTACGGAACAATCCCGATAGCGGCGTCATTCGCCGAAAAGGGAATGGAAGAGGACTGGCTCGCCGCCTTCATGATGAGTTCAATTTTGCTAAACCCTCAACTGCTTTTTTACAGCGCCGCTCTTGGGGCGGACGCTCTGGTTATACGTTTTCTTATCTGCTTTTTGTGCGGAATTGCGGCGGGGGCGGTCATAAGGCTTTTTTTCAAAAACAAACAATTTTTTAATTTCTCCGGTCTTACCGCCGCCGCAAACAGAGACACCGACCCAAACCTCGTATTACGCTTTCTTAAAAATTTCGTCCGCAATGTAAAAGCAACCGCCGTATACTTTCTAATCGGCGTATTACTGTCCGCTCTTTTTCAGCGCTACGTTCCGCAAGAAGGATTTGCAAGGCTCTTCGGCGGCAGTACCCCCGCAGGGCGAGGCTTCGCCGTATTAATGTCCGCTACCATAGGCGTCCCCCTGTACATGTGCGGCGGCGGAACCATACCGCTTCTTCAAACATGGCTTCGCAACGGCATGAGCATGGGCAGCGCCGCCGCATTTATGATAACAGGACCAGCCACCAAAATAACAAACCTTGGAGCGTTAAAAATCGTCCTTGGCGTAAAACACTTTTTTTTCTACCTTTTATTCACGGTAGTATTTGCGTTTGTCAGCGGCGTTGCGGTTGATTTGATTTACGCGGCAATTCGCTAGTCTTTCGTCCACACAGAAGTGGCGCTCACAGGAGCGGTTGTGGTATACGTTCCTGCTGTGCCGTTGGTTGCATTTGTTGCGTAAAATTTATCACGTAAGTCGCCAAAGAATACACCCATAGTACCAAAATCAGCCGCAGGTATCGTTCCTTGAAATGTTACACTGGTAAGGTTTTCATTGGTACCAAAAGCCCAATCCGCCAATATTGTTACACTGCTTGGAATGGTTACACTGGTAAGACCGGTACAACGGTTAAAAGCGGAGCCTCTTATTTCGGTAACGCTGTTCGGAATAATTACGCCGGCAAGACCGTAGCAAGATTGAAAAGCTTGAACTTCAATATAGGTTAATGTACTGCCGGAAAGGTCAAGGTTGACGTATTTAGTACTGGTTCTGGCAGGGAGGGTAGGGGGCGGCGGCAGGGGGGTATTGTAACTAGACAGTATATATCCAACGCTTCCGGCAGTGCGAACATCACCGCCCAGATCATTCACATTCAGTTTAACGGTATACGCAGCAGCGGCGGTATTGTCGGACAAGCCGGATAGATATGCTTTAAAATCGGCAATATCGGTAAAGGTTGCAGCGGTTATAGATCGAGTTCTGGTGTGCGACGTGTTATGCGTGCAAGTATCTGTTTCTGTACCCCCTTGTACTATTGTGGGCGGGGTTGTTATTGTCCAGTTGCCCCAGTTGTGCGCGTTTGGGTCTATAGGTATGGCGCGCGTGTCTATATGCGTCGCATTATGAGTGCAGGTTCCGGTTTCTACTCCCGCTGTTGTACAAGTCGACGCGGTTGTTATTACCCATGCGTAGTTGTGTCCAAGCGCGGGTATAATATTAAGGGTTTCTTCTTCGTTGCAGAGGTTACACTTTCTTTTCCCGCTTCCGTCTTCTTCACAAGTTGGCGCGGTTCCGCTCAACTGCTGCCAGTCATGCGCATTTGGGTCTATGGGTATGACTCCGTTCTTTTCTGTGCCGCAGCGTTGGCACTTTTCTGTACCGTTTCCTGCTGTTGTACAAGTCGGCGCGATTCCGCTCAACTGCTGCCAGTCATGCGCGTTGGGGTTTATGGCTATTTCCCGTGTTTCTATGTGCGTTACGTCAAGCGTACATATTCTTGTTTCTTCACCTTTTTCCGTACAAGTAGCGGGGGTGATTATTTCCCATTCGCCCCACTGGTGTGAGTGAGCGGAAACGGAAGGGTTGTCGAATGAATTGTCTGTAGGATGTAAACAGGCGGTAAACACCGATGCGATAATAATTACCACGGCGAATATGGCGCAAGTCGCGGCTAATATGCCGCATAATAAATACATTCTTTTTTTCATTTTAAAACTCCTTTGTTTTATATTTGCCTTCTATGGGCAGAATTCATTTTGAAAGGTATTGTTTTTTTATATAATTTCGAATATAAATAACAACTACTGTTCACGGTATTTAGTATGTTGCCAGTATTTCTGTTTGAGAACTGTAATGGATTTGAATTCGTATTTAAAAGGAAAAACTATAATGGATTCTAGGTTCTTTGTTGTCTTTTTGATCGTTCTAACATCTCTTTCAACATCCATAGAGGCGCAAACAGGGAAAGATCGATTTTATATTGATTTGCAGAAATTTCCGCTGTACATAAAAACTGATTTTAAACCTTCCGATGCTGTTTCTCCTGATTTACAGGACGGCTCATGGCGGGTTAAGAATCAATGGTACGGCGCTGTTATACGCAGACTGGGTTTGCCCGGAATACCAAAGCGCGCTTTTTTGTCGCCCTATGGAAGACCGGAACAGGAATGGACTTTTGCGCTTCCCTTCACAATGGACATGTCATTTACAAGTGACACTGAAGCGCCGATAATTCCATGTTTGTATTTGGCGACTATCGGTATCAACTGGGAGATATACCTGAATGGGACGCTGATAAAGCGGGAAATGCATTTGACCGATGGACGTATAATTGAAGAGCACTACGAACGCAATGTAATTATTCCCATAAACAGCAAACTGCTGCAAAAAGGCGGTAATGTTCTTGTGTTCCGCATTGTCGGAGATCCCACTGATTATACAACAGGTTTTACATATCAATCCCCTTATTATATCGCCGACTATGATTATATAACGCGTAAACATAACGAAACCGCCCAAATAATTTTAATATCAATACTTGTCATACTGTGGGTATACCACTTCCTGTTTTTTGCCATTTTCCGCGAAAACCGATATAGCTTGTTATGCGGAATTTTTTTCCTTGGTATGGGTTTGTATTATCTGCTGCGGATTCACTGGATACATCAAATTATCCCCAATACTGCCGTGACGATAAGGCTGGAATACTTCACGCTTTATTTTGTGATACCGGTTTTTATGGCTTATACGGACAAGCTTTGCAACGGTCGTTTTTTTATTGCAACCAAAATATACGCTGTTTTTTGTGTGATTCTGGCAGTGTCTCAGTTGTTTTTTTCACGGACTTACGGAAGTGAAGCGGCGGCTGTCTGGGAGGCGGCGAGTATTATCGCAATAGTGTGGATTTTTATTTATAATTTTATTCTTCCAGTAAATCGCGAATTAAAAAAAGGTAAAAAGTTCACCGATATATTAATTAATACTTATCCGGGAAATCTGTTAATTGCCTATTTAATAATCGGCATAACCTCAATCTTTGACATTATTGATTCCGCCGCTCTGCATTACTCGCTTCATTTAACCGGTTACAGTATAGTTATTTTTGCGCTGTCGGTTACATTTATGTTATTTAGAGTGTCCGTCATAAAAGACAGAGAACTTAAAGAAAAAAGCGCGTTGCTGGAAAAGGCTACTAATCCCGAGTCCGCGCGAGAAAAAGCATATAAATCATACGGTTTAACGGAACGTGAAAAGGAAGTTGCCCGTTTAATGGTAGAAGGGCTCGACAATAAGGATATTGCGGAGCGTCTTTTTTTATCCAATAGTACCATTGCGTTTCATGTAACAAATATTTTCCGTAAATTCGGCATTATTGACGGCAAGAACAAAGGACGAGCGATGTTTTTGGTTAAATTGATTAATTAGTGTCTGTCTATATGTTATTTTATAGTTTACTAACAGCCTTTACTTTTTTGATTTTTTCGGCTAGTATAAAAAAAGGAGTTCATGATGTTGGTAATCAATGGCATTTTTGAAAACGGCGTATTTGTACCCGAAAAACCTCTTGTCAATATCAAAGGCAGACAAAGGGCGATTCTAAACATTGATGAAACAGACAAAGATGAAAAACAAGAACACTTAAACGCATGGCGGGAATTCAGCCATACAATTAGAACCTGCAACGAAACATTGGAAGGCGAACCGCAAAGAATTAGACTAAAAACTCCGCAAGAAATTGAAGCCTTATGAAATACGCCCTTGATACCAATATTATCACCTACTACCTGAAAGGAAATGAAAAAATTCAAGATAAGGTAGATAAAGAAGCGGAGAATGATAATATCATAATTCCGCCTTTTGCTTACTTTGAAATCAAAAAGTGGTTAATGGCGGTAAATTCAAAAATCAAATTGCAAGCATTTGAAAAACTGTTTGAAAGATACGGCATAGACAACATTGAAAAAGAAACGTTGGATTTATCTTTATCTATCTATAAAAAATTACGAGATAACGGCATTACTATTGATGACGGCGATTTGCTTATAGCGGCATATTGTATTCAAAACAACTATATTCTTGTGACCAATAACCTTAAACATTTTGAAGGAATTGAAAACATACAAGTTGTTAATTGGATAGCCTGACAATTACGACCAGTTCACATAGAAACCCCATTTGAAAAACAACTCTTCTTTTTTATTCTCTACCTATGGAATTTGGGTGAAAGTCGCCAAAGCGTGACTGGAAATGGTTAACGTTTGTGTAGTTAGCGGTAAAAAATTCTTTTAAAAAGTTAGAAAAAATTCAAATTCAGTAAAGCAAAATGAGGGGTACGCACCCATATAGGGGAAACACTTTTTTGGAGGTACAAATTATGTGTGTAAACAAAAAATTTAAAAGTAGTGTTTTCTCCTTCATCTTCAGTAAACCTGACGTTTTGCGAGAACTCTACTGCGCGCTGGAGGGGATAACCCTCAAACCCGACGTCCCTGTCGTCATCAATACCCTTGAAGACATTCTGTTCATGGATATGATCAACGACATCTCTTTCGAGATTGGCGGGAAACTGGTCGTTCTTATCGAACATCAGTCCACCATAAACCCGAACATGGCTTTATGCCTGCTCATGTACGCAGGCAGAGTTTACGAGAAAATCATCGATGATGAAAAAATTTATTCATCGACAAAAATCTCAATCCCAAAGCCTGAGTTTTTTGTGCTGTACAACGGGGTACAGCCGTATCCCGACGAGGAGAAGATAAAGCTTTCTGAATTGTTTGAGAATACGGAAAGTTTGGGGATTTTAGAAAAGGAATTTCCCGCTTTGGAACTGGAAGTAAGGGTACTAAACATAAACAAGGGAAAGAACGAGGAGATGGCGAAGAAGTGCCAAACGCTGTACCAGTACAGTGCGTTTATAGCGAAGGTTAGGGATTTTCAGGGTGAAGGCTTATCCCTAAAAGAGGCGGTACGAAAAACCGTGCAATACTGTAAAAAACATGATATATTGAAAGAGTTAGATGGAGAAACACGCCAAGGAGATAATGAGTATGCTGACAACGGAATGGAACTGGGACACAGCAAAAAAAGTCTGGCAGGACGAAGCCCGTGAGGAAGGTGTATTATTTACTGCTCGTAATGCGCTAGAAGAAGGGATTTCTGACGAAACGATACATAAAATTACTGGTCTCAGTCTTGATGAAATAGAGCGGTTAAAGAATTAACCACACGAACACTCACGAACTAGAGAGAAATATTTTTCTACTTGCCGATTTATTTCCATGTGATAACAAGATGTATGCCTAAAGATTTTGTTCTGTAGGCAGAGTAGACTTTGTTTCTCAAAAAACGACGCATAGAACCCCATGCGTCGTTGTCTATCACTCTTTATTTCAATCCCTGATCTCTTCTTTGTGTCCTTCTCTTCCTTCGTGTCCTTTGTGAGAACTCTTCCTCTACCTAGCGTACTCTGTAATCCTCGTCTCTCTGATCATCGTAACCTTGATGCGTCCCGGATAGCGCAGATCGTTCTCAATCTTTTTGGCGATTTCTTTTGCCATCTCTCTGGTTTGCTCGTCGTTGACCGCTTCGTTGTTTACAAGTATGCGAAGTTCACGACCTGCCTGAATGGCGAACGATTTGTCTACGCCGCTAAAGCCTGTGGCGATGTTTTCAAGGTTTTCAAGACGCTTGATGTAGTTGTCCAGCGTTTCTTTTCTCGCTCCGGGTCTTGCCGCCGAAATTGCGTCGGCTATTTGTACAAGAACCGCCTCTATGCAGGTCGGCTCAATGTCGTTGTGATGGCTTCCGATGGCGTTGATAATCCTCGG
>Ga0268262_10003652_pt1 | contig 16513 bp, 20 predicted proteins | sample TergutNc150P3_FD_190354 | JGI IMG/M metagenome (GOLD analysis project Ga0268262, IMG submission 190354) | Nasutitermes corniger P3 segment gut microbial community from laboratory colony in Florida, USA - Nc150 P3 (SPAdes) (version 2) | ecosystem: Host-associated > Arthropoda: Insects >... | reverse complement strand
TGATTGGTAGCTTAGAGCGGCAGCCGGAACAGCATTTCATTTTGATGGACAGGGCATACGAAAGCGACAGGATGCGGGAGAAGGTAACGGGCATGGGGTTTGTGCCTGTTGTTCCGCCAAAGAGGAACCGCAGGGAGCCTTGGGCGTACGACAAAGGGCGCTACAAAAAGAGGAACGAGATTGAGCGTTTTTTTCTGCGCTTGAAACGGTTCCGCAAAATTTTTACCAGATATGACAAGCTAGACGTTGTCTTTGCGGGGTTCATCTACTTTGCTATGGTTGCCGATGCGATTATTAGTGTGAATAGACTCTAGTCCATTTTTAATCATATCCTGGTACTTGTATTTATTCATTTCATTAAACAATAAATCATTTTGCAATCCCGTAGGCAACTTGATTTTAAGTTGTTTGGCGCGTTCAAGGTTAAGAATTTTTTTGTTATTGACGATTTCATCTAAAAATATGTCAAATTGATTTTTACCATCATTAGTGGATGTAAATTTTTCTTGCACTGGAAATGAAAAATAATTAACTATTGTATAATTGTTATCATGGTTATATTTAAACCAGGCTAGAAAATTGTTTGGCCTACTTTCCATGGTAGAAAAGATACCATCATCAAAATAAATTATTACTCCAAATCTTTCTTTTTTAAGTTCATCTAATTTAACATTATTGAATAAAATTTTTATTACTTGATATTCATTTGTTTTAGAGATAGATGCTTCTATATTTTTAATAAGCTTGTTAGTAGAATTGACTTCGCAGGCAAGGAAGAAGAATGATAAGAGTAGAAAGTTTATAATTTTCACATATAATACTAGCGTCCCGCCTGTGGTATAGATGTATCTCTTGTCATAAGGGTTTGTGCCTGTCCTTTTTTCATCTATCTCGGCTATGGCTTCGCCGTTGGGATAGACTATATTCCTTATTTTAGTCTCAATCAACATTTAAATTGCTCCTATTTACGGATTTCTATCCATTTTTCACATGAAAAACGGCTTAATTCGTTTTCTGTATTGCCATCCAAAAAACCATCCCAATAAAAAACCATGCGATAACGGCCTAATTTAGGGAAAAATGACTCTATAAGCAATGAATCAATATTAGACCTTGTTTTGCCAGCTGGCAGAAGGGTTGGTTTATTATTAAATGTTTTATTGCTAATGTGATATTCATAAATTATGCTGGGAATAATTTCATTGTTTAATTCGTCGTATAATTTATATGAATAAGATATTCCTATTCCGCCCAGCAAAAAATCAGGAGCTAATATAGGAATTTTTGATGTATTTTTAAATGAAATTTTACAAATCAAATATTTTTTATTTATAGATATTTTAGATGGGATTTTAACGTCAAATTTTATATTTTCATTTGCTTTAATTGTTGTTGTAAATAAACAGAAAATAAACATTGACATTTTATTTTTTTTAAACATAGGTTCTCCTTATTCTATTACATGGTTGATTTGATGGGTTGTATGTAAATTCATGAGCGTTTCCCCTGTCTGATACCGCCCTTAGCAGGCCTAAGGCGTCCCATGCGAGTTCTATCTTGTTGCCGCCGGGGGTTTTTGCCTATCCAAGTGGCTTCGCTGTTGGCGTTATACTGCCACCATGTCTGCGCTCCTGTTGTCGTCTGTGCCTGAACCCTGTTGTTCGTCAGTGGAGGGAAACTCCGGTTGATCATTGTAGGCGACAGGGTGGCTTGAAATCCAGCTTCGTTTAATAAGTTAGAATAATTCATTTCTTTTTAAATACCTCCACTACATCAATCCATAAAAAGTTTTCGGTATTCTTGTTTTTTGCCATTTACTATGTTCTTTTTTCCATTCTTCTGGAGTTTCATGTTCCAAAATAGCGTTTGTAATGGGAGCAAAAATTTCTTCTTTAATTTGATCAAATTTGGTGTAGGAGAAACTTTGTCTTACAAATTCAATTTTATCGGATTTAAAACCAAAATAATAAGATTCACCTTCATCAACTGTGACATATATCATGCCGTTTTTAATCCTATCCTGATACTTATATTTATTCATTGCATTAAACAATAAATCATTTTGCAATCCCGCAGGTAAGGGAATTTTAAGTTGTTTAGCAGGCTTAATGTCAATAATTTTTTTGTTTTGAGTGATTTCTTCTAAAAATACATCAAACTGTTTTGCAGCATCGTAACTATTATATGGAATTTCAAATTTTTCTTGCACTGGAAATGAAAAATAATTAACTATTATATAATTGTTGTCATGGTTATATTTAAACCACGCTATAAAATTGGTTGGTCTGCTTTCATGGGTAAAAATTATACCCTCAAAATGAATTATTACTCCAAATTTTTCATTTTTCAATTCGCTTGCTCTCACGCTATCAAATAAAATTTTTATTACATTATAACTTGATGTTTCTGACATGTTTTTCATAAAATTATTATTCGAATCTATGTTTGAATTTAGCTTGCAACTAAGAAACAAGGGTGTAATAAGCAGAAAGAACAAATGTTTCATTTAATACTCCAGTTTTGAGTATCAGGGTTTCTAGGCTTGCAATTCTCTGATACCCCTCTGAGCAAGTCTAAAGCGTCCCAGGCGGGTTCTATCTCGTTGCCGCAAGGGGTTTTGCCTATCCAGGTGACTTCGCCGTTGACGTTATACTGCCACCATGTCTGCGCGCTTGTTGTTGTCTGCGCCAGAATCCTGTTGTTCGTCACTGGAGGGAAGCGTATCTGCTTTGGGGTGGCAATGGCAGAACACATGGAATTAGTCATAGAAACTCCCTCGTCGTCTGAACAGTTATTGTTGATATTCAATTTGTCTGGCTTTCAGAGAAATGTTCATAGTATCTTGTACAGGTCAACACCTGTTTTACTTCTACTATACTCTGGCTCAATAAATTCAACTTTAATCACTCCTTCATCCGGTAAAATCGTTATGTCCTTTATTTTCATGTTATACTCACTTAATCCATATAATTTAGTAAGATGATACCTTGTTTTATTGCCGTCCAGCCAAATATCAGCATATAGTTCTCTCGTGTCAAAAAAACTAACAAAAGGTTTCTTGGAAATAATAACTATAGCATATTGCTTGTAGCCCATAGCTTTATGTACAGCTATTTTTTGCGGCCATTTAAGTGCAAACAATATAATTATCGTGACTAATAAGGTTGCAATAACAAGAGTTATGCACGATTTCCATTTGTTTATTTTCCACATAATATTCTCCTTATAGCATTTCGGAACAATTCCGATTGCTTGGTTACATAAAAAAGCGGATAGGAGACCAAAAGAGCGGAAGCGTATCCGTATGGAGTGACAATGGCAAAGTAGATAAAATTACTCATATGAAACCCCAGGCCGTCTGAAGTGTCGTTGGCGGTATTCCATTTGTCTGCTTTTTAAAGAGATATTCATAGTCACTCTATCTTGTATAGGTCAACACCTGTTTTGCTTTTACTATACTCTAATTCAGTAAATTCAACTTTAATCACTCCTTCATCTGGTAGGGTTGTTATGTCTTTTATTCGTTCTTTATAATCTTCTAATGCGACATCCATTCTAAGAAGATAATAGCTTTTTGTTTTAATGCCATTTAACCAGATATCAGCATATAATTCTCCTGAATCCCAAATATTAGGGTAATGGATTCTTGAAACGATAACTATACTGTATTGGTTGTAATTCATTGCTTTATGAACAATTATTTTCAACGCCCAATCATGTGAAAATAATATTGGACTTTTCATAATAAATAATAATGACGAAATAATAACAACAGTAATACATGCTTTTTTTACAATTATTTTCCACATAATATTCTCCTTATAGCACTTCGGAACAATTCCGATTGGTTGGTTACATAAAAAAGTGAATAGGAGACCAAAAGAGCGGAAGCGTATCCGCATGGAGTGACAATGGTAAAGTACATAAAATTACTCATATGAAACCCCACGCCGTCTGAAGTGTCGTTGGCGGTATTGCATTTGTCTGCTTTTTAAAGAGATATTCATAGTCACTCTATCTTGTATAGGTCAACACCTGTTTTGCTTTTACTATACTCTAATTCAGTAAATTCAACTTTAATCACTCCTTCATCTGGTAGGGTTGTTATGTCTTTTATTCTAAAATCATACTCGTCAAATGCATCCAATAAAAAAAGATAATAACTCTTTGTTTTATTACCATCTAACCAAATATCGGCGTATAATTCTGTTTTAGTACAAAAATTAATAAAAGGTGTCTTGGAAATAATAACTATAAGATATTGGTTGTAATTCATAGCTTTATAAATAACTGTTTTATGCGGCCATATAAGTTTAGACAATATAATTACCATAAGCAATAATGTTGCAATAAGAAGAATTATACAAGCTTGCCATCTATCTATTTTCCACATAATATTTTCCTTATCTCACTTCGGAGTTGCTCTGCTTGTTGGTTTCCATAAAAAAATTGACCAAATGTCAAGGAAAGCTGCATCCCGGCAAGATTACCTTTCATTTCAGCCTTTGCTTCGGGATTGCCTAGTATATGTTGAGGCAAATCAATTATTAATGTTTGAGCTAATGAAAGCATTAATCCAAAAGGGGTGGGGCTAAATGCCAGAGATATTCCGATTGAGGCAGAAACATGTCTATAAACATCACTTTTCTGACCACCATTTACTAACTCATCTCTAAAGCCTGAATAATTTGGGGCTAGGTCAAATGAACTCAAGCTTTTATTTGTCCTGGCTCTCTTGTATAAATCAGCACCAAAGCGATTGACTCCAGTTATTGAATATTTTTCTCTGTAATCAGAGGCGCTTTGCACTAGAGCGTCCGCATAGAGTTCACAGTCTGTTTTAGATTCTTGTTTTGTATCCTTTTTCCCATCTCCAGACCCATCTCCTGCGTATCCGCCGCCGGGTTCAAAACCACCACCGCCCCCATTGGGCTCAGAATCTCCAAAGCAAAAGAATTCATAATATGTGGGATCGGCAATAAGTTCTACTGCGGGGATATTCCCTTTTGTTGTATTACCGCCATCATAACTCACATCATATCTGAAAATCAAACAAGTCATCATCCCGCCTGGAACTTTAGCCATGAAAGGCATACCGTTCACATAGGCAAACTGATTGATACTCTTAGGGTCAACTCCCTGATCGCTGTTTATGAGTATGTGCCAGAATGGGACAAATAGCCATGGGAACATGTCCTACCTCATTTAATTTTAAAATCACTGTTTGTTTTTTTGATAAAATCATCCATCGCATAATTATATAATTGATGAACAAATGTATCTGGAGTCATAGCATATTTATCGGATTTTTCCCATCCAGCTACCCCAACTTTAATAATTGAAATTTCATTAAACATTCCGGTCATTGCGATAATAGCAGTGCCAAAAGTTTCATTAAGTTCATACGTATTTGGGAAGCTCAATCTCATTGCGTATGTATTTTTGGATAGCCAATTTACTTTTCCTTTTGTATTAAGTTCTATTTTGTAACTTCCATTTTCAGAAGTCAAAAGTTTACTCATGGCATAATCTAATTGTTCATTTTCTTCTAAAAAGCCATAGTACAATGTTCCAGTTTTTTCAAATTTTTCTATGACAATTAAAAACAAAATGTTTTTAATTCTTTTGTTTTTAAAAATTTTATTAATAGCTGAATATTCTTTTGGTTCAAGATAAAATTCTTCATAATCTACATCCATTAACATAGCCAATCTCAATGAATTTCTGACAAAACCATTCTCGGTAATATTATGCTTTGAGGGCATATTAGCAACGATATTTTTTATAGATGTATACAGATAATCATCTATATACAATTTTGCATTGGTTTCTGTCGGTGGTGGCGACATTAGATTTTTTTTATTAAGTTCTCTTTGTGGGAGTCTCAAAATCTCATATTGATTTTGTTGAGCTTGCATAGTGGGAATAGCTATCGGTAATATAAGCAAAATTATCATCTGACTCATTTACATCTATCTCCATTAATACTGTTTATGATAAGATAAATTCTTGCGATGTTGCCTGATGCGCAACATTTGGTGGATACCACGCCACAAGAACGGAACAATATTTGTCGTATTTCCTTGTCTGTCTTTATTTTTTGTAAAGCATCCTTTTGCCCTTCTTCTTAGCGTCCCGCCTGTGGTATAGATGTATCTCTTGTCATGAGAGTTTGTGCCTGCCCTTTTGTCTCTTATTCTCAGTCCTGATGGGTTGTATGTAAATTCATGGGCGTTTCCGCTGTCTGATACTGCCCTTAGCAGGCCCAGGCGAGGTTCTATCCTGTTGCCGCCGGGGGCTTTGCCTACCCAGGTGGCTTCGCCGTTGGCGTTATACTGCCACCATGTCTGCGCTCCTGTTGTCGTCTGTGCCGGAACCCTGTTATCTGTCATTGGAAGAAACTCCAGTTGAGTGTCATTAGTGCTTGTAGTAATCTGTTGAGTGCCTGTTGGTAAATTTCTTTACTAAGACAACGTAATTGATAGTCTAAATTTTTATATACTTCATCTTTCATGGAATTTAGGATGATTATTGACATATATGCGCCTAAATTGGGTAAATGCTGAAATGCCTTGGCCTTGTATCTGTCTATTATTACTTTATTTGGTATTATTCCCGCTGTTATTCCAAATACGGGGTTCTGTAATCTGTCTTTTACCGCAAAACCTGATTGGGGAAATTGTGTGTCCTGTCTCCAAAGACGGTTTATCTGCTCTGATATCTGGGCTGGTAATGGATTAATTAAAGCTATAGTTGTCAAAAACAATAATTTGCAGAGGCGGGTTTTCATTGTTTGACTCCTGTTTTAACATCAATAAATGAACCTGTGTCAGGGCCTATGCAGACTTCTGACAATATAAGCTCCTTAAATCCTTCAGGTGGAACTAAACGTAAACGACCATGTGGACTTATATGAATCCTTGGGCTTGGCTTGGCTTGGTTTGTTTGGTTTGTCCTCTGGCGCTGTCTGAGGCTTGCCGTCCTGATTATCCATAATTGGAACAAAATGGACTTCGCTCTTTCCTCTGTTCGCTATCCAGAAAATATTGACGCCTTTGGCTGACTCTATGTGATACCTTAAATCGGCTTCGCGCTCCGGCAATAGCAATAAGGGTTTTCTTATATCTGACTCCAGCCGCTTAACAGCGGGGGACTGCGCGCGCAATATGCAGACTGATGTGACACACGCTGATATAATAACAGTATATGACAGTACCCTGAAGATGAACATCCGCCCCTCCTTATGTGAAACCTTAAAAGAACCTGAGGAAAAAACACAAAAAGAAATATAGAAACGAAAAAACAGACTTCAAGGATATATACTAAAATACATAAAAAGAAGAACGCAAGAGGAAAATATGAAAAAAATTCGGGCAAGCAATATTAATTGATTATTATCGGTTTTAAAAAATAGAACCGCTATATAAGCATTTCCTTCCAAACTCCGCTTTTCAATAGCACAAGCCAGGCTTTGAGTGGGAGGTTGCGCGTGTTTATCGCGCTGGCGTACCTGTTCAACTGTTGTATGTATGCCGCTTCGCTTTCGGTTGTCAATTCGTGTGTGTGTTTGAAGTCCATGATGTGTACGCAGTCGCTGTCCCATACCACCAAGTCTGCCCGTCCGCTGGTTCCGTATTGGGATGCGCCCTGTAGGCGCATTTCCGTCCGTCTGCGGAGATAGCGCCAGCCTCTTGAGTCAAAGGCGTCTAAAAAGCGCATGGCGTTTTCTTTTGCGTTGTGCACAGGCGGCGGGTTGTTGAGAAGATTGTTGAAAGCCTCCGCGTCTTCCCAGCGCGCCAATAAATTTTGCAAGTAGGTGTGCATTGCCTCGCCCTCCTGGCGCAGACGCAGGTTTTCAATGTTGTGTTTGATGTCCGTGTCCGGTTCGGCGAGGATAGTCGCGTAGAGCGAAGTCTCTAAACAGATTTCGTTTAACGGTCTTCCAGGGACTGGCCGCTGGAATTGGCTTTGCTGGGGTATTGGCGGCGGGTCTCCAAGCTCCAGCATTTTGTCATGGCATTTGAGCAATTCGGTTCCCAATTGCGCCCATGAATAGCTTGGGTTTTCATTCTGTTTTTCGCTTCGCTTTGCTGTTTCCTTTGGTTTTTCGGGGGCTTGTATGAGCAGGCAGAGGCGTTTTTTTGCCCTGGTCAGCGCTACATATAACAAATTCAGATTATCACGGCGATGGCGCAGCTCCGCCAGCTCTTTAATCCGCTTGTAATCGCGTCCCGGCTCGCTTCCAAGTTTCCAGGCAAACATGAGTTGTTTGCTGTCGGGGTCTGTCAACAGACGTCCTTTTTTTACAGGCGTGCTTCTGTTATTTAACAGCGGCAGTATGACGCTGTCGTATTCCAAACCTTTGCTGCCGTGTACTGTTTGAATTATAAGGTCGGAGTTCTGGCTGACTGAGGGCAGGTCGCCGCGCTCGGGGCCGTTTCTCAATTCGTCCAACAATGCGTAAGCTGTGCCTGGGTTGGCTGGTGAGTCCTGAATCATTGCCAGGAATCCCGCCAGATTGCGCCTCGCTCTGTCAGGTTCCATCGCTCCGTGTGCGTCCAAGGACGTTATTACGGCCAGGAGGTTTCCCTGAGCCAGCAGGCTGGCCACTATCCGCTGTGTGGGTGCGGGCATTAAACTTTGCAACCATGCGGCGCATTGGCGTTTTTCCGCTGGAATCTTTTCAATATCAAGAGACCCGATGCCTTTAAATCCTCCCATTTGACGCATTTCGTTGTCGCTGAGGCCGGCAAAATGCCGCATGAGAACAGCGCAGGGCAGGGGACGGTTAGGGTACGCAAAGGCTTCCAGCGCCGCCATTAGTAGGCGCGTCCCAGGACTGTCCCAAAAGCCCTCTTTTGCTAAGACGTAGGGATGTATTCCATGTTTTTTGAGACGTATTAGCAGGGCGGGCAGTTTAGTCCTCTGGCGCAGGAGAAGCGCGCGGGTTGGGCGCGATCCCGTGAGCGGCGTTCCGCCAAGTGTGTTTTCCCAGCCGGATTCATGGGAAAGCACGGCAATCCACTGTGAGAGCGCGGGCAAGTCTGTGCCGTTTGATGGGCCAGGTGTCAGCACAGCGCCAACAGGGCAATCTCCATGGGCGCGAGGTACCTGGTCGGCTTCCTGATGTTCAATGGCGGCGCGCTCTGACCAGATGTTATTTACAAAGGAGTTTGCCATATCCACTATTGACGGCGCGGATCTAAAATTGGCGGTCAACTGGTAGGCGCGGTTGTCGGCCGCTTCTATGTGCGCTTGGAGCAGTTCCGGTGTGCCGCCGCGAAAACCATATATGGCCTGCTTGATATCGCCGACGCGTACGATCTTTTCGGCTCCCAGCGCGCCCAAAAACGCGTCCTGAGCCTGTGAGGTGTCCTGGTATTCGTCAACCAGGAGCAATTTTGGACAGGGCGGCTTTATTGATCCATCCATCAAGCCATCCAGCGCAGAGCGCACAATGTCGCCAAAAGTGGCCATGGCACGACTCAGTTTTAATTCTTCAAACCTGGTCAGGGCGCTCTCCAGGATTGTTTTTAGGCTCGCTTCCCAGCATGAGGCGACCGTGACCAAGGTATTAGCGGCTTCGATAAATTCGGCAGAGTAATAGCTCGGAAGACTGTCCGCAGGATGGTCAAGAACCGCGCTCTGCCGCTCCGCCCAACGGATTTGATCAGGCAGGGGTGAATTTGATTTTGGAGGCGGCATTATTTTTTTGGGGTCAAAAAATCGGCGGCTTTTGCTGCTTGGCTCCTTTGCCACATCGGGATCGTTGACAAAGCGGCCAATGGCATCTTTTGCGCGATCAAAGGCATCTTTCAGATCAGAGCGTGATTTTTCGCCGGATGTGTCAAAGCAGGCAGACCCAAGGGCGTCTCTGTGGGCGTCATAGTCTGCGGAGAGTTCGCTCCAATGTGTCTCCGCCCACGCCAAAAGTGTGCGGGCCGCCGTGTGATCGGGATGGTTTTCAGGAATATCGGTAATTTCACGCACTGCTCGGCGAAGTACGCGTAGCAGTGCGGGATGGTCGGTTTCCAGTATTCTGTCCGGCGCGCCATCTCCGGTTCGCAGCAGACCGAGGGCAAGGCTGTGCAGTGTGGAAACCTGCATTAATTCCGCTTCCCTGCGGGTTCGCCGCCAAAAGGACTGCGCCAGGCTGGGCGAAGCCATCCAGGGCTGGGAAGCAAAATGGGGAATGGCCTCGGCCAATTCCGCCACGCTCTTTGACAATCTGGGTGAAACATCCAGTGAAGCTGATACATCTGTGAAATCATTGCCAGAGGACAACAGTCTGCCCCAGAAGTCCATATCCAGAGAGGCCAGCAGGTCGAGGGGGCGCAACAATCGCTCCCTCAAATCGGCGGCGGCGGCTTCGCTGAAAGTGGTCGCAAAGATTTCAAAGGCTCTGGCCTCCAAACGCCCCAGTGTTAGTAAAACCATCACAGTCAGCGTGAAAGTCTTTCCAGACCCCGCGCTCGCGCTGATCGCAACGGATTGGCTAAGGAGATTGGGATCGCTGAAGGTCAGGGTTTTCATAAATTGCTCTGTTCTGCGTTTGCAATACGGGTATCAATGGCATCCTTGAGGTTTTCATCGTCAAGAGTTTCATACCACCGCTCAAAAATTTTTGTTTTGTCCAAAAAGTTCATCATTTCAAGATAACATTAACTCCACAGATAAGCCCCAGGCTATGCCTGGGGACTCAGAGAGTTTGAGAATCACGGGAATAGTTTAAGAAAGCCTCCTATCTGTGAACCGGTCAAAGTTCTTGAAAATAGGAGGCTGAATGTCGGTTGACTAGAACAGATTGTCCCAATGTGATCAAGTATTTAAGAACTTCTCGCTGTAAATATGATAATCATAGCTATATCAGACACTGTTACAGCTCCTATTACAACAGTTTCACCATTGCCGATATTGACATAGGCGTTTGCAATCCCGAGGGGTTGGGAAGTTCCCAACATCGCCGTGACATAGGCGGAGAAATTGCCTGTTCCTTTACCTATTCCGGGGTCAGATAGGGTAAATGTAAAAATATCTGAAGAATTGTCTGGAAGATTTATTTTTCCGGTAAATCTAGGCAACCTTCCATAATAATCAACATCAATAACTTGCGCAAACATCCCGCCGTAACTAAAGTATTTGTAATTTAAAGTCTTTGAAACAGATGAAATAATATCGGATAAATAATCAGGCACCGGTCCGGCATATGCCGCTTTTTTTGAGGCCCAAATAACCTCAACGCGCACTTCTATGGGCTTGGATTTTTCCACTGGTTTATCCAAAACTATAATGGCGGATAATATGGATTCAACATTTTCAGGAAAATCTCTTACTGTAATAGTATTCACATTTGCGTTCTCATTTATTTCAATCAGAGCGCCAGGGAATTCGCTCGCAAGTCCTCTTATTGTCTTTAAGATGTCGTTGGGACGAATGTGTTCCAATACAAAAAAATTACTGGTAAAGTTCTTGTTATACTTAATATCCGGTTCCGGCGTTTTGTCTTTTGTTTGGCTTTGTGAATTTTGCGGCTTGGTCGCTTCAGTTGCTGTCTGTGGCGTTGTCGCTGATGGTGTTTTAGCTGGCAGCGTTGTTACCGGTGGCGTTTTCACTGTCTGCCCCATAAGCGCGGGGCAGAGAACCAAGGCGGCAAGGGCGAGTTTAACTGGGTTGTTCATTTGAACCTCCTGAAGGATAAGTGGTTTGTGTGTTTGATTTAGTGAACCAAATAATTCTGATATTCGGTTCTTTCAAGTAAAATTCGATACGAGTTACTGATGGTTTGTTATCCGTGTTGACCAATTGAACTGCGGCGCGTGAAGGGTTTGTGCGGCGTTTTATTGGCTTATAGACCGCTTTCTCAAGCGCGGGTTGTGGTTGTTCAGCGGCTATTTGGGGGCTGATTATCTGTTGTGCCTGTTGATTGACAGGGGCGCTGTCAGGCCGGGTAACCGCGGCAATGACTTTGGGTTCAGGGATTGCCTTCGCACTGTAGATGTTGTAGAGCATTATAACGGCAGCGGACGCGGCTGCGGCCAGCAGCCAGGGCATGGCGCGTCTGTGGCCGGACATGTTTGACTTGCGAATATCGGCCATAACCTTATTGCGGATGTCAAGGCGCTCTTTTGCGGTGAATGGATGTTCCGATGGAATTTGCAGCCAGGACAGGGCTTCGGTGTAAGTTTTGGCCTCTGATTTACAAGCCGGGCATGATTCCAGATGTCTATGGATTGCCGCCATCTCTTGTTCGGAGAGGTCGCCGCCGGCCCATAAGGGCAGTTTTTCAGTTATGTGAGGTTCGCTCATGGACGGCCTCCCTGTGATTGGCCGGATTTATGTAGAATACGTTGGCAAAAACTCTTTATCTTGCTTCTTGCGGAGGAAATCTGAGTGCGGACTGTACCGGCCTTTAGTCCTAATACACGAGCTGTTTCATCCGTTGATAATCCTTCCATATCCCTAAGTACCAGGGCTGAACGCTCCGCTGGCGTGAGTGTGGACAATGCTCTTTGAACAAGCTCTCTGTGTTGCTGTCTCAACACGGATGTTTCAGCCTGGTCGCTGTCGGGGGATGGAATTGACCCCAGGATTTGTGAATCAACCGCTCCGTACTCACGCTTTTTCAAGTAATCACAACAGACATTGGCCGTGATGCGCCCCGCCCAGGCTATGAAAGACTCGCCGATTCTGTATGAGTCCAACGATTTGAATATCCTTAAATAGGCCTCCTGGCTTGCGTCCCTGGCCTGATCTTTATCGCCCAAAAGGCGATAAGCAAGCCCCAATACGCGCCCCTCGGTCTCGGCCATAATCTCATCAAATGCCCATGTCTCGCCGCAGCGTACGCGTAAAACCATCTCGTCCAATGGGCTGAGAGTTTTCAAAACCAACAGCGCGCTATTAATAAGCGGTACGCCCTCAACTCTTTCCGCCGCGCCAGGCATTTGACTTTTTTCCTCCATATATATCCATACTGAGCGGAGAGAAAAAGTGCAGATGTTTTTTTGCCAGGTCAGGTTTTGCTTAAGTTAGATCAAATCTTCTCTGATTCGCAGTTTGTTGTCGTGTTCTGCATCCAGTTTCCGATTTCTGAAATAAAGGCACATATCTATCGAAATGAGAATAAGATTCAAAACATACAGCGCGATGACGTAATCACGTTCATAAAAAATTTTATGTATGGTACCAAAAATATATCCAACAAACAGCAGGCATGTAAACAAAAAACTTTTCCCTTTAGCCGTGCGTGATGTCCATGACTTATGGATTGATACCGGCCACGAAGCGCCAAAGCATACGAGCATACAGACTTCATATACACTACCCATGATAAAAATTCTCCTTCCTGTTAGAACATACACAAAACGAGAGGAAAAAACAATGTTATATGCTCCAAAAACAGCAGGCGTGGTACCCTGATTTGAGAGCTTTCGCTCTGCGTTTATAAGGATGTGTCATGCGATACCTGCCATCGGCGCCTGAAGAAAACCGCGCGCTTCTTGACGCCATCGGTGTAAAGAGCGCTGAAGACCTGCTTTGCGGGATACCGGAATCCATGCGCCTCAAAGCGCCTTTGAATTTGCCCGCAAAATCTTCTGAACTTGACGTTCTGCGTCAATTAGAGGCAATGGCGGGACAAAATACTAAATTTTCCTCGCGTTTTCTAGGTGCTGGAGCATACGCGCACTTTATTCCAAGCGCCATAGACATGCTCACAAGCCGCCAGGAATGGTTTACGGCCTATACTCCATATCAGCCGGAAATCAGCCAGGGAACTCTGCAGCATATATTTGAGTACCAGACGCTTATTTGTGATTTAACAGGTTTGGACGTGTCCAACGCCTCCATGTACGATGGCGGAACCTCCTGCCTTGAAGCCGCGCTGCTGGCGGTTCGTGTTCAAAAGAAAAAAAACACAATACTTGTGAGTAGCGGACTGCACCCGCACTATCAAGAAGTCATCCGCACAAACATCACGCCTCGCGATGGTCTCAAGTTAGTCCGGGTTGCTTTAAAGGATGGCGTGACAGATTTAGAAGACTTAAAAGCCAAGTTAAACCAGGATGTGGCCTGTTTTTTAGTCGGCTATCCCAATTTCCTGGGATCTATTGAGGACACAGCCGCTATTTCTGAGGTTACAAAGTCCGCCGGAACCCTGCTTGTGTCAGTTACACAGGAGGCCATGGCGCTCGGCTGGCTGGAAGCCCCTGGTAAATCAGGGGCTGATATGGCTTGCGGAGAGGCCATGAGCTTTGGCAACCCCACCAGTTTTGGCGGCCCATTCCTGGGCTTCCTTGCTGTAAAGGATGGGTATAAGCGGGAAATGCCGGGACGGATTGTAGGTCAGACACATGACCTGAACGGCAAGCGCGGATTTGTGCTGACGCTGGCCAGCCGCGAGCAGCACATACGCAGGGACAAAGCCACGTCTAATATTTGCTCCAATCAAGCTCTTATTGCGCTTAGAGCCAACATCTTTTTACAATTTGCAGGCCCGGAGGGGCTTAAAGGTCTGGCGATGCAAAACGCCGCCAAGGCTCAGTATTTGCAATCCAAACTGCTTGAGACAGGTAAGTTTGAAACTGTTTTCGCGGCGCCTTATTTCAATGAGTTTGTAATCAGGTACAAAGGAAAGGCAAATACGCTGTACGAAGCGTGTTTGGCCAAGGGCATACTGCCCGGTCTGCCTCTTGATCAATATTACGAATCTCTGACTGATTGTATGCTCTGGTGCGCTACGGAATTGAATACCAAGCAGGAAATTGACGAACTGGCCGCCTTTGCGGCCAATGTGAAAGCGTGAGGTTGGATATGGCTCTTATTCCCAAAGAATCGCTGATTTTTGAACGCTCCACACCCGGCAAGATTGGAATGGATTTACCAAAACTGGATGTACCGGTCGCCAAAGACACCAGACCGGCCCACTTAAAGCGACAATCCTTTGAGGCAATGCCTGAAGTCAGCGAAGTTGAGGTGGTGCGTCACTTTACTCGCTTATCCAGATGGAATTTCGGCGTTGACGATGGCATGTACCCCCTCGGAAGCTGCACGATGAAGCACAACCCGCGCCTGAGCGAAAAGGCAGCAGGGTTGCCGGGTTTTGCTGAAAGCCATCCTATGACGCCCGCGAAACATGTACAAGGCAATCTGGCATTGATGTGGACTCTTCAGGAATGGCTGAAGGAGATCACGGGCCTTGACGCGGTGACACTGTACCCTGCGGCGGGCGCGCATGGAGAGCTGACGGGTGTTATGCTCATCCGCGCATATCACGTTTCAAAAGGGGCGAAGCGCAGTATCATTTTAATCCCCGACAGCGCCCACGGGACAAATCCTGCGACAGCCTCCATGGCCGGTTATACGTGCGTGGAGGTACCTAGCCAGGCCGATGGCACAATTTCTTTTGACGATGTGACAGACGCCGCCACAGGCAAAGTCAAAAAAGGACTTTTGAGCCTGATCGCGGAGCATGGCCATGAAATAGCCGGAATCATGATTACCAACCCAAACACAGTTGGTATTTTTGAATATCGAATCGCTGAAATAGCCAAACTGCTGCACGAAATAGGCGCGCTGGTGTACATGGACGGCGCCAACATGAACGCCTTGGTGGGCGTTGCGCGGCCGGGTGATTTCGGAGCTGACGTCATGCACATGAACTTGCACAAGACATTCAGCACACCTCACGGCGGCGGCGGCCCGGGCAGCGGGCCTGTGGCTTGCTCCGCCGCGCTTGAGCCATTCCTGCCACGCCCTGTGGTTGTCAAGACGCCAAATGGTTTTGATCTGGATTGGAACCGCCCCCAAAGCATAGGCAAAATGCACAGCTATTTCGGCAACTTTGCCATGGAGGTGAGGGCTATGGCTTACTGCCTGAGCCACGGTTCTGATGGTTTGAGGGAAGCCACCATGCGCGCCATTCTAAACGCCAACTACATCCGCAAACGGCTTGAGCCTGTGTACCATCTCCAGTACAGTACGCCCACACTGCACGAAGTCGTTTTTGATGACGTCCACCAGACAAAACATGGCGTAACTACATTGGATATAGCAAAAGGCTTGATTGATCGCGGATTCCACCCGCCGACAATATATTTCCCCCTTGTCATTCACGGCGCACTGATGATTGAGCCGACCGAAAGCGAAAGCAAAGCGGAACTTGACGCCTTTGTTGAAGCAATGACGGATATCGCCAAAGAAGCCGAGACTAATCCTGAATCCATACACCAGTCCCCGGTCAAAGCCCCCATTGGCCGCTTAGACGAAACCACAGCCGCGAGAAAACCTGTTTTGAAATGGATTAGAGCCTAAATCACTTGTTTATATAGCAGTTCAGCTATAAATAGTTGAACTGCTATAATCTTTTGGATCAGTAGTTCTGCATATATTTAGAACTTATCCGTAAATAATATTAATTTCAGTTTTTATTTTTCGGAAAGCAATGATGGAAGCGGCTAAATGATGTAAGGCTAGAAAAGAGCGTTCCAACTTTTCATAGCGCACCAGGAGTTTA
>Ga0268262_10003651_pt1 | contig 16514 bp, 14 predicted proteins | sample TergutNc150P3_FD_190354 | JGI IMG/M metagenome (GOLD analysis project Ga0268262, IMG submission 190354) | Nasutitermes corniger P3 segment gut microbial community from laboratory colony in Florida, USA - Nc150 P3 (SPAdes) (version 2) | ecosystem: Host-associated > Arthropoda: Insects >... | reverse complement strand
ATCGAAACGGATTTTGGCGAAATAGACGCCCGCATTTCCAGCCAGCTTGCGGAATTGGAATCAAAAATAACGGAAATTTCCCCGATAAAGGCAAAGCCAAGGCCGGAGGCCAGGCCAACGCCGGCAGCTTCGGGAAAATAAAATGCCTTTCATCCTCCTTATGGCGGTAATGTTGGCGGTCGGCTGTTGTACCGCGGATAATGTTGATACGAATCCCCCGTCATCCCTCCCTTTTTCACGGGGAGTTAATTTTTCAGAATGGTTTGAAGCGTCTTCTCCGCGGACAATAGTGTTCACGGCTTATACGGAACAGGATTTTATAGATGCGTACAGCATCGGCGTTGATATAATCCGTTTACCCATCAATTTACACAGTATGACGAACGGGGCTCCTGATTACCGCCTTGACCCGCTCTTTTTAAGGCTTCTGGATCAGGCGGTTGACTGGGCGGAAAAACATAAGCTGTATATCATTCTGGATAATCATTCATTTGATCCCGTTGCCGCTACCGATCCCAATATTGACGCCGTATTGATTCCCGTTTGGACACAGATGGCCCGGCATTATAAAGACAGAAGCGATTATATACTGTATGAAGTTCTTAACGAACCGCATGGCATTGAGGCCGCCCGGTGGGCCGCCATTCAGGAAAAAGTTGTTAAAGCCATTCGTGAGATTGACAGCCATCACCGTATCATTGTCGGGGGAATAGAGTATAACTCCATAAATGCGCTGCTTGATCTGCCGGTTTATAAATATGATAATATTATTTACACCTTTCATTTTTATGATCCGTATTTCTTTACCCATCAGGGAGAAACATGGGGGACTCCGCCGAATTTAAAAACACTCAGGGATATGCCTTTTCCGGCGGATGCTCACGCGTTGCCGGAAGTTCCACAGGAGTTACAGGGAACATGGATAGAAGAGTCAATAAAATATTCCTATAAAAAGGACGCGACCTCTGAGGCGCTGGCGAGGCAGCTTGATAAAGCGGCGCAGTTTTCCCGTGAGCGCGGGGGCCTTTCCCTTTTTTGCGGTGAGTTTGGCGTGTATATTCCCAACAGCCTTCCTGAAGACAGGGTACGCTGGTATCAAACGACAACTCAATTACTCGCCCGGCGCGGGATTGCCCGTACAAGCTGGGATTATTACGGCGGGTTTGGCATATTCAAAACAGACAAGGGCGGTTCCTTTAACAGCGACCTCAATGTTGGAGTAATAAAAGCTATGGGTTTTTCGCCGCCCGGGCAAAAACCGGTGAAACCGTTTCGCGGCGCGTTTACGCTTTTTGACAATTATCCCCTCTCTCCGGCAAGGCGCGTTATACATTGGGATTGTGATATAGACCTGTACCATGAAGATGCGGAAAAATATGTAATAAACTGGAGAAATGCAAACCAGTACGGAAGTTTTTTCTTTAACTTCAAACAAAAAATAGATTGGGAATATTTATCATCGCATGGTTATGCGCTGACATTGAGGGTAAAAACGGATAAACCCGCGCGCTTTGACGTGCGGTTCATTGATCGTGAAGATGCCGCCAGTATCCCCTGGCGGCTCAACGCGACAATATCTGTTGAGGCGGACGGACAATGGCACGCTTTGCGTATACCCCTGTCGTCAATGCGGGAACAGGGCGCATGGATCAACGCAAAACAGGAATGGCGCAATCCACGGGGACAATTTTCATGGGCGAATGTTGACAGCCTGGCCTTTGTGGCCGAGGGGAGTGATCTCCACGGCGTTACCATCCTGTTTGATGCTATAAAGATTGAACTTTAAGATTGCGCACGAAGAGTACAAAGGATATTTTTTATTTTTCTTAGCCGTGCGAAAATGTATCATTGTGCGGCGTTCTGTTCAAATAAATCCGTTCTCCGTAATCCTTGCCGCCCGGAACCCCAACGGCGTCGGCGCGGCAATGCTGGCAATGACGGAAAACCCGTATATATTTCTCCGCTTCAGTCCGCGCTTTGTCAATCTGAAAACAGGACGGAGGGGTGTTATCTGACATTTCATGCCGCGGAATCAACGGAATGATGTTATATAGATCGGCTCCGGCATCGCGGACGGTCCGGGCTATATCCGCGATATGGGCGTCGTTTATTCCCGGAACAAGAACGGTATTCACTTTTATTATTATGCCGGCGGCCTTTATCCTGCGAATTCCCGCAAGTTGTTTGGAAATAAGCAGACGGGCGGCTTCCGTTCCTTCATACACTTCGCCCTTGTATCGAATCCTTCCGCAAATCTGCGCTTGCTTGACGGGATAAACCTCGTTTACCGTAACGGTTAACGTATTGACTCCGGCGTTGATTATCTCATCGGCTGAATCTTCCAACAGCAAACCGTTGGTGCTCATACATTTTATCAATCCCGGGAATTCTTTGCCAATCAGGCGAAAAGTTTCCATGGCGTAGGGCGTAGCCAACGCTTCGCCGGGGCCCGCGATACCGACCACGGTAATTTCAGGCGAAAGCTCAAGCGATTTTCTCACGACTTCCAGTGCTTCCGGCGGCGAGATTACCTGCGCGGTTACGCCGGGGCGCTGTTCTGTTGTGTTAATCTTTCTGTCGCAAAATTTGCACTCAATATTACATCCGGGACTGACGGGAAGATGAATACGTCCCTTGTTATTTGGTCTGTCCAAAGAAAAGCACGGGTGTTCCTGAGTAATTGTTTCAGCCATTGCTGTCATTATTTATACATTCCCTGCTAAATGTTCTCGCCCTTGTCGGTAATTTCTCCCGTTTCAAGAGCCAATAGCTGGTCTGACCATCCGGCCGCCCATTCACGAAGCTCCGCCGCGTCCAAAGGAGACGGAGTCATGGAGTTTTCATGAGCGGCGATACGCTTGGCGAGCTCAGTGTAAATTTTTGCCTGGGCGGAATCCGGCGCGGCTTCTATGGTGGTTTTTCCCCGCAATTCACTTTGCGTTACCGTAACGGAGCGCGGAACATATTGCATAATTCGTGTTTTTGTACGTGACGCGAAATCATCAATAATATCTTTCGCGTAGGGTTTGTTAATGGAATTGGCGATAATCCCGCCCAGCAGAGCGCCGCCGGAATTGGAATATTTTGCTATACCCTTGAATAAATTGTTCGCGGCGTAAACGGCCATAAAGTCTGAGGAAGAAACGGTAAAGACGTGTTCGGCGATTCCCTCGCGGATAGGGACTGCAAAACCGCCGCATACAACGTCGCCCAGGACGTCATAAATGACAAAGTCCAGATCCAGTTTCTCAAAGGCGTTTTGATGTTTGAACAATTCCACCGCGGTTATGATACCGCGTCCCGCGCAGCCAACGCCGGGAGAAGGCCCGCCCGCTTCAACGCAATAAATGCCGTTGAAACCCTGAAATATCACGTCGCTTGCCTTTACCGTTGGCTTTTCACGAAGGGTATCCAGCACGGTCGGGATATACTCGCCGCCGCGCAGGGTGTTGGTGGAATCGCTTTTGGGATCGCACCCAAACTGCATCACCTTGTAGCCAAGCGTCGAGAGCGCCGCCGAAATATTTGACGTGGTGGTTGATTTGCCGATTCCCCCCTTTCCGTAGATTGCGATTTGCTTGATCTTTTTTGCCATACTTATGCTCCTCCTGTATAGATAAGTAATAAATAAAATCCGTTGATAAAATTTATCTTGCCGCAACCGCCGCGCTGAGCAAATCCTCAGTAAGCGTTAGTCCGCCGTCAAAGCCGGTATAACCGCGGTTAATCGCCGCGCGGTTTGATACGGGAAAACTGACGCTTAAATGCGGCGCGCCGATTTTAAGCGCCAGATCGCGTTCCAGCGAACTCCCCACCACAAAAGCGGGTGAAATGGTTTCGGCATATTTATCCGATTCCTTTTTGGGGTATAAGTCATTTATGTAGCGTATCGCTTCAGATGCGTTGGTGTCAAAAACGACTTTAGGATCGGCAAACACACCGTTGCCTTTCAGTTTTGCGGAAAGCTGCCCTTGCTGTTCTTCGTTTAAGGGGTCGGTGAACTGGGTCAAAACAGGCGACCAGCCCAAATCATCAACGAGGAAGCGGGTCAGCGCCACCGCATAGTTTACATCGCCGACAATGACCGAATATTTTTGAAGATCAGCGTCGTTGTATACGTCAATCAAAGGCGCAAGGTATTTATAATACCGCCTTAACTCGCTTTCAATTATACCTTCAACATCAATGTCTAATCGGAGAGCCTTTGCCACAGTCCTGAGCAGATCAGCGCTGGCGGTTGGTCCTACAGGCAGAGTTGCCGTAATGTAGGGAATGTTATGCGCCGCTTCATAGGTTTTCGCGGCTTCCAGTCCATACACATCCGAAAGAACAATGTTTAATTCGGCTGAGGATGAATTCTTCAAACCGTCTAATGTGTCCTCCTCGGTGAAGAAAGTGTTTACTTCCAGCCCTATTTTTTCCAGCAGCCGCCGCACACCGATAAGGTTTCCGCGCCAGAAGCAGTCCATGTACGGCACAATTCCCAAAATATTTACCGCTTTCTTTTTCTTCTCGGTTCCTTTCTTCACATAACGCTTGACGATTTCCGACAAAACAATATCGTAGCCCAGGTAGGAGTTACCCTTAAATCCGCCCGTATTGGCGGCGACAATATCGGCTCTGTCGGAAAATTCACTGGTTACCGAGCGGATGTCGTCTCCGATAATTTCAGTTACACATCCGGTTATTACCACATACAGCCGCCCTTCTATCAATTCAAGGGTGGATTCTATCTGTTCGCGCAGACGGTCTGTTCCGCCGAATACAACGTGATGTTCACCCACATTGGAGCTGGGAACGCTCAGGCCGCCGCAGTATCCGCCCACTTGCAGAGCGCTGCCGCCGTTTTGCGCCCAGGCGATACTTCCGGCGCAGCCCGCGGCGCAGTGAAGGATTGGTATGGTTTCGGGCAACGCTTCCAGCGTGGATAATGCTCCGCCGAGGGAACAAAAAAATCTTGGACGTTCAATGTAATGGCTCATTCTTTTTCCTCCTCGTAATCTTCAGGTATATCAAGGCCAGATTTGATGTAGCTGTACGGATTTTTACCGTACCAATCCTGCTTATAGGGCAGCCTGGCATATTTGCTCAAATTTTTGTTAAAAGCGGGATTTGACATTTGACGGTACAGCCGCCGCGCCAGTTCAAACACGCCCCGATACCCGATATAGGCAAGCCCCGTGTTGTAAATTACATGAGAAGGTATGCCCATTTTTGACGCGGTAGAATTGCCGTTCCAGTGTCCCAGGAAAAGATCGGGCTTTATCGTATTCAGCAGATTTGCTTCTTCAAATTGCTGTACGTTTGCTATGTTAATCGCTAAATCACCGCCAATGTTTTTTAATAATTTTTCATATTCCACATTGGCAAACTCATCATGATGGAAGGAACGAATTCCGGCTATCTCGAAACCCAGGTCGTGCAGCAGGTTGGAGGTTGCCAGAGCCCTGAATTCACCCGCGCTGATGACAACGCGCTTTCCCTTAAAGAAGGGGCGGTATTTGGCTAAAGCGGCTTCAAGCTCCGCTGTTTCCCGCTCAATGAGCCGTTCGGCCTGTTTTTCCCTGCCCAGCTTTGCCGCAACGTCCCGTATCCAGTCATCGGTGTTGGCGATGCCGATAGGCATGTGTTTTAATATATAAGGAACATGATATTCTTCTTCCAGATATTTCAGAATATAGTCGTCATGAGTGGGACAAACGCTGACGGACAGCCCCGCGTATTTCAGGGCGTACATAGTGTCAGAATCGGCGAAGCTGGGAAACACGTTTACCTTTTGTTCCAAAGCGTTTAAGTACCGTGTAAGTTCCTGCTCGTCGGCGTATCCCATTGATGACACATTAAACAAGTTGACAGTATGGGCACGTTCATAGGCGATACGTTCTTTGTATAGACCGTCTTTAATGAATGGTTCTTCTATATGAGGGTCTTTAAACAAACCGCGAACAATGCCGTGATATACCGCGTCATACGCCGTCGCCCATATTTTAGTCCGAAATCCCTCACAGTGGACGGTGACAAGCCGCGCGGTGGTTTGTGATTGTACCCGTTCTACAACGCCGTCCACATCATCGCCGATAATGGCGGGGACGCAGCTTGCGATAACGGTAATCGTCTTGGGCCGGTACAGTCTGTCGGCCTCCAAAATTGCGTTATACAGCTTGTTTTCCGCGCCTGATATAACATCGGTTTCATTCAGCGCCGTTGACAGCCATACAGCGTCTTTTACCGTTCCCTTTCGCGCCATTCCGCCGGAACGGGCGTTGGCGTTCTGCGAGTGGGAGCATGCTCCGCAGCCTATAGCGCCATGCACAATATTTACATTGTCAGGAAGAGAATTCAATATTGATATGCCGGGTAACAGCAGACATATTGAACCCTGCTCAAATTTTCTGCTTCCGTCGGACAAGTGGCCGCATTTGCGTCCCTTTTCCGCTAAATTACATAAGGTTCCGCCATACACAATACAAGCGCTTAAACGATCTTCTCTTTTCGGCGGCGCTTTGTGCGTCAGATAATCCATGTGTTTACTCTCCTTTTATATTAATTGTGGTCTGTCAAACAACGGAGTAGAAAGGTATCTTTCTCCCGTGTCAGGCAGCAGAGCCACAACGGTCTTGCCTTTGTATTCGGAGCGTTTAGCAACTTCCGCCGCCGCAAAAGCCGCCGCCGCGGAAGATATGCCGACTAAAAGCCCCTCCGTCCGCGACAAATCCTGCGCGGTTTCAAAGGCTTGTTCTGTTCTTACCTTAAACACTTCATCAATTACTTTGGTATTCAGCACATTCGGGATGAATCCCGCGCCAATGCCTTGAATCTTGTGCGGCCCGGGAGCGCCGCCCGAAAGCACAGGAGAATCATAAGGCTCCACAGCCACAATTTTAATTGCGGGATTTTTTTCTTTTAAGACCTCGCCGACGCCGGTGATGGTGCCGCCTGTTCCGACCCCCGCCACAAATACGTCAAGATCGCCGTCCAGGTCGTTCCAGATTTCAACGGCCGTGGTTTCGCGGTGAACGCGGATGTTGGCGGGATTATTAAACTGCTGCGGGATAAAAGACTTTTCAAAAAAGAGCGAAAGTTCCTCGGCTTTTTTAATCGCGCCTTTCATGCCGTCTTTGCCGGGGGTAAGCACAAGTTCCGCGTTCAGCGCTTTTAACAAATTGCGCCGCTCAACGCTCATGGTGTCCGGCATGGTGAGAATAAGCCGGTAACCGCGGGAAGCGGCGACAAAAGCCAAACCTATTCCCGTATTGCCGGAAGTCGGTTCGATAATAACCGTCTCTTTATCCAGTTTTCCGTTTTTTTCGGCATCTTCTATCATGGCGAGGGCTATTCTGTCTTTTACCGAGCTTAACGGATTAAAGTATTCCAGTTTTGCAATCAGCCTGGCTTCCAGTTTCCGTTCCGCCGAAAAATCCGTAAGCTGTAAAAGCGGCGTTTTGCCGATAAGCTCCGTCAGTTTTTTTGCGTATTTTGCCATAAAAATCCTCCGATTATTGTTTCCAGCGAAGCAGATACCGCTGCACCGCATTAAATAAAAAGGTGATAAGGGTAACAACTATACCAATGGTGATTACACCTACCAGCGCGTTGGTATAGTTTCCGAAATTGGCGTAATTGTTGACGTAATAACCAAGCCCGCTGCGCGCGCCGATCATTTCCGCCGAGACAAGCAGAATGAAGGATACGCCGAGACCTTGATTGCAGCCGATAAAAATTTGCGGCAGGGCGGCAGGCAAAACAATGCGAAACAACATAGTAAATTTGTTTACACAAAGCATCTTTGCGGAGTCGATAAGCCGTTTCTCCATATTCCGTACGCCGCTCATTGTACAGGCAAACGCCGGCCAAAATGAGGCGACAATAATAACAAGCAAGGACGCCGCTCTAAAAGTGGGAAGAAGCACAATTGCGTAGGGTATGTAGACAATGGGCGAAATAGAACTTAAAAATTTGGAAATGTAACCGGATACAGTGCCTATGCGCGCATTCCACCCCAAAAACAGACCGAGAGGAACAGCAAACACAATTGCAATCACATAACCCTCAAAAACAAGCAAAAGCGAATCTTTTATATTTACAAGCATTTTGCCGGAGTCGGCTGCAAATCTCTCCAGCACAGCTCCCGGAGGGGGAAATATTGCCTGTTTCGTTTCTTTGACAAAAGACAACTTGACTGTCGCCAATAACCAAAAAATGAATAACGCGAAAACTACCGCGACAATATCTGTTAAAACCTGACGCGTTTGGTCTTTCTTTTGTAAAAAAGAAACCGCTAAAAATAAAGCTTCTAGAAATATTATGAAAACCAGCGTATATCGCGGGTGATCGGCAATCCTGTAAGCCTTATCCGGAATTATTTGTATCAACAAAAAAATTACGAATAAAGCGTTTGTTATTGTAAAAAGTCGTTTTGCCATGTATTTCATATTGTAAATTCCTCATTGGCGGACGGTCCGGTATTTTCATCGTAAAACAAAGCCATTAACATATTACGAAGATGAATGTACGCGTTTGTCTCTCTGAGCGTAGAATGAACGCGCGGCCGTACAAAATGAACGTCAAATTCTTTCGCAACCTGTCCGGGACTGTTGGTCAGCATAATAATGCGGTCAGATAAAAAAATCGCTTCATCAATGTCATGCGTTACAAACACAACGGTCTTTTTTTCCGACCCGCCCCCCTCCCACAAAGAAAGGAGCAGATCTTGCATATTGGCCCTGTTTTTCGCGTCAATCGCGCCGAATGGTTCATCCATTAACAATATATCTGTATTCATTGCCAACGCGCGCGCGATAGCGACACGCTGCTGCATACCGCCGGATAACTGATATGGATTTTTATGTCCAAAACCGGAAAGCCCGACTTTCTTTAAAAATACATCGGCGGTTTTATAACGTTCTTTGCGCGGCATTTTCTTGTTTATCTGTTCTAAACCAAAAGCTATGTTGGCGCTGGCGCTCATCCAGGGGAACAGGGAATAATGCTGAAGAACAACACCCCGATTGGTGCTGGGACCGGTAATGATGTTTCCGTCTATAGCAGCGGTTCCGGCTGAGGGAAAATTAATACCCTGCAAAATACTGAGCAGTGTACTCTTCCCGCAGCCGCTGGAACCGATAATTGAAACGAATTCGCCTTCTTTGACGCTGAAGGAAACATCCCTCAACGCCAGGAATTTCCCGTTTTTATCCTCATATTCGGCATATACGTTTTTAACGTCTATTTTGCTCAAGACCAATCTCCTTAAATACTCCAAAATATGGAATATCAAAACATATAAAACATATATGTTTTGTATGATATAACTCTTTTTTTAGCTTGTCAAGCGTTCTTGAAAAATATTTTACTATTCCTATGGAAATAGTAGGTATTAAAGCATCCCTGAACCCTTTGACAGGTTCAGGGAGCCCTGTTCTTTTTGTTCGCCGCATCTCCTTTAATTGGCGGAATTGAAGTGCTCTTCCAAAGATTTATAAATAGAATCGTTTGGATTCTCGGCAATAATTTGCGTCAGCGCTTTTTTGTAAATATCAAGGTTATATTTTTCATCGATGTTATAATCCACACCATTCGAATAACCAAAGGCAACAATGTCTGTCTTCAATTTTGTCGTGGCTTTTTTATCGGGATCAGGAACGGAAAACGCGTGACCATTATAAATCTCATACTCTATATCTTTTTTATCAAGATCGATATATTTTGCCACGTCTTCAACCGTTTTTGCGTGATTTTCCTGTGAGAATTTATATGCTCTAATTACCGCGCGTTCAAAAGCAAGATAAATATCCGGTTTGTCGGCTAACGATTTTGTAAGCGTAACCTGACGGCAGCAGGGCTGATTTTCAAAATCGCTTATATGGTAGCAATGATATACGACGGTGTGTCCGTCGTTCTTTGCCCTGGACGCGAAAGGAGTGTTGATTACAGATCCGTCTATTTGTTCGCCGGCAAGCGCGGCGTACGCATCCTTTTGACTTCCAAAATAAAAAACGTTTACTTTGTTGGGACCTTCGCCGATCTCAATGTTGTTTTTTCTCAGAACATACTGCAGTTCGTAATCCTGAATGCTGTTTATAACACTGGCGATATTATGTCCTTTTAGAAAAGCAATATCTCCTTCTTTGAAATCCGTAGGTATGAATTTGCTTTTTATTATCAAACCATGACCGTTGGTCATCGCTCCGCCAAAAATAGTTATATCGTGACCCGCGGCTTGCTGTGTAATAGAAGGAACCGATCCTATAAGAGCCGCGTCCAATTTGCCCGATTCCAAACCGGCGACCATTTCTCCGGAACTTGCGAACTGTGATATTGTAACGTTAAGTCCTTCTTCCTGAAAAAATCCCTCTTCCGCGCCGACAAAAGCGAATAAGTGTGACGTACCGGGCATAACTCCCAAGTGGAAATTCGTCAGCCCCTTTGCGTTTTTTCCTGTTTTTGTACAGCCTGTAAAGACCGCCGATAAAATAAATATTGTAACTAAAATTGAAATTGTCCTCTTCATAATAATCCTCCAATTAATTAATAATTTTTTCTAAGAAAAAATTTGCATTTCTAAAATTTATCGGTATTGCCGTGAGGTTGCTGACAACAACCGCAAGCTTTTCCGCAAAGACTTTCTCTTGGTCTTTTAAAACACAAAAGTAACTTAGGCATTTTTTACCGTTCCTTTTTGTTGATGTTGTTTATATTCACTCAACTTTTTAACCGCGTATTCCAATGAATAAGGCGTTTCCAGGGCGCTTATTCCATTGCTAAGCAGAATACTGTGCGGGCGGTTGCCTATTTTTACCGTTAACAGGAAATCGCAGTCTGACAAAAGTTTACCGATATATTCCCACTTCGCGCTATTGCAGGCTGAACACCCGGAGTTTTCAGGCTGTTGGTTGTCATTGGAAAAGCCGGTTTCATCTATAACCCGTTTTTCTGAAAAAACATATTTACCGCTTTCAGAATCGACATCGTATACAGAAAAATTATCAGCTTGCCCAAAGTGTAAATCTACATTTTCTCCGGCGGATGTTGTAACCGCAATTTTATAATTCATAAAAGCGCCTCACTCCACTAACGCTTGTCTTACAACGTCGCGGCGGCGGAACATACCGGCGTATAATTCTTCCATAAGACGTATACCGCCGTTATACCCGACAAATGAACGGCTGGTAATAACATCGTTCCGTAAGGGAAGGCTTAAATGGTAAGAGAGATTACCTGTTTCTTTTGCAAGATAATCTTCCCACAGACTTCCGAATATGGCGGCTCTTTTAGAACCGTTTAGGCGTTTTCTTATATCAGCCTGTATTATGCCGCCGTCGTCTTCAATTATGATTTTGTCCGCAAATTCATCGCCTAACTTGCCGAATGTTTCAAATATTTTTTCTTTTGCAAAATCGTTCGGCGTATCGGTAATGTATATGCCTTCCGGAGAAAATCCAAGCTCATTTACCAGAAAATCACTGACCCCTATTGCGTAGGACGAGTCCGATATAAGGTACAATTCATAAGGTATGTTGTTGCGAAAATCCGCAAAGAAGTCTGCCAATGATACAAAATAATTGTAAAAACGTTTTTCTTCTTTTTCGATAACTTTTTCGACCTTTGCGCTGTTTATTCCGGCAAATTCCGCAATCTCGCGCAATACACGGCTTGTCGCCGCCGCGCCTGTCGGGAGATAAGGAATGTGCAGATACGGCTTATCGTATTTTGTTTTAAGCAGTTTAGCGGCGCTTTCTCCAACCCATGTGGAAAGAACAATATTAAACTCAGCGTTGGGAATATCACGCCATTCGCTTATTCCCGCGCTTTCGTTACCAAACAGTATATTTACTTCAAGCCCTATAAGTTCAAGTATTCTTTTGATTTCCTCCAGGTCCCCGCGCCAAAATGGGTGTTGCAACGGGACAGAAGAAAAAACATTTACAAGTCCTTTGCGTATTTTTACTTCTGTGTTACATGGGCCTACAAACTGCTTTATAATTTCTTTTAAGACAAGATCGTGTCCGACATAGCTGTTTCCGCGAAAGCCCGACGTATCAACTCCGACAACAGGGGAACCTTTCCGCGCAAAGTCAGAAGCTACTTTTTCTACGTTATCGCCGATAATCCCGGCGGTACAGCCTGACATTATAACGTACAAGTCGCCTTTTAACACCTGCAAAGCGCCGTTTACAAATTTCTTTAGTTTTTCTTCGCCGCCGAATACAACGTCATGTTCATTGGTATTGGTACAAGTTATATTTCCGCCGCCCGCGTAGCCTTCTCCCTGATGTCCCGCGCCTGTACTTGAAAATCCAAAGGTTTTCGACACACATCCCGGACCGCAGTGGGCGATGGGAATGGCGTTGGGGATGGCAAGTACCGTATGGTGCGCGGCAAAAGCGCAGGAAAATCTTGGTTGTTCTATATATCCGCATTCACTCATACCGCACCTCTCTCAAAATAAAATGGATTTTCCTGGGCAAGCCACCAGTCGCTGTACGGTGTTTTAACATGCCGCGCCATATTGTCTAAGAGTTTTTTCGTTCTTGTTGCTTGATAAAGCCGTTTACCCAAACGAAGCAACCCGTCGTAGCCCGCGCTGATATTCACATCGCCGTCGAGGATTGTCGGGATTCCCAGTTTTACTCCTTCAACAGCCATATTCTCATGCCGCACCATCAAAATATCCGGCTTTAACTTTTGCAAAATTTTATGCACCTGATACGGTTGTTTGTTACATATACTGAAATTCTCCACGTTTCCGTGAGTTCTCACCAAGTGTCCCAGGCTGTCGGTTTTTTCATGCCCACCGTCTGTAATTTGATCATGGTGAAGCGTAGTAACGCCGACTAATTCCAATCCTAAATCAAGCAGCATATTCGCAATTGAATGCGCGTAAGCATCACCCGCGAAAATATACAGTTTTTTTCCTTTCAGTTTTTCACGAATCATTTTAAGAGGTTCTTCTATACGTTTATGCTCGCGCGATATGTAATCTTCCACCAAGTCTGTTTTACCGGTTAATTTTGCCACTTCACGAAGCCACTCGTCCGTCCATGTTATACCGAAGGGCGGCGGCGCTTTTACTTCGGGAACGCCGTAGTATTGCTCCAACGCTTTGGCGGGATAAGTGGCGAGCGTTTCGCAGATGTGCGCCGTACACGCGGCTTCCGATAATTGTTCCAACTGCTCAATTTTCGCCAAAGGCATAGTGTAATTTACGCGCAAACCAAGCGGGGCGAGCAACGGAGAAAATGTATCTGTTCCCTGAAAGTTAACCACGTTTACTAAGTCCGCTTGTTTCTTGACGGGTTTTTTTACAATTTTTCGCAAAAGACCGTGGTACGCCGCGTCAAATCCCGTAGACCATATACGAGACTTAAACCCTTCGCAAAATACGGGGATAATGGGAATACCAAGCTCTTTTTGTAATTTATTCGCGGCGCTTTCAATATCATCGCCTATTATTCCCGAGGCGCAGGATGATTGTATAAATATTGCCGTGGGATTAAAACGCTGTTTTGCCTCGCGTACCGTTTTGTTCAGCTTTTCAATGCCGCCGTACACAGTATCTTTCTCGGTGATATTTGTTGAAAGCACATTAACGTTTTGCGGTTCTAATCCGCGCGAATCGTTTGAGACATTTACAGCCATCTTGTACATCGCGGGTATAGAGCACCCGATTGGAGCGTGATCAACAACCGCGGCGCCTCTTACCGCGTATGTTTGGCTTTGAGCGCACCCCATTGAACAGTCGCTGCACTGACCGAATGAGCGTTCTTCGATAGACAATGATTGTGTCTTTGATTTTTCAGCCAAATCCTTCGCGGTGCCATTATACGTAATAATAGACTTAAGGCGTCTTTCGCGAACCTCGGCGGAAACTAATTCTAAATTTACCATTCTCACCCTCCTTGGGTTCTAAATCGCTATATGCGGAACCGCTATATGCGGTAATCGTCCTTAACGCTATCCATAAGACCGTATTCCAACAATATTTCTTCCAACCTTTGCTGTGTCATGGGTTTTGGAATTACGAACATTTTATTTTCTTCAATACTTTTTGCGAGCTGGCGGTATTCTTCCGCCTGCTGTGTTTGCGGGTCGTAGGCAATAACCGTTTTCTTGTTTATTTCCGCGCGCTGAACCACATTATCGCGCGGAACAAAATAAATAAGCTGTGTGCCCAGTTCTTCCGCAAACGCTTTAAGTAATTCAATTTCCCGATCAACATTACGGCTGTTGCATATAATGCCGCCCAAACGAACCGTACCGTCGGTCGCAAAACGCTGTATTCCTTTGGAAATATTGTTCGCGGCATATAACGCCATCATTTCGCCGCTGGCGACTATATATATTTCTTTTGCCTTGCTTTCGCGGATAGGCATCGCAAATCCGCCGCATACAACGTCCCCCAATACATCGTAGAATACATAGTCTAAATCGCTTGTGTACGCTCCCAGGTTTTCAAGCATGCCGATAGCCGTTATTATTCCGCGCCCCGCGCAGCCGACTCCCGGCTCGGGGCCGCCGGATTCAACACAGCGAATATCGCCGAAACCCTTTCTTACCAGGGCGTCAAGCGGCACATTTTCACCATGTTCGCGTAAAGTATCAAGAACCGTCTGTTGAGCCATACCTCCAAGCAGCAAACGCGTGGAGTCCGCTTTGGGGTCGCAGCCTACAACCATAATTTGTTTGCCAAGCTGGGCAAGACCAGCCGTAAGGTTTTGCGTCGTAGTCGATTTTCCTATTCCGCCCTTTCCGTAAATCGCAATTTGCCGTATTTCTTTTTCAGCGCCCATTATAATTCTTGCTCCTCTTATTCGCAGCATTCAATGACATTCGGCTTTTGCGCAATTTCAGCGGATGCCGCCGCTATGCTTACGCTGCCGCGCGTGGTATTGTCCGAGGCATCCGCGACGCCGTCAAAAAATATAAAGGAGTTTTCAAGCAGCTTTTGCGTGTTTGTTTCATCATTTAACAGCTTTATGGTCTTGAACTCGTTTATGGTGTTCTTCAGCGCGTCATAGCCGCCCCGGACGGAAGGGTTGTAACTGTAAGAAGCGAGTAATGAAGCGTTAAAGTCAGCGTCTCCCGCAACGTAATTTTTCTCAATTTGTATTTTTGCCGCTTCCAAAGGGTTGTTTTCAACCCACTGACTTGCCCTGATTACCGCTCTGGTAAATTGAGCCGCGATTTTGGGATGCTTTTCCGCCAGGGTCGAGGTAACGAAGCTTAAGCAGCAGTATTCGTTTTTATATTTCTCATCCGAAGCGGTATCCAAAAGGATCTTCAGGCTGTTTTCCCTGACCGCGACCGAAACACTCGGATCGCCGCCGGCAACCGCGTCAATGGCTCCTTTTCCCAGCGCTGCGTACAAGTCCGCGTTTGAGTAGGCTGTAAAGTCAACTTCAAGATTGTCGCTGGTTACGCCGACGCCGGCGGCGGCAAGAGCGCGTCTGGCTATAAGCGATGGGGAAGACATAAGGCCGGGGACGCCGACTTTTTTGCCTCTCAGGCCGGACAGGCTGTTGACGCTTGAATCGCGCGGTACGACAATCTTTATACAGCCGGTATGTATTCCGCAGGTGAATTTCAGAGGGAGTCCGTTTTCAAGGGGCTGAATGAATTTAGCGATCAGCCCGAAGCCTGCGTCAATCTGGTTGCTGGCTATTGCTTCAGCAGCCACGGTGGACTCTATCTTTATTGCCTCGAACTTTAAACCTTCCGCCTCAAAGAATCCCTTTTCGATTGCAATATGAAGGGGAGCAAAACATAAATCGGGCTGAATGCCCACACGAAGCACATAATTGTCGTCTTTGCCTGTTTTTGAACGGCAGCCGATAAAAGCCAGCGATACAACCAATAATACCATTGTAATAAACACCCAATTTTTCTTTTTCATAACCAATTAACCTCCGTTTTATAAAAAATAATTTGGTTCCATAACATTTCCGCCGAAATTCAGCAGATTCAATATTTGCGTCCGGTATTTTAAAAATTCGGGATCGCTTCTTGCCCTGGGTCTTGCCAGCTCTATTTCAATAATTTTGCTCACTTTTCCCGGCCGGGGGGTCATAACTATAACCTTATCGGACATGTATACCGCCTCGTCCACGTCGTGAGTAACCATAATCATCGTCATGCTTTGTTCGTTCCACACTTTGAGCATTTCATCCTGCATATTCATCCGGGTAAAAGCGTCCAGCGCGCCTAACGGTTCGTCAAGCAAAAGCAATTTGGGATGTCCGGCCAAAGCCCTTGCCAAAGACGCCCTTTGGCACATGCCTCCCGATAATTGATGGGGAAATGACTTTTCAAAACCCTCAAGCCCTGTGGATTTTATAAGCTTCCTTACGTCATTTTTTTTATGCTTATATATCTTCCTTACCCTCAAACCGAAAGCGATATTGTCATAAATATTCAGCCAGGGGAAAAGCGTGTGGTTTTGAAAAACAAATCCTCTCTCGCTGCCCGGCGCGGTTATTCTTTCACCGTCAAGCAAAAGATCGCCGTAATTTGGTTTC
>Ga0268262_10003650_pt1 | contig 16514 bp, 13 predicted proteins | sample TergutNc150P3_FD_190354 | JGI IMG/M metagenome (GOLD analysis project Ga0268262, IMG submission 190354) | Nasutitermes corniger P3 segment gut microbial community from laboratory colony in Florida, USA - Nc150 P3 (SPAdes) (version 2) | ecosystem: Host-associated > Arthropoda: Insects >... | reverse complement strand
AGTATTTAACTGTCTTTCCAAAATATTGGTTTCCTTTGTCGGCAAAATAGAAATTGAAAAGCGTTGTTTCAATATAAACCTTATTCACGCCTTTAATATGAAGTATATCCTATAAAATGTCAAATTTATAATGCGGTTGCCGGAGGGGGGATAAAAAATTAGGAATTAGGAGTGAGGAATTAGGAATAAAGAGCTACAGCCAGAAAAAGAGTTTTTATCTTTCATGCTTTCATTGCTCACTGCTCTTTATTCCTAATTCCTCACTCCTCATTCCTAATTCTTCATTTCCCCTCTTCCCTTTTCCCCCGGAATTTGCTATACTTTCCATAATGGAAACCACTGTCGCGGGAGAAGGCCGCAGCTTTAAAATAAACGATTTTGAAGGCCCCCTGGATCTGCTCCTTTTCCTGATACGGAAGAACGAGATAAATATCTATGACATCCCCATCGCGAAAATAACCGGGCAGTTCCTGGATTACCTGCGGGACGCGCAGGAAATGGACCTCGAGGAAACGTCCGAATTTCACGCGATGGCGGCAATGCTGCTTTATATCAAATCGCGCACCCTGCTGCCTGTCGAAATGGAAGACGACGGCGAACTGCTTGACCCGAGACAGGAACTCGTCGAACGCCTCATCGAATATCAGAAATTTAAAAAATTGTCCGACGAAATGGAAGAAAAAGAAAAAGACGCCGAATGGGTCATAGAACGCCGTAAACTCCAGCATAACCTCCCGTTCAGCGACGAAGAAGACCTTTGGGAAAACGTGGATATCTGGAGCCTGATGAAAACCTTCTCCGCGCTGATACGGAAAATACCCGGCGAAAGGGTCATCAACATGTACGAGGAAGTTACCGTTAACGAAAAAATCACCCTGCTTTCCGAACTGCTGGAAGAAAAAGGCGAGTGCTATTTCACCGATCTGATTGTCCGTTCCAAATCAATCATGGACGTGGTCTGCACCATCCTGGCGATTCTGGAATCGGTAAAAACGAGAATGATAATCATTTCGCAGCACGTCATGTTTGGCGATATAAAGATAAAGCCGAGGGCAGCCTAACTATGGAAGAAAATTTGCAAAAAGAAACCGCCCTTGTCGAAGCTATCCTTTTCATGGAAGCGGAACCCATAGACGAGGCGGGCCTGAGCCGCATCTCGGGGCTTTCAAAAGAAATGGTCAAGGCCGCCCTTGACAGGCTCGGCGAGCGTTATGCGATGGCAGACTGCGGCGTAGAGCTTTCCCGCATCGACGGCGGCGCGATGATCTCCCCGAAACGGGAATACTGGGAAAACCTGAAAGACCGTTACGGCAAGAAAAACGACAGCCGCATCTCCCGCGCCGCCATGGAAACCCTGGCGATTATCGCCTATTCGCAGCCCATTACCAAAGCCGAAATAAAGGACATACGCGGGGTAAGCCCCGACAACATGATGCACCTGCTCATGGAAAAAGAACTGATCCACGAAGTCGGTAAAAAAGACGTTCCGGGCAAACCGGCGCAGTTCGGCACCACCAGGAAATTCCTCAAGCAGTTCAGGCTGAATTCGATAGCCGATCTGCCCAAGCTGAAAGAAAGCGACGTAGACAAATTCGAGCTTGAGGTGGAAGAGTGAACGGCGGGCGTAGTGAGAAGTGAGAAGTGAGAAGTGAAGAGGGAGAAGTGAAAACGGAAATCGAAAGCGAAAAGCAGTCCGTCCGCTTGCAGGTTTACCTTGCCCATGCGGGCGTCGCGTCGCGGAGATCAGCCGAAGGGATCATCGCGGAGGGCAGGGTAAGCGTGAACGGCGTTGTTATCCGCGAGCAGGGGAGCAAGGTGTTTCCCGGCGACACGGTGCTGCTGGACGGGGAAGCGGTAAAGACGGAAAACCGGCAGGTGTACCTGGCCCTGAACAAGCCGCCCGGCTATATTTGCACTTCGTCCGACCCGCAGGGGCGGCCCCTTGCCATCGAGCTTCTGCCGGACGGGATTAAAGAGAGGCTGTACAATGTAGGCAGGCTGGATTTCATGTCCTGCGGCCTGATTTTTTTTACCAACGACGGCGAATTCGCCGCCCGTCTCGGGCATCCGAGTTCCGGGCTTGAGAAGGAATACCTGGTGGAGGCTACAGGCCATATCCCGGACGATCTCATCGGGGCATTTGAAAAAGGGATAAGCATAGAAGGCGAGCATTACCGGGCGCAGTCGGTTGAGAGGCTCGGCTCCAGGGCAGTAAAAGTAGTGCTGGTGGAGGGCAAGAACCGGGAGATCCGCCGGGTGTTTTCCCATTTCCATCTGCACCCGTTCAGGCTGCGCCGCATACGCATAGGCCCGGTAAAACTGGACGACCTGGAGGAAGGGTTTTCTCGCCCGCTTAAAAAGTTTGAAATTGAATCCTTAAAAATTAGGAAGGAGGAATTAGGAAGGAGGAATAAAGGAACTATTCCTAATTCCTCACTCCTAATTCCTAATTCCCCGAAGGGGAGCATGACATGGTAATAGCCATCGACGGGCCGGCGGGGTCGGGAAAAAGCACAATCGCGAAATTGCTGGCGCGGCAGTTGAAAGACGGGGAGGGGAGGGGCTTTACCTATATCAACTCGGGCAACCTTTACAGGGCCATTACGCTCGGCTGCCTGCGCTCCGGAATTACGCCTAACGACGGCGGGAAGGCGCTTGAATACGCGAAGAAAGCCCGGATCGACTATAGGGGCGAAAAAATTATTCTGGACGGGGAGGATGTTACAGGCCTCCTCCATTCCGACGAAATCGACAAATGGGTGGCGCCCCTTTCCGCCGTAGTCCCGATACGCCACGTTGTTAACGGCATTATACGCGGCGTATCCGGGGGCATGAACGCGGTGGCGGAGGGCAGGGACATGACCACCGTCGTTTTCCCGGACGCGGAACGCCGTTTCTACCTTGACGCCTCCGTTGAGGCCCGCGCCAAACGCCGTTTTGACCAGGGGGTGTCGCGCCTCAGCCTGGAAGAGATAAAACAGACAATCGAGCAGAGGGACGCTATTGACAGAAATAAGGAAGAGGGGAGCCTTGCAATAGCAAAAGGAGTGGAATATATTGACACATCGGGCTTGACCATAAACGAGGTTTATGCCATATTAGAAGAGACAATAAAGAAGGAAAATCAATCACAAGGAAAGAACATGGCGCAGATGGAAGTGGTATCGCCGCCGAACGGCGGCGCGGACACTAGTCCGGTAAGGGAAGGGGAAAATATCCAGACACAGTTACAGGAAGAGTATTTAAAGTCCCTCGAGCAGCTTGAAGAAGGGCAGCTCGTTGACGGGCACGTTATCCAGGTAACCGAAGAGCAGGTTTTTGTCGATGTAGGCTACAAGTCCGAAGGCAAAATACCTATTTCGGAATTCACGGAAATTCCGAAAGTCGGCGATACCGTATCGGTTATACTCATCACCAAAGAAAACAAGCGGGGCGAGGTCATTGTATCCAAGCAGAAGGCCGACGCAAAGCTTTCGTGGAAAAACCTGAGGCAGGCTTTCCAGGATCACGCGGTGGTCGACGGAATCATAGAAAAGCAGGTCAAAGGCGGCTATGACGTGAACCTCGGGGCCGGCATGAGGGCGTTCCTGCCCATAAGCCAGTCCGATATACAGAAAGTGGACAAGCCGGAGAAATTCCTCGGCAAGAAATGCGCTTTCCACATCGAGCGCCTGTATTCCGACGGCAAAGTGAACATTGTGGTAAACCGCCGCAAGCACCTTGAAGAAGAGCTTGAAAGAAAGCGGAACGATTTCTTCAAAAACACCCCCATAGGCGCGGATGTCACGGGCGTGGTCAAGAGCTTCACCTCTTTCGGGGCGTTTATCGATCTCGGAGGGTTTGACGGCCTTCTCCATATCAACGATATGAACTGGGGCCACGTCACAAGGCCCAAGGACTTCGTGAAAAAAGGCCAGGAGATACGCCTCAAGGTTATCCGCATAGATCCGGCTGAAAAAAGGATCAACCTCTCGCTCAAACATTTCACCGACGATCCCTGGGTGCATTTCGAGGATAAATACCATGTCAATGACATTGTAAAAGGCAAGGTTACAAAGCTAACCGAGTTCGGCGCTTTTATCGAGCTTGAAGAAGGCATCGAGGGGCTTGCCCATATATCCGAATTCTCCTGGGTCAAGAAAATACAAAAACCTCAGGACATGGTAAAGCCGAACGACATTGTAGAATGTATGATACTCGGCTACGATTTGCAGGCGGGGAGGGTGTCGCTTGGCCTCAAGCAGGTTACGGCTAACCCCTGGGATAATATTGAAGAACGCTACACAGTCGGGACCAGGCTGAGCCGCAAGGTGGTAAAGCTCACCAATGCCGGGGCTTTTATCCAACTGGAAGAGGGCATAGACGGCTTCCTCCACGGGGACGATATTTCCTGGACAAAGAAAGTCAAACACCCCGGCAGCGAGCTTTCGGTCGGACAGGAAATCGAGGTGATGGTAATCTCCCTTGACAAAGAGAACCGCAACATCAGGCTGGGAATCAAACAGCTTTCGGAAGACCCCTGGCGGAATTTCAGCGAAACGTACAGGCCCGGCTCCCATATAGAAGGGGAGGTTTCCTCCGTAACCGATTTCGGCATTTTCGTGCGCGTGCCCGGCGGCATCGAGGGGCTTATCCACAAAAGCAACCTCACGGAAAACCGCGAGGAGAACCCCGACGACGCGCTTAAAAAATACAAGCCCGGCGACAAGATAAAGGCGGTTGTTTTGGAAATCCAGAGCGATAAGCAGAAACTGGCTTTTTCAATCAGGGATTACCAGAAGAAGGTGCAGCGGGAGGAGATTTCCCGCTACATGACCGAAGAGGAAACCGGAGGCTCCGTTTTTACCCTGGGCGATTTCCTGAAGTCAAAGAATACTGCCGGAGACGAGGCGCAGGAAAAAGCGGAACCGGAGGCTTCTTCTCAGGGCTAAAGGCCGGATATTCGCGAAGCCATGCCGTCGAAGACAGACGCCGGAAAACCGGGCTTTCATACAATGATCAGCCTCAGCCCCGTGATGGCGGAAAAGATAAAGATTATCGACCGCGTGGCGAAAACAGATTCCTCGGTGCTGATAACGGGGGAGAGCGGGACAGGCAAGGAAGTTTTTGCCGAGCAGATACACCTTCGCAGCCCGCGCTCAGGCGGGTCTTTTGTCCGGGTAAACTGCGCGGCGATTCCCGAAGGGCTTTTGGAAAGCGAGCTGTTCGGCCATGTGAGGGGCGCTTTTACCCACGCCGTCAGCAACAGGAAGGGGCGTTTTGAGCTTGCCGACGGCGGCACCATTTTCCTTGACGAGATAGGCGACATGCCGCTCGCGCTGCAGGCAAAGCTTCTGCGGGTTATACAGGAGAAGGCGTTTGAGAAGGTCGGTTCCGACGTTACAATTACAGTTAACGCCCGGATACTTGCCGCCACAAACAGGGATATTAATTTTATGGTGGAAAAGGGCGAATTTAGAAGCGACCTGTATTACCGTTTAAACGTGGTTCCCCTGCATATCCCGCCGCTGCGCCAAAGGGCTGAGGACATACCGGAACTCGCGCATTTTTTTCTGTCAAAATTCGCGCGGCAGAATAAAAAAGAGTTCGACGGTTTTTCGCAGGACGCGCTGGAGGCCATACTTACCTATTCGTGGCCGGGCAATATCCGCGAACTGGAAAACTGCGTCGAGAGGGCGTGCGTAATCGCCGCAGGGAATTGGGTCGAGAAGAAAGACCTTTTCCTCAATACCGCCGGAGGGGCCAAAAGCGGCGCGCGCGGTGCCCGGGGCGACGCCCAAAGCGGCGGCAGGAACCTGAAAACGGCGACGAACGTGTTCAGGGCGAATTTTATACGCAAGGTGCTTGACGAGAACCGCTGGAACCAGACGGAAACGGCGAAAGCGCTTGATATTCAGAGAACCTATTTGTCAAGGCTGATGAAAGAGTTTAATATAAAGAAAGACAAGGAGTGATCATGCAGAACCCGAATGAAAAACCGGCCGCCGGTAACGAGCCTAATGCGAGCGAAAAAATCAACGAGTTCATCCAGAAAAACAGGGCGCCCATATTTATTACGGCCGCTTCGCTGTTGGCAATTTTAGTCGCGGTCATTGTGACGCTTTCGTTCATGGAAGTGTTCAGAGTCAAGGCCGTTGCCGCTGCGGAAGATTTATCAGCCCGCTATGAGAAGATGCTCCCGTCCGTTACCGAGGAGTATATGGCGGACGACGTCGCTTCGTTTATTGAAGAACTGTCAGCCTTTGCGAAAAAGAATTCCGGCTATGCCGGAGCGCGCGCGGGGCTTTTAATCGGCGGGATTTATTCCGAGAAAAAGGAATGGGCCGAGGCCGAAGCCGCCTTCGCGGCTGCCGCCAAAACTGCGGGCAAAACCTACCTCGCGCCGGTCGCCTGGTTTAACGCCGCCGCCGCAGCGGAAGAGCAGGGCAGGCATACGGAGGCGATTGAGTACTACACCAGTTGTCTTGCGGCGCAGGCCGTGTTTCCGTCCGCGCCCCGCGCCCAGTTTTCTGTAGGGCGGCTGCATGAAACCCTGAACGAAAACGACAAGGCAGTTGAAGCGTACCGCGCCGTTATTTCCGGCTGGCCCTACGACCAGATATGGACGAACCTTGCCCGCAGCCGGATCATAGCAATACAAGTGAAGGAAGAATGAGGAATGAGGAGTGAGGAATGAGGAATGAGGAATAAGAACAGGCCGGGTGCAATAGCTCTTTTCTCTTTTCTCTTTTCTCTTTTCTCTTTTTCCTGCGGGCTTGACGCGTTTTACTATCTTGATTACATACCAGACAGCGTTATGAGGGATAACACTTTCGCCAGAGTCTCCCTGCCTTCAAGTTCCAGCGACGGTTATTCCAAACCCGACGAAGGCGGCTATTTTAACAATTTCGTTATTTTTTACCGGATATACATTAGCGGCGAGGCGTTAAGCGGCGAAATTAACACCAGCGAATTACGGACACGGGTTAACAGTTCCATGAACACGGATTTCAACGGCCTGTCCGGCCAGACTGATAAAACCAGCACGTCGTTCAGTCCAACGTCAAACCTTGAAAAGTTATTTACCGACAGGAAGTTCTTCAAGCTGGCTCTGGAAGGCGCCAATATTGACAGCGTGCTTGGCAGGGATTCTCTGGGCAGCACTTTGGATATTAGTTTCTCGCCGGTTAACGGGGAAAGACCGGAGTTAACGCTGAACGGCGTTTCCTACATATTACAGCGGGCCGTGTCAGGCCCGGGCCTCAATTTTAACCCGGTGCCGGACAACCGGTACTTCCTGAATCATCCTGATCTGTACAACACCGCAAACGTGACAAATGAAAGAAACGCCGACACCGCCACCAATTCAAAAACCGATCCCGAATTAAGATTCACCTATGTTTCCATGTACATTTTCGCGATGGGAAAGGAATACCTGACGACAATCTACAGCCAGCCGACGCATATCGGGATTTTCCGTCTTGCTGAAGCGTTCTAAATAAATTAGGAATTAGGAGTGAGGAATTAGGAATAGTTTTTCACTAATATATTACTAATCATAACCGGCATTCTGTCTACTTGAATTCGGTCGTAAGTATTTACTTTAATATGTTGAATTGGTATACTTGTATTATGAATAAAACAAACTGCATACATAATTTTAAGCTCCCTACATTTCTCAAAGGATTCGCTTCGACTTTTGATTTTACAGGACAGACCTTGCTTGATCTTCCAGATTTCAATACAGGTTTCCAACGGGATGCCGAAGCTCTCCGTAAAGACTGGCGGCAGATAGGGTTTGATATAAGAAGCGCAATGGATTCTATGGCACATGAATAATAACGAACAACAAAACCAAATTCTTTCATCACAATCTCTAAACTGACAGCATAAACCCGCCATGATAAAATTGACAGCCGCCAAGGACGACGCCGGGCGCAGGCTTGACCGCGTAATAAGAAAGGCTTTGCCGGATTGCTCCCTGTCGCTCATACACCGGCTGTTCAGACAGAAAAAAATATCCGTTGACAATCGTGCCGCAAAACCGGATACGCGCCTTGAACAAGGGATGCGTATCACGGTTCATGCCGATGTTAACAGCAGTACGGATGAGGTTAACGAAAAATTATCGGTTAACCATAAAAAAAATGCGGTTAACAGGGGCGGTTTTACCGGGTGCTTGCCGCAAATTCTGTGGCAGGGAGCGGGCATAATCGTCTTCAACAAACCGAGGGGGCTTGCCACGCACGGGCCGGACAGCCTGGACAGCATTGTCGGCGAGAGCCTGGCCTGTACCCTCCCCCGCTCCCTTTCGTTTAAACCCGGCCCCCTGCACCGCCTGGACAAGCCGACCTCGGGCATTATTGTTTTTTCGCAAACGCTTGAGGGCGCGAAACTGTTCAGCGCATTGCTGAGGGAACACAGGCTGGAAAAGACTTACCTTGCAATTGTCGAGGGAGATATTGAAAGTGAAAAGGGAAAAGTGAAAAGTGAAAAAAGTAAAGACGGCGATATTATATGGCGCGACGCGCTGGAACATGACAAAGACGCGCATAAAACGTCTGTAATTCCGTGTAGCTCCGTGGTTAATTCTTGCGCAAAAGAAGCAATTACTACTGTCAAAACGCTGGCTTCAAACAACGGGTATTCCCTGATTGAAGCGCGGATTATAACCGGCAGGCACCACCAGATAAGAGCGCAGGCCGCATCTCACGGTCATCCCCTGGCGGGAGACGGCAAGTACGGCGGCAAACCGCTGCCGGGAAACGGCGCGGCGCGCGGCGCGATACGCGGAGGTGGATTTTATCTTCACGCCTGGAAATTGTCGTTTCCCGCCGAAGATATACCGGCAGGGTTCCCCCATGTAATTACCGCCCCCCTCCCGGAAGAATTCAGAGAACGGATAAAAAAATTAGGAATGAGGAAGGGAAAAAATTAGGAATTAGGAATGAGGAATGAGGAATAAAGAGTTTTTTAATCTCTTTCTATTCCTAATTCCTCACTCCTCATTCCTAATTTTTTAGTGAAATCCTTCTGGCGCGTTGTCAAGAAAACGGGCAAGGGCCGAGGACATGGCATCAATCGTCGTCCTCTTGCGCTTAATCGATGTCAGGTTAATCTCTACAAGAATGCCGGGCTGTATATTATGGGGGTTTATGCTTTTTTCAAAACAGGAGAATTCGTTTTCCAGCATGGCAAGGCGCTCTTCCGATATACGCCGTTCGGCAGGGTACATGTTGTCGTACAAATTCCTTATGCGCTCTTCCATCCTGGCGAACAGCAAACGGATCTTTTCTTTCCCGCCCTGGGCCGAAGCGCCGCTTACGTCCGCGACCTTTTCGGAATCGTAATCCGTAATTGTTTTAATACGGTTTTTATTTTTTCTGGCAAATTCTTCAAAATCGTTTACCTTAAAAACCGATTTGGAATCCTGGTAGATAACCTCCAGCAGATCCCAAAGCCGCCGCGTTTCGCCGCTTAAAACGTCGAGCCTGTCGTCGTAGGCTTTGCGCTCTTCAAGAACCCGCGCCCTGTTAAAATAAAACAGCTTTATCTGGTAACGCTCGTCGGGCAGGTTCTCGTCGCAAACGTCTTCGTATTCGCGGATCAAAAGCTCCCTGCGGCTGTTTTCCAGAAACTGGCAGCCGAGGCCGCCTGAGTCCAGCGCCGCGACAATCAGGTTGGACGCGGCGGAAAAGCCCCTGTCCCGGATCGCTTCAATATCGCTGTTCGTGTCGATATTCAGCAGGTGCCCGTCCAGAACCAGAGGGCTTATGACCAGGCTGCCGCTCAGTATGCTGTCCAGAAAAACCGCCCCCTCCTCTTTCCCTTGAGTTTTAAGAATTTCCGCGCTGTCTATGATTTCAGACAGCCGCTTGCAGATCACTTCCCTGATAAGATACAGCGCCCTGGACTGGAACCGTGTTACAGGATCGATCAGCTCTGTTTCGGGTATGTTAACGGCGAACTGCAAATCCGTTACCGTCTTCGGTTTTTTCGCGTTGTCCTTAAACACGCATGAGACAACGGAATTTATTCTTTGCGGATCAATAAAAGAACCGACGCCGCTTTTCCGCCTGAGCTTGTTATTGGTATGGGCCTCAAGACCGCCCGAACCCCATTTTTTGTCCGCCAGATCTTTTTCAATCTCGCCCGTATTGAAATGATCCGCGCCCGCGCAGTTTTCCAGCATGGCGGCAAGCTCCGGCACGGTGTGCCTCTCGTTCTCGCAGGAAAGTTTGTCTTCGTGAGACTGAAAACGGTCGGATACGGTTTGGTAGTTCCGGGATAAAAAATTATACATTTTTTCATCAACTTTTTCATCAATTTCCCAGGGCAGCTTTGCGGCAAGGCGGGCTGCAAAGGCGGCGGCTTCTTCCCGTAAGAGCCTTTCCAGGCAGTCCTGCCTGTTTTCGTTTGTTTGGAGGCGGTAAGTGTTATGCGCCTCCTGGCGGGCTGCCCTGCCGCCTTTGGGCAAATCAAGTGTTCCCATCATTTTTATTCCTCATTCCTAATTCCTCATTCCTAATTTTTACTGTATAGCAATTCCTGTAAATATATAGTATCATAATATAGTAAATATGGATACTATCGGCAAGACGCATGATTGATAAATTAAAAGTATTTCTGGAACGGCACGATCTTTTTATCCTCACCACGCATGACCCGGCGGACGCGGACGGGCTGGGCGCGGAACTGGTCATCGCGTGCATACTGCGGGAAAAAGGGAAACAGTTCAGGATTATAAATTCAAGCCCTATCCCTGAACAGTTTGAATTCATGGACAGGCAGGGGGTAATCGAGCGGCTGGACACCGAAAAGCACGGGGATCTGCCCGAACGGGCGGCTGTAATCATGATCGATACGGCGGATCTGCACAACATAGGGCAAATGCGCGACCTTGTATGCAGGGCAAAGGAAGTTTTTATTGTTGACCACCACGAGATCATATCGGCTTCCCATTTTCCCGGCATCTGCGATCCTCAGGCGGCTTCCACCTGTGAATTGGCTGTCGAACTGGCGACGGAACTGGGCGTTGCCATTGAACCGGGCGCCGCCTTTGCCGCGTACACGGGCATGGCTTACGACACGGGTTTCTTCGCCTACCAGAAAACCGGCCCGCGCAGTTTCCGCGCCGCCATCACCCTGCTCGCTCTGGGGGCTAACCCCAGCGAAGCGTACGAGAAACTCTGCGAAAATTCCGCGACAAGGGCGCTTCTTTTGCAGAAAAAGGCCTTCGCCAGCCTTGAGATTCACTGCGGCGGGCAGATCGCCTCGCAGGTGCTGCGTCTGGAAGACTTTGCCGAGGCCGGAGCCGTGAGCGACGACGCGGACGGCTTCGTTAACGCCCCCATGAGGGCCAGGGAAATCAGGGTCTCGGTTCTGGTTAAGGAAAGCCGGAAGGGAAAGGTAAAATGCTCCCTTAGATCCAAGGGGGCGATAGACGTTTCAAAAATAGCCCACGATTTCGGCGGCGGCGGCCATCTTAACGCGGCCGGTTTTAAAAGCGACGTAAATGTCGATCAGACTCTTGCGTTAGCCCTGGCAAAAATATCAGGATATTTGGGTGCCAAATGAATCGAAAACAAATTCTGGTTCCGGTTGTTATTTTCACTCTCTGCGCGGCCGGCATCGCCTTTTTCGCGCTGTCGTCTTCCGGCGTAAAACTGCCGTTCAATGCCGAATGGATGTCCGGCGCGAAAAAATCAAGGGAAAGGTACAGCACAAAGGTCGTTGCCCCCTCCCTGGAAACCGACGGGAACGGAGATGCGGCGGGAGGGACAGGCGAATACGCCCTGAAAACGCCGCTCGGCGACGAGGAACAGGTTGTCGGCGTGCTGAATTTCGATTTTTACAATGACTCGGTAGAAGAACAGGTCGTGGCTTTCCGCAAACGCGGCGCTTCAGGACGGATCTCCCTCGCGTATTTTCCCTATGACGAAAAAACCGGAGCGTACCGCCAAACATGGAACACCCCGACCGCCGCTGCTGTGCCCAGCACCGTTTCGCTGTACACACTTGACCTGCTCGGTAACGGCACCGACTGCGTTATCCTGACCGGCATGGACTCAGACGGGAAACATACCCTGACGGCCTTTCACAAGACCGAGAAGGAAAACGTAAACAGCCCGTTTGTAAAAATCGCCGACATACAGGTTGACGGCTCAATCAAAATACAGGAGGCCGAGCGCTCCCTGGCGTACAGGCAGGGGATCGCGAAGGGCCAGCCCTTTAAAATAACCGCCTACGCGCAGGACTCAGGTTCCGACAACTTGCTGGACAGGGTGGAGATCGAATACGCCTATAACCCCGCAAGGGGCTTTTACGAACAGGGCAAAATAACCCGCGTTCCCGGCTCCCAGATTGAACAGCGCCGGCTCAGGGAAATACTCGGGCAGCCGAAAGTTTTTGAGGAATTCATAAACGATCTGTGGTACCATGTAAGCCCGACGGGGACTATAGACAGGAGCCAGTATCTCTATTTTGACCCGCTAAACCGGGAGATAATTTTTTTCGGAGAGGAAACGCAGCAGATTTTTACCTGGCAATACTCCGCCGTCACGCGCTACGGCCTGTATATAACCAGCCACAATATAGCGGTGACAACCCTGCGCCGTATGATTGACATAGAACTGGAATCTCTTGACAGCTTACGCATAAGGGTTTCTGAGGATGTCAAACTGAAAATCGGCCTGAGCGCGTCGTGGGACGGTTCTTACCGCAGGGCGGGAAGGGTTCAGGAAAACGCGCCTCCCCCCAGCCCGCACACGGACGCGAGCTATGACAGCCCGATCGGCAGGGTGCGTTTCTTTCCCAACGGGAATTACGAGATAATTTCTTCGGATTCTCTGGTAAAGGGCAGGTACGCCTTCTTCCGGGTGAACGACAGGGATATGCTGGAACTCCGCCCCGAGCGGAACGGAAACCGCCCCCGGCAAAACAGCGAAGACCGCCTGATTTACCGGGTTGCGCCTCACGGGGGAGCGGACATTTCCGCCGCGCAGGCTTTAAGCCTTCTGCGGGTGCGCCTCGGAGTCTCAGGCATACAGGAATTGCAGGAAGGCAATATCAATTTAACAAAGGTAAGGTAGGTGACACATTATGGAAGAAAACATCGACGCGGCTCTGCAAATAATAGAAGAGGACTACAAAATATGCCTCAGGATTATCGGCAGGTACTTTGATTATCTGGAAACCTGCGGGCTGAAGGAATTTAACAAATATTCCAAATACAGGTGGAGCTATGACCGCGACAGGGTCAAGGGGGGCAGCTATGTCTGCATACGGTACGGGAACAGCCTGATCAAAAAATGCCTGGTAAAAAAAAGGCCGTACATAGAAAACGAAGACCTGTACAAATGGGTGAGGAATAAAGATTTAATCCATGAAGCCCTGGAGGAAGCGTACCAATATATCGCCGGAAAGGTAAGCGGGGTGAAGGGCGAGATAGACGAAATGAAAAACACCGCTGAAAAATACGCGGAAAAGCTGGAAAACCTTTCAACGGATGACGACGCTGACGCTGACGCTGACGGTAAGGACTCCGAAGATACTGCCGCAGATGGAGAAATTAACCGCGGTGATAATAACGCCTCTGTCAAAGATACTGAAAAAGTCGCAAGGAAAAAGATAGGCTGGAGTAAAATTAGGAATTAGGAGTGAGGAATTAGGAATGGAAGAATTTAACCACGGAGGAAAAAAGATTTTCGTACCAAAAACTCCGTGTAACTCCGTGACCTCCGTGGTTTTTATTCTTCTGTTATTCGTCATTTATCCCGCCTTTGCCCGCGAAGTAGTCATACTTGTCGAAGATTCCGATCTGCGCCTGCCGCTGGAAGGGGCCGTTATACGGTCATGGGACGGCAAACAGTACGTATGCGGGAAGGACGGCAGGGCGCTTGTTGTTGTGCCTGACGACAGGCAGGTCGTGATCCAGGCTGTTTATCCGGGATACGAAAACGGCAGGGCCGTAATCGCCACGGGAAATAATGCGTACACAATCGGGCTGCGGCTTTCAGGGGTTATGGAAAGCAGGGAGCTTGTCATAGAGGCTGAAAGGCCGGGAACCAGCGAGACAAAAACCGGGCGCAGCGTCGCCGTTTCCGGGCGGGAAATCACGCAAACCGCCGAGATAGGGGTCGTCGAAGACGTGATGAGTTCGATTAAACTCCTGCCCGGCGTGGGCTATACCGGCCTTTTTAACGCCCAGCCGAGCATTCGCGGGGGCTTTCCCGGAGACATGAACGCGTCGCTGGACGGTTATTACATTATGGAACCCTACCACTGGGGCGGGAGTTTTTCGATTTTCGACCCCCGCATGGTGCAGAGCGCCAAACTGAGCCACGGGGTTTTTTCGACACGCTACGGGCACACCATTTCCGGCCTTTTGGACATTACTTCCAAAAAGCCCTCCCCCGCCGAAACCGAATTTGAGATCGGGGCCAGCACCAGTTCCGCCAATTTTAACGCTTCTTTTCCCTTTGCTGGTAAGGGGGGCGTATTGTTCATGGGGCGCGTAACCTATTACGACCCTATTGTCCTGCTGGCAAAACAGCTTGGAAAGGTTATTGAAGAGATTGCCGTTGTCGATTCTGTGCGGGTTGCCCCTTATATACGGAGCGGGACAATAACGGGAAATTACCGTTTTACCGACAGTCTCGAACTCCATGCCACGGGTTTCTGGGGCATGGACGGCATCGGCGTTACGTATAACAACCGGACTCCCGAGGAGAACGGGCTTTCAAGCGAATCCAGCACCGTGCTTGACTATACAAACTACAAAGGTTTTATAACCGCAGCGATTAACTGGAACCCGCGTAACGACATGCTTGCAAAATTTTCCCTTGGAACGGGCTTTGAAAACTCCGTGGTGGACGCCGATTCGCGGAACAGTGTCAGGAAGACCAAATTTTCCCAGGATTTCTACGATAAATACCCGTATGACGCGCTTAAGCCGGTTCTTGACCAGGGGCCGTCGCCTTATGACACGCGGCAATTTATGCAGGAAGACGACCTCATGTTCAACGTGCAGGCAAGGGCCGACTATGACTGGGAATTGGGCAGGGGCTTTCTCCTTGCCGCAGGAGCGCAGGAAATGTTTACCCGCTACAGCATGGAGGGCGATCAGCAGGGGACTTATACGGTAGGGGTGAGTGAATCCCAAAGAAATTTGATTAAAACCTTGTACCCGGCATTGGCGGGAATAGACAACGACGATATGTTCTTCAACGAGCTTCGTGTGAGTTTGCCCGTCGCTTTTTCTCCCGACAGCGAAAATTTTCTTTTTACCACGTCAGGATACGGCCTTGTCGAATATTCTACGCCTAACAAGAGGTTCGGGACGGAACTCGGCCTGCGCGTCGATCACTATTACCTTATGGGCAGGGGTTTTTCCTACGGGGCGAAACCTGTCTTGAATCCGAGGATCAATATTGATTTTAACATACTTAAAAACCGTTTTATATTCGAGTCGCTGGATATAAGCGCGGGAACCGGGCTTTTCTCGACAGTGGACGATACGGTGTTCATGGCGGAAGAACGGTTTAAAATAGGCGAAGTAAAACCGAACCGCTCGTGGACCAGCGTTCTGGGAACCATGGTAACGTTTCCCGGGGGCCTGAATTTTAATATTGAAGGTTATTTTAAATATATATACGACAGGATGTATATTCCCGTATCATTCGGCATTGACGACCGCGACCCTGACGTAAAGCCGCAATTCGACGGCGAAGGCAGGGCATGGGGCGTTGACATGATGCTGCAAAAAATGCAGTCGCGGTATTTGGACGGCTGGATCTCGTATTCCTACAGTTGGGTCAAATACCGCGACCCGTCAAGCGCCGGAGCGAACATGATCATCGGCGGCCGGGGGGGCGGCTCCTGGTATTATCCGGGCTTTCACCGTTTTCATAACCTGAACCTCGTTGTAAACGTAAGGCCCTCCCCCCGCTTCAATTTTTACACGCGCCTCGGCCTTGCCAGCGGGACCCAGCTTGCAAGGCGTACCGCCTCCGGCCCCACGACGTACCCGGTGCTTATGTACGACGACGCAGGCGGAATCCCCAAACTTGTACAGAGGTACTATTGGCCGTCTGTAGCCGACGAGAACAACCGCACCACCCCTACCCTTTCAATGGATATAAAATTTTCTTATTTTGGAAAGAACCCGGCCGGGAGAGTCCGTTATGAATTGTATTTTGCCGTGGAGAACGTGCTTGCGCTGGTGTACAGGCCCCAGGGGAACACCAGCTTCAACTCGTACACGGGCGTGGTGGACTCAGGCAGCAACTCCGCAAGTTACGGCCTGCCGATACCTATTCCTTCGCTCGGGTTTAAGTTAAGCTATTAACAAAATTAGGAATTAGGAGTGAGGAATTAGGAATATGGAAGAATTTAGAACTCCGTGTAACTCCTATGTTTTTTGTCAAGGGAAATTCGAATTTTTTTCAAAATTCTTTTTTCCCCTTAACAACTCCCGGCCCTGTTATGCACTTAGTGCCGCCCGGGCTAATTTTTCACCCTCTTCCTTCCCCCGT